>Ga0209487_1000934_pt1 | contig 25316 bp, 18 predicted proteins | sample Poulit2012_FD_187524 | JGI IMG/M metagenome (GOLD analysis project Ga0209487, IMG submission 187524) | Agricultural soil microbial communities from Georgia to study Nitrogen management - Poultry litter 2012 (SPAdes) (version 2) | ecosystem: Environmental > Terrestrial > Soil > Agricultural land...
AAGAAGCAGCCGAAGTGGAAAAGAAGCTCGCCGATTTCGATCGGGAGCGCGCTCCACTCGATGAGGCGCATGTTCGTGCATTGAGCGAATCCCAAGCGGCGGATTTACGTCTTGAGCAATTGCGAGACCAACAACGTGAATTTGAACGTGCGGTCTACACCTTGCATTCGCGAATCGAAACCTTAACCAGCACCATCCCGCCCACCACGGAGATTGGTGTTGACTTGCAACCGCTGGGCCAATTGGTGTCTACGGCCTATGACGTTGCTTTGGCGGTCGCTTTGGGCGAGTTCGCTGAATCGCATGTCGGCAAGGTCGGTCCAGATCTTCTTGCTGCATTAGAAGATGCTTCACGCACCACCGTCTTTGATAATTCTGGGTCACAAACGCAGTGGCGCATGGACGCCAACCTGCCACCTGGGGCAGCGTGGCTATTAGATCACGTGGTTGCAGTACCTGAAATTTCCCAAGGTATCACCCGCGTCTTGGCGGATGTGGTGTTAGTAGACGATGTCGATGCTGCCCGTCAGATCGTCGCCGAAGATCCACGCTTGCGCGCTGTAACTCGAGAGGGCGTCATGGTTGGTGAAGGTTGGATCTCTGCTGGCACCGGTGCACAATCAACGGTGGAGGTAGCTTCCAAGATTAAAACTGCGGAGCAAGAGCTAGAAAAAGCTACTCAAGATTTGGAAGAGCTTTCAGGCACGCTAGAAGGTGCAAAACTTGCAGCCGAAGACGCGCGCGTGACCGCAGCGGGTGCAAAAGCAGCGTTGCGGGATCACGACTTGCAAGTAGCCGCGTGGAAACGCGACCACCAGCGTCTTATCTCACAGGTAGAAACCAGCGAGAAGGACCATGAAAAGCTCGCACAGCGAGCAACGGAGTTAGATATCAAGCTGGCGCAGTTGCGTACGCAGCTGGAAGAAGCACGCGATCGACTAGCGCGGGTGGATAAAGATGAGCCGGATACGGAGGCATCGACAAGCGAGCGCGACATGGCATCCCAAGCCTTGGACGCTGCCAAAACCATGGAGATGGAAGCGCAGATGAGCCTGCGCTCTGCCCAAGACAAGGTAGGCCACGCCGCCGGGCGGGGCGATAGCTTGCGCCGATTGGCTGAGCAAGAGCGCCAGGCCAAACAGCGCCATGACCGCACCATGGCGCGCCGCCGCGCACTGGGTGAGCTTGCGCGCACAGTGGCAAGCCATGCAAAGCCATTGAGTCAGAGGGCGAGCGATGCACTATCCCGCGCCGCCGAATCACGCGACGTACTAGCAACCCAGCGTACGGCGATAAACAACCAGCTCAACGCCGCCAAGCAAACGGTGACAGGTGCGCGCCAACGCTTAGAGCAGCTCACCAACAAGGCCCATTCGGGCGATATTGCCCGTTCGCAGGCCCAAGTTCGCTTAGATGAGGCAGAGTCCAAGATTTCTGAGCAGCTCGGCATCGCGATTGCGGATTTGTTGCGTGATTACACCCCGGATGATGATTTCGATCGCGCTGCTGAGACTAAGCGTTTGAAGCAAGCCGAAAAGGATTTGAACTCTTTGGGCAAGGTCAACCCCTTGGCGCTGGAAGAATTCAAGGCTTTGGAAGAGCGCTATTCCTTCCTCTCGACGCAGCTTGACGATGTCACCCAAGCCCGCCGCGACTTGGAAGGTGTCATCGAGGACGTCGACGCGCAGATTCTGCAGCTCTTTAGCGATGCTTGGCACGACGTGGAAGCGGAATTCCCGAAGGTCTTTAACACCCTGTTCCCAGGTGGCGAAGGACGGCTCATTCTAACCGAACCCGAATCCTTGCTCACCACGGGTATTGAGGTGGAGGCTCGTCCACCGGGCAAGAAGGTCAAGCGCTTGTCCTTGCTTTCGGGCGGGGAGAAGTCCTTAACAGCGTTAGCTATGCTCGTGGCAATTTTCCGCGCACGCCCCTCACCGTTTTATGTCATGGATGAGGTTGAAGCAGCGCTTGACGATGTCAACCTGCGTCGCCTCATCGCTCTTTTCGAAGAATTGCGCAAGGATTCCCAGCTCATCGTCATTACGCACCAAAAACCGACGATGGATGTCGCCAATGTGCTCTACGGCGTAACCATGCGCGGCGACGGTGTGACGCGAGTTATTTCCCAACGGATGAACCCAGCCCACGCAATGGAGCCAGCTAGCCGTTAAGATAGGGCGCATGGAATCATTCTTAATGTTGTGGATCGGCGTCGCTGTTGTTGTCCTCATTATCCTTATTGCCCTTTTAATCTTGTGGGGCAAAAAACGTGGTGAGGATAAGAAGGTTTCTTTTGACAAGGCTGAGGAAGAGCCAAAAGAGCTAACCCAGCAGCAAAAGTCGGGTAATTACCAGGCGCAATCTGGCTTTAATTTTGCTCCCGCACAATCTGCTGAGCCCGTCCCAGCGCGCGAGACCCCTAAGCCCCCGCAGGACTCTGCGGTGCCGCCAGTAGTTCCACCCATCCCGCAGGACTCTGCGGTGCCGCCAGTAGTTCCACCCATCCCGCAGCCGCAAGAAGCCGCCGATGAGAAAGAGCCAGCTCAAGAGCAACCCGCTCAAGAGCAAGCAGTTCAGGAACCGGCTGTTTCAGAAGAACCTGCACAGCAAGAACCTGCTGATGTAAAACCAGCAGAGCTAGAGCCAGAGCCAGTTGAGGCAGAAGTAGCTGAGACAGTCGAGCCAGAAGCTGACGAAGAACCTACTGCACCCGCTGAACCAGCTGAACCTGCTACCGTCGCGCCCGCGGTAGAAGAAGAGGATTCCCCAATCTTTGACGAGGTTGCCGAAGACCTCGAAGCTGAAGATATTAAGGAAGAAGTTACCGAGCACGAAGAAGCTCAGCAGGCAGCTGAAGCAGCAGAAGCGCAGGCTGATTCGGCTGTAGCAGCACTTGAAGAAACCCCCGTTCCTGAAGAGCCAGCAACTACTCCGGAGCCAACCGAGCCGGTAGAAGAGATTGAGCCAGCTGGCGGTCGCTTGGGTCGCTTGCGTGGACGGTTGTCGCGCTCCCAAAACGCTATCGGCCAGGGCCTTATGGGGATCTTGTCCGCTGGTGACCTTGATGAGGATGCTTGGGAGGAAATCGAAGATACCCTCATCATGGCCGATTTGGGTACGGCCGTAACCATGAAGGTTTCGGAATCCTTGCGCGACAAGATTGCTGAGCGTGGCGTCTCTAGCGAAGCCGAAGCCCGCGCCATGCTGCGTGAGACTTTGATTGAGGTCGGGCGCCCAGAAATGGATCGCTCAATTAAGGCGATGCCACATGAGGGCAAGCCCGCGGTCATCATGGTTGTGGGTGTGAACGGCACTGGTAAGACAACAACCACCGGTAAATTGGCGCGTGTTCTAGTTTCCATGGGGCACTCGGTACTTCTTGGCGCGGCAGATACATTCCGTGCAGCTGCAGCCGATCAGCTTGAGACCTGGGGTCGCCGGGTGGGCGCCTCGACGGTACGCGGAAAAGAAGGCGCGGACCCAGCTTCTGTGGCTTTCGATGCTGTCGCAACCGGCGTTGAACAACAAGTAGATGTAGTCCTTGTTGATACCGCGGGTCGTCTGCACACTTCCAACGACTTGATGGACCAGCTGGGTAAGGTCAAGCGCGTAGTAGAGAAGAAATCCTCAGTCGATGAGGTATTGCTTGTCATCGACGCCACGGTGGGCCAAAACGGATTAATGCAGGCCCGCGTTTTCCGTGAAGTAGTAGACATCACAGGTGTCGTCCTAACTAAGCTGGATGGTACGGCCAAGGGCGGTATTGTCTTCCAAGTTCAAGAAGAGCTCGGCGTTCCAGTCAAGCTTGTGGGCTTGGGCGAGGGTGCCGACCATCTGGCGCCATTTGAGGTAGAAAGTTTCGTCGACGCCCTGCTTGGTGAGCAGTAACCTATCGTACGACCGAAAGCACGCCCCGCACTCTTATTTGGAGTCCGGGGCGTGCTAGTCTTTCTGTGATGACGAATACAAACTCCTCACATTCCGCTGTGCGTATCAGGCACAACGGAACTAATGGCTATATCAATTCGTGGGGCCCGCACCTCTCCGGCGTCATTCCTTGAACTGAGTAGCTCACCCCGTCTTTTCATGTTCATTTAAGAGGAATATCTACTTGCGATGCTTTTTTATGTTTTAGCCCTGTTAGGGCTCACAGTCGCAGCTGCCCCTTTGGCGTCGCGACTTTTAGGGCGCGATGCTGGCTGGCTTCTGTCATTGCCGCTGCTTGCTAGTGCTGGCATGGCAGCGTCGACCTATAGTACCGGGCAGGTACATACCGAATCTGTGCGATGGATGCCGACTATCGACGTGAATTTCTCTTTGCGTCTCGACGGCCTATCCCTAGTGTTTCTGATGCTGGTTCTGGTTATTGGTGCCGGTGTTTTAGCGTATTCGACGCGGTATCTGCACCATAAAGACACTGCCTTTTACTTCTATATCTGTGGCTTCGCAGCATCCATGGCGGTTGTAGTCACCACCGATAATTTGATGGTGTTCTACCTCGCCTGGGAGCTTACGACGCTGTGCTCCTACTTCTTGATTGCCAACTCTGGTGAGAAGGGACATCAACCAGCAATCCGTACTTTGCTGGTGACGGTGCTTGGTGGTCTATTCTTGCTGGGCGCTACCGTAATCATGGCGATCAACGCAGGCACCATGTCAATTTCTGAGGTCATTGCCTCACCGATGTGGGCTGAAAACCCTGCGCTTTTGGCAACGGTGGCTTTCTTAATCGCCATTGCAGCTTTTACCAAGTCTGCGCAATTTCCTTTCCAAGCGTGGTTGCCCGATTCGATGGTTGCCATCGCACCAGTTTCGGCTTACCTGCACGCAGCAGCGATGGTCAAGGCAGGTATTTACCTGATTCTGCGCTACTCGCCGCTGCTTCACGATGTTCAGTTGTGGAATGTCATGTTGGTGGTTTGCGGCGGTATCACCGCACTCTTCGGTGCGCTCACCGCTATCAAGTGTGATGACTTGAAAGAACTGTTGGCGTATTCCACCATGTCGCAGTTGGGCTTGCTGGTGCTGACCGTCGGTATTGGCACCGATGCAGCAATCACCGCGGCGATTGTCCACACCATCGCCCACGCCTGCTTCAAGGCAGCGCTGTTTATGTCGGTGGGCATCATCGAACACGAAACCGGCACGCGCTCGTATCAAAAATTGCGCCACACCCGCATCGTCAAGATGCCGATCACCACGGGCATTATCACGATCGCTGGTGCGTCGATGGCGGGTATTCCATTGCTGCTGGGCTTTGTTTCCAAAGAAGGACTCATCACTGCGAGCTTGGACTCCGGTTTGGCAGAGCCCTTTAAGATTCTGGTCACCGCAGTCATTGTCATCACGTCGATGTTTACCTTCGCATACTCCTTCCGCTACATCATTGGAGCCCGCGGCGCGACCAAACATTCAATCGCGGAGGCAAATTACCAGGCCGAAGAAGGCAGCTTCGAGCCAGAACCAGTAGAAACTATTACTGAGGCAAAGCCAACCGTGTGGTTTGTTCCAGGCATCCTGGCTCTTGTCACCGTGGTGCTGGGTATCGTTCCTTCCTTGTTGAATTGGGCAGTGGGGCAGGCCGCTATCGCCACCACAACCGATGCTCATGAACCACACCTGAGCATCTGGCATGGCTTTAATATCCCGCTTGCTCTCACCGGCATCATCATTGCCTTCGGCATCATCTTGGTGAACTTCAACCGCGAACTTGCTCGCGCGATGACAAACTTTGGTGCACCAATTTCGGGGCTCTCTGCTGTGGAAAAGATACGCACGGGAATCATTGATTTCGGCGCTAAGTATGCAACTAAACCTTCGGGGACAACGTCTATGCGTCGTCATCTAGTTGTGCCACTATTGATGCTGATTTTGATCACTTTCGTTGGGCTTTTTGCTCTCCGTGATCTGCCAGAAGTCCACCGTGAGACTTCCACCCCAACCGACTGGGTGTTCGTACTCATCATCGGAATTGGTGTCCTAGCGTCCGTTATGGCCAAGTCTCGTCTGACCGTGGTCGTGGTGGTTTCGATTGCTGGCTTCGGTGTGACGCTGTGGTTCTATGCTCTGGGCGCTGCCGATGTTGCGACCACGCAGTTGACCGTTGAAATTTTGACGGTCTGTGTTCTGGTCTTGGTGCTGCACCGCTTGCCGGATCACTTCACTCCGGAAACCCGCAAATTCCACTGGTGGTCCATCGTCTTGTCCGTAGCCGTCGGCGTAAGCGCCACCCTTGCGGTATGGGGACTTACGGGCCGTCGGGACAAGTCAGATGCCGCGCGCCTGTATTTGGAACAAGCACCAAAAGATACTGGTGGTTCCAATATCGTGAACACGATCTTGGTTGATTACCGTGCATTCGATACTTTCGGCGAGCTGACCGTGCTTGGCATGGCGGGCATTGCCATCGCCGTGCTCTTGGCGAAATTCCGCCTGGCACCAGTTCGCGAGACTCTCCTGGACCGCAAGTCGCCGGTCTTTGAAGCATTTGAAAACGCAGTATTCCTGCGTGCAACAGGCAGAGTTATCGGACCAATCATCGTTGCTTTGTCCGTATTGCTCTTTTTCCGCGGTCACTATGAAACCGGCGGCGGATTCGTCGCGGCACTTGTTGGTGCCGGCGGCATGGCCTTGATGTACCTGTCGGCACCAACCAATGATCGGGCAAAGATTCGTTGGCCATACTTCACGCTGATTGGTTCTGGTGTTGCCTTGGCATCGTTGACGGGTCTGGCAGGTTTCGCTGAAGGATCCTTCCTGACCTCACTGCACGTTGAGATCTTCGGAACTCACCAGACCTCGGCGATGATTTTCGACCTGGGCGTCTACCTCGCAGTTCTTGGTGTCATTGTCGCAGCCTTCAACTTGCTGGGCATGCCACGCAAGGGAGATAAAGAATTCCACGTCCTGCTGGACTTGGCCTCTGAGCAGACCTTGCAACGCCGTGGTGAGACTGATGACCATAGGGCACTGGCAGCTATCGCAAACAACAAGACGAAAGAAAGGAGCAAGTAGATGACACTGGCTATTTCCTCAGGCATCCTCATCGGAGGAGCCGTCTACCTGATGCTGCGCCGCGATATGTTGCGTATCGCATTGGGCTTTACCCTTCTTTCGCACGGCATCAACTTAATGATTGTCGCAACCGGTGGCACCTATGCCCGCAACGAGCCTTTCGGCTCGCATACTTTAGAACAAATGGGGTTTGCCGCGGATCCACTTCCACAAGCATTCGTGCTCACCGCCATCGTCATTGGTTTCTCGATTTCGGTGCTGATGTTCGTCACTGCCGCGGTAGGTGATGGCGATGATGCCACCCGTCCAGAACTGGACCTGGATAAGCACAAGGATGTGGTCCTCTAATGTGGTACAGCCCTGATTTAGTGGCCTCGTTGTTGCCACTCTTTGCAGCCATTCCGCTGCTTGCAGCCGGTATCTTGATCGTCTTCCAGCGTGCAAAAATCATGCAAGAAGTAGTCATGTACACCGTGCTGATGGCAGGTCTTATCGGTTCGGGCCTTTTGATTGCTATTACTGCCGATGGCACCGCACTTGCACACCGCGTAGGAAATTGGGATGCACTGGTAGCAATTCCTTTTGCCGTGGATATGTTCGCAGCGTTGATGCTGCTGACAGTGTCGATTCTGGCGGTTGTGTGTGCATGGTTTGCCACCGCCAGTGGATTTTCCAAAGAACCTTTCTTTGCGCCACTGACCTTAGTATTGATGTGTGGCGTTTACGGTGCCTTGCTCACCGCCGATATCTTCAACTTCTTCGTGTTTATCGAAGTCATGTTGCTTCCAAGCTACGGCCTGTATGCAACCACCATCTACCGTCGCGGCGGACGTCAGCAGCTCGCCGGCTTGCGCCTGTTTATCGTTGCTAATCTTTTTGCCTCCAATATGCTGCTCGCTGGCGTCGCCTTGGTCTACGGCACGTACGGTGCGGTCAACCTCGCGCAACTACAAGGAGCAGCGAAGGAAGAACCCGCCGTCGCGATCGCGATGTCCATCGTCATTTTGGCGATGTTGATTAAGGCTTCGGTCGTTCCTGTCCATACCTGGCTGGCACGTTCTTACCCGTACACCAACCCAGCGGTCACCGCGCTCTTTTCGGGCCTGCACACTAAGGTGGGCGTCTACGCTATCTACCGCTGGTACGCGGTCGTCTTTGATGGGGATGCACGATGGCTGTGGATCTTGGTTCTGCTCTTTAGCCTCACCATGGTCATCGGCGTGCTGGGTGCAGTAGGAGAGAAGACCACCCGTGAGATTCTGGCTTTCCACATGGTCTCGCAGTTGGGGTACATCCTCATGGGGGTCGCCCTGTTTACCGAGCTTGGCATGACCGCGGGTATCTTCTACCTAATCCACCACATGATTGTGAAGGCCTCGCTGTTTATGTCGACCGGTGCTGTGGAGGTTGTCTATGGCACGGGCGAACTAGACAAGGTCACCAATATTTCCAAACGCGAGCCCATAATCGCGGTGGCGTTCTTTGCCGCGGCGCTATCCCTGGCTGGTATACCACCGTTTTCCGGCTTCGTCGCGAAGTTCACGTTGTTGATGGGAACCTGGGAAGCAGAGGAGATCTACGCGTTTGTCGCGATGTTGGCTGTCTCGCTTATTACTTTGCTATCCATGCTTAAGATTTGGAAGGGTATGTTCTGGGGCGATAGGAAAAAGCCTGCGCCAATGCCCCGTACTGGACAAGACCCAGACGGACCAGCAGCTACCTTGGCCGGCGGTGTTGCTATTTACCCAGAGCTGCCAGAAGAGGGCTCTTCCGTTGCGGTTAAGGCAGCATCGGATGCGTACATCATCGAAGACACGAAAGATGCCCGCCCGCGAATTAAGTTTTGGTTAGCTGCACCAGCAGTGATAACTGCGCTTTTGACGTTGGCTATTGGTGTCGGAGGAGAAGTTCTATTGAACTGGGCAGATACCGCTGCCAACGGTCTGTTGGATACCTCCGTATATGTTGAGGCGGTGCTTGGATAATGGACTATCTAACTTTCCCATTCCGATTTATCGGCTTTTGGCTGTGGTACATCAAAGAATTTACCGTTGCCAACTACTCCGTGTTGAAAGATATTTTGTCACGCGGGCATGACTCAACTCCTGGTGTCGCTAAGTATCCGTGTGAGTCAGAGTCTGAAGCCCACTACACTCTGATTGCAGCTTTAATTACCGTTACCCCAGGTACATTGGTGGTCGGCGCCGCTGCAAATACCGATGAAGGCCAGCGCGTGATGTATGTGCACGGAATGTACAACTCGGATCCCGACGAATTGCGGGGGGACTTGCGTGATATGGAAAAGCGCATGCTGCGCGGAGTGATGATCCATCCGCGCTTTTTCTCGGATCGAAAGAAAGAGGCTTAGATCATGGTTCTAAATATTGCAATCGTGGTGGTTGCGCTGACCGTCATTCCCTCTGCCTACCGTATGTTGATTGGTCCCACTCGCGCAGACCGTGTTTCCGCTGCCGATGCTCTGCTCTTCGTGCTAGTGGCCCTAATCGCATTGATTGGCATGAAGAAGGGCTCTGGTTTTACCTTCGACTTAGTCCTTGTCGCCTCGGTTATGGGCTTCTTGGGCGCGGTATCGCTCTCGCGTGCGCTGATGCGAGGTGAGCGCTAATGTCAGCCCTGTTGGTTATCTCAGATATCTTTCTGGTTCTCGGTGCCTTTAACTTTGCTGTCTGTGCAGCAGGCATGTTGAGCTTCCGTGATGTTTACGCACGTATTTCTGTGTTGTCGACAGCCTCCGGATTCGGTGTGACATTCTTGCTCATTGGTGCTTTCTTAAGGGAGCCAAACTGGTGGAATGTGCTCATAGGGCTGGCGGCTATTATCTTGTTATTGGGCACTTCTGCGATTGGTTCGATTTTGATTTCGCGTGCTGCATTGCTGCGCCGGGTAGAAATCGTAGACTGCCATTTTCAGGAAGCAGATCCCTATTTCAAGGACCCTGAAGGATTAGCGCGTGAGCTCTTTATGCGCGAAGATACGCAAGACAGATTGTCCTAAGTCGCTCAAACAACACGCTTTCTAACCCAGCTGGTGCCTTCGGGCGCCGGCTTTTTTTATGTCGTATAGGTCACAAAATATTCTTTAATCTATAGGGCTATAGGTATTCTGAAAAATGTACCTATCGAGCTATAGAAAGTGGGAAGAACGTGGATAGCGTTATAGCAGCATCCGGCAATGCTTCGTGGATACTTATGTCGGCATCGCTGGTATTTTTGATGACTCCTGCGCTGGCATTGTTTTACGGCGGCATGTCATCGCGGCGCAGCGTCATGAACATCATGATGATGAGCTTTGGAGCCTTAGGTGTTGTCTCAGTGGTCTATATCCTGTGGGGCTGGTCCATGTCTTATGGCACCCAGTCTTGGGGCGGGGTAGTAGCTAACCCTGTGGAGATGTTCGGCTTGAAGGATCAGATCATAGATTCATCTGGCGAGTTTGTAGAAGGAGCAAATGGCTACGCCAATGTCATCGACATCGGCTTTCAGCTCACGTTTGCAGTCATCTCCACTGCGCTGATTTCCGGTGCGCTGGCAGAGCGCGTGAAATTTTCTACGTGGCTAGTATTTTCCGGCGCCTGGGCAACCCTGGTGTACTTCCCGCTTGCGCACATGGTCTGGGGCGGCGGATTGCTCTCCCACACGCAAAATTCCCTGTCCGCGTGGCTTTTTGGCACCGAAGGCGGGGAAGCGATAGTAGCGCCGATTGATTTCGCAGGCGGTACGGTCGTGCATATTTCCGCTGGTACTGCAGCACTCGTGCTTGCTTTGGTCGTCGGCAAGCGCGCGGGCTTTCCTAAGCACCTGTCGCGTCCTCATAACCTGCCGTTTACCATGTTGGGCGCAGCCCTGCTGTGGTTCGGGTGGTGCGGATTCAACGGCGGTTCCGCATTTGCTGCCGATGGACTTGCAGGGCTGGCATGGCTGAATACCGCTGCAGCGGCAGCAGCCGCCATGCTGGGCTGGATGCTCATTGAAACCCTGCGCGATAAAGCAGCCACATCTTTGGGCGCAGCTTCCGGTGTTGTGGCAGGTCTAGTTACCATCACCCCAGCTGCGGGCGCTCTAACTCCGATGACCTCGCTCATCTTAGGGTTTGTCGGCGGAATCTTAGGTTGTTTAGGTGTGGGGCTGAAATTCAAGTTCGGCTTTGATGACTCCCTCGATGTCGTCGGCGTTCACCTGGTTGCTGGCCTATGGGGAACCATCGGCGTGGCCTTGTTCGCGCGTGAAGGCGGCATGCTTAGCGATGACTACGCATACGGATTTAAACTGCTCGTCATCCAAACACTGATTGCGGTTGTAGCGATGCTCTTTTCCGCAATTGTCACCTACATTATCGCAGTCGTACTGGGCAAAACCCTTGGTTGGCGCATCGACAAGGAAGCAGAAGCTAACGGCATCGATCTTGACCAACACCGCGAAACGGCCTACGACGTTGTCGGAACAAACAATTTTGCACACGCGGGCGGTAGTATGGATAAAAACGCACCTGTTATTCCATCCCGCACAGATATAAAGGAGTAAACCACCATGAAACTGATTACTGCAGTTCTCAAACCCTTCACTTTGCCGGATGTGCGTGCAGCTTTAGAACACGTAAACGTCCACGGACTGACGGTGACTGAGGCGCAAGGATATGGCCAACAGCGTGGACACAATGAGGTCTACCGCGGTGCAGAATACGCCACTGATTTCGTTCCTAAGATCAAGCTGGAAATTCTCGTGGCTGATGACCGCGTGGATGAGGTTGCCAATGCCATCGTTGAAGCGGCTTATACCGGCAAGATTGGTGACGGCAAGCTATGGGTAACCCCTGTTGAAGACGTCATCCGCGTGCGCACCGGTGAGCGCGGCGAAGAAGCTGTCTAGTGTGATTCTAGAACCACACAAAATTCGCGCTGAGGCTTATTCCTCGGCGCGTGCTTTGATCGATGACCTAGTTATCCCGCCGAATGCTGCTTTGGCTGCCACTGGCTCTTTAGCACGGCAGGAGATGACGTCATATTCGGATCTGGACATGGTGCTCATTCACGCCCCCGGCCAACAGCTGGAGGAAGAGGAAGTCGCTGCACTGTGGTATCCCATTTGGGATGCGAAGTATCACCTTGATTATGCGGTGCGCACCCCTGATGAGTGTGCCGCCGTGGCGGAAACCGACGTTGCCGCTGCGCTGAGCCAGCTAGATCTGACCTTTTTGGCCGGTGATAAGCAGCTTGTCGATGAATCCCGCGCGAAGCTCTACGCCACCTGGCGGGTGTCTTTGCAAAAGAACTTCGATAGGTTCATCGATTCTTCGATTGATCGCTGGCGCAGGGCAGGGCCGATTGCCTCGATGACGCGCCCGGAGATTAAAAATGGTCGGGGAGGACTGCGCGACCTCCAGTTATTACGCGCGCTTGCCCTAGGCAATTTATGCGATGTACCTGAGCTGGGCGCGGAACGTGACCTGTTATTGGATGTGCGCGTCTTATTGCATGAACATTCTCGTCGGCATCGCGACGTGTTGGAACCAGAATTCGCCGCCGAAATCGCAGAAGATTTAGGTTTTAAAGACCGCTATGAGCTTTCTGCTGCCTTGGCGAAGACATCAACGACGATTAGCAATGCAGTCGAGCGTGGCCTTTCTACAGCCCGCGGCTTGGTCTCGCGGCGCAGTGTGCACCGCGTGCGCAAACCGCTCGATGTCGATGTGGTTGATGAAGGCGGCTATATAACCCTTGCTCGCAATGCGAATCTCAATGATCCAGGCTTGATTTTGCGCGTCGCTGCGGCGACTGCACGCACGGGTAACCCCGTAAAAAACGGCGTGTGGCAGCGTCTGCGGGACGTGCCGGACTTGCCTGCGCGGTGGCCACGAACCTCAGCTGATGACTTCTTTACGGTACTAACCAGCCCGCAGGTCATTATCGAGATGGATAAGTTTGGTCTGTGGGAGCGCTACGTGCCCGAATGGAACCGCATCCGCGGGGTCTTGCCGCGTGAGCGCAATCATTCCCACACTATTGACTTTCACTCGGTTGAAACGGTGGAGCGGTGCGCGCAGGTACGCACGACAGTCGGTCGGCCAGATCTATTACTGCTGGGAGCGTTATTTCACGATATCGGCAAAGGCTATGGCCGCCCTCACGAGCAGGTCGGTGCAGAGATGGTCACCCGCATGGCACAAAAGCTGGGATTGAATCTTCCGGATCGCATGCGTGTGCAAACTCTCGTCGCAGAGCACACGACTTTGTCGAAGCTGGCTGCGCGCATGGACCCAGAATCAGATGAAGCCCGCAACGCCGTCCTCGATGCGGTGCACTATGACCCCCTAACGCTAGCGATGCTCACGGTCTTAACTGAGGCCGATTCGAAGGCAACGGGCCCGGGGGTATGGAATCATCGAAAAGCTGCTGCTGTGCATGAGCTTTCTCTACGCGGGTTAAGAATGTTGGATACTTTCGTTCCCGCACGCCCGCGCGTCTATGCCCCGGCCGATATTGGATTGCACACGAACTGGGAAGACAAACAGCTAACGATTTCCTGGCGTGGTTCTTATCAACGCGAGGTTGTACGTCCCTTGGCTGTGGTTGCCGCGCTGGGGTGGGTAGTAACCCAAGCGGCTATGGTGCGCGAGGAAGATGGCTCCTATGCGGCCGAATTTACCGTTCGTGCCCTCCACGAAAGACTCGAGCGAGCCGCTGATGAGGCACGATTTGTGCAGGCCTATAAATCTGGGGTCTATTCCACGCTGCCGGAGATTGAGAAGCATCCATCCACGGCCAACTGGCAAGTCGGTGGGGTATTTGAAGTCCGCACTGTGGATCAACGTGCGGTTTTAGGCCATGTGATTGGCAAATTGCCTGATGTAAAATGGTTGACGATGACCTCTCCCGGAGCCACCATGGTGGTGCAAGCAGCGATGTCCGAAACTGTTTCTCGCGCCGCGGTGGTCAGGAATGTGACCGAAGCGCTATCAGGCGGCTAAGCTAGGGGAGTTAAAAAGTTCCCGAACGAAAAGATGTGCTTAAGTGTTCGAGTCACTATCAGATCGCTTACAAACGACGCTGAAGAATCTGCGCGGTAAAGGCAAACTGACCGAAGCAGACATCAACGCCACCGCGCGTGAGATTCGTCTCGCGTTGCTGGAAGCCGACGTGTCTTTGACGGTCGTGCGCGGGTTCATCAAGCGTATTAAAGAACGTGCTGTTGGCGCAGAAGTTTCTGAGGCGCTGAACCCTGCTCAGCAAGTTATTAAAATTGTCAACGAAGAGCTGGTTTCAATCCTCGGTGGCGAAACCCGCCGTCTGCAATTTGCTAAGAATCCGCCGACGGTCATCATGCTCGCCGGTTTGCAGGGTGCGGGTAAAACCACTCTCGCCGGTAAATTAGCCAAGCATTTGTCAGGCCAGGGCCACACCCCGATGTTGGTGGCCTGTGACTTGCAGCGCCCAGGTGCAGTCCAGCAGCTTGAAATCGTTGGTGAGCGCGCAGGCGTTCCTACCTTCGCGCCTGATGCTGGCACCTCGGTTGATGCGCATGACCATGAGATGGGCACCTCGACCGGCGACCCGGTCCAGGTTGCGCAAGCAGGTATCGAAGAAGCCAAGCGCGCGCAGCACGACGTGGTCATCATTGACACCGCTGGTCGCTTAGGCATTGATGAAACCCTGATGACGCAGGCGCGCAATATTCGCGATGCCGTCAATCCTGACGAAGTCCTCTTTGTCATTGACTCCATGATCGGTCAGGACGCGGTTTCTACCGCTGAGGCGTTCCGCGATGGCGTGGACTTTACCGGCGTGGTTCTAACCAAGCTTGATGGCGATGCCCGCGGTGGTGCCGCACTGTCGATTCGTGAAGTCACCGGCAAGCCAATCATGTTTGCCTCCACCGGTGAGAAGCTCGAAAACTTCGATGTTTTCCACCCTGAGCGCATGGCCAGCCGTATTCTCGGCATGGGTGACATGCTCAGCCTTATTGAGCAGGCTGAAGCCACCATGGACCACCAAAAGGCCGAGGATGCCGCGCGCAAGCTCGGTTCTGGTGAGCTCACTTTGAATGACTTCCTCGACCAGCTGCTGATGGTCCGCAAGATGGGCCCAATTGGCAACCTGCTCAAGATGATGCCAGGCGGCAAGCAGATGAGCGAGATGGCCGAGATGGTTGATGAGAAGCACATCGACCGCATCCAGGCGATCATCCGCGGTATGACACCAGAAGAGCGCGAAAACCCGAAGGTGCTGAACGCGTCGCGCCGCAAGCGTATCGCTTTAGGTTCTGGTGTTGAGGTCGCAGACGTTAACCAGCTCATCGAGCGCTTCAACGAAGCCAAGAAGATGATGACCAAGATGGCTGGCCAGTTCGGCATGGGCGGCGGTGCTCGCTCTGCGACGAAGAAGAAGCCAAAGGGCCGTAAGGGTAAAAACGGCAAGCGTAAAAAGCCTAAGGGCCCTAGCCGCGGCGGTGGAATGCCGGGAATGCCAGGTATGCCGGGAATGCCGGGTGGCGGCGGCATGCCTTCTATGGAAGAACTGCAGAAGCTACAAGAGCAAATGGGTGGCGGCGCTGCTGGCGGCGGTCTCCCAGGAATGGGCAACAAGCTGCCCAAGGGCATGGAAAATATCGACTTGAACAATCTCAAGTTTGATAAGTAGCCAAGGCCACTGCTTAAGCACACAGCTCGAGCCCCTGACAGAACATACCTGCCAGGGGCTCGAGCTTTTTCGTCTCTATTAAAAGGGGATCGCCAATTTCCCCAACCAGGCCCGGTTTCTAGTTGGGTTCTCTCATTTGCTGGCGATTGCGTTGCCGTGGCGTCTTAGATGAGGTCCATCGCCCCCATGCTGCTCAGGTCGTGCGTGTTGCCCACCAGTTTGCCGCCTGGGGTGTGCAGGCGGACTTTGCCGCGGTGGCGGCGCATCCTGCCGCGACTTGGGCCTTTTCGCTTCTTGCGCGGGCCGTCATCATCATTGACGCCGTTGTGGTACTTACACAGCATCGTCAGGTTCGAGGGTTTGGTGTGCCCGCCGTTGTTGTGGGCATCAATGTGGTGGACCTGGCACCGATTGGCCGGCACATTGCAGTCCGGCCAGGGGCACACGAGGTTCTCGGCCATGGCCAAGGTTCGTAGCTTGTCGGACGCGAAGCGGGTCTCGTAGAGGTTGACTGGTCCGGCGGTGGGGTGGAAGAGCCCGACGTAGAGTTTGTCGCCGAGGGAGCCTTCCATCGCAGCGTTGATGAACTCGGCGCCGGTCATTGTGGTGCCATCGGATAAAGCGACGATGACTTCGTCGCCTTTGCCGCAGGAGACTTTGGCGAAATCCTCAAGACCGATAGCAATCACGGTGCGGTATTCCGGCTTGATAAGCCCGGTGCCGTTGCCTTCGGCTAAGTCCCAGAAGGGCTCCAGAAGTGCTTCTGAGCGTGGCTGGTCTTTATCTTTGATGGCAGTATCGAGGGTCTTTTCTAAGTCGGTGATTTTTCGTTGGGTATCGGTGATGCTGATAGTCCGTAGGCCGTCTATGACGCGGCTGACGCGTACGCCGCGTTGTTTGGGTTTGTCGCCGCCTTCTTCGGTGACGCGCTTTTTGGCGTAGGCTTCGACTTCTTCTAAAGAGCCTTCAAGGGCTATGAGTTCTGCGCGTAGTTTCCAGGCCGCGCCGCGTGCTTTTAACTTTCTGGCGTGTTTGTTGACCATTAACAAGTGATTGGCGCTTAATTTCTTTTCTTCGGCGAGGGCGATAGCGTCGTGCTGGACACGCGGGGAGTCGCAAGGACTAAAAAGTTCGGTGGCGAGGCGGGCGTAATTTTTGGCGAGGGTAATTTCTATGCCTTCGTCGGATAAGTCGTGGGGTGAAAGCTCATCGAAAAGCCGTAGAAAGCCTATTCCGTGGCTGGTGAGAAGCTTGAATGCTTGCCATATATCGTTCATGACTTTGACACTAAAATGGAAAGCAAGTGTGCGCTAGTGCAAAACAAAAAACCTGTGGATAACTACGTTGACGCGTCACACAAACGGTCAAGTTATCCACAGGGGGCCGATCTGGGGCTCTTCGTGCCTCAGCCCGAATTACAGCGCGGCATCAGGAAGTGTTTCACCTAAGCCGGGCTCATAGGGGACAGCACCTTCAGGTAATTCTTCTACAGGGGCTTCTTCTACGGGTGCTTGTTCGATGGGAGCTTCCACAGGAGGAACCTCTGCAGGCGGTGCGTCTTGGTAGACCGGTGGTTGTTCTTCGCCGGGTAGTTGTTCGACGGGATCCGGCTGACCGGGGTATTCATCTCCAGGCAAGGTTTCCTCTTCGGGTGCTACCGGAGCGCGGGTAAAGCTTGGCTCGCGAGGCTCCGGGATGGGCTGGCCGGCCATGATGGCTGAGATGTAGTCCTCAAAGAGAGGCATCGCCGAATCTGCAAATGCATTCGTGATGTGGTGCATGTCGCGATAGACCATGGTGTTACCGATAACGGTGGGGCACCATTCCGCGTCGCAGAACCAATCCGAGGTATCTACTGCCACCATATTCTGGAAATTCGCCAAGATAGGCGCTGACGGATCCTCAGGGGTATATACGCGCTCGCGCGCCATACCGCAGCCGACTGGGTCTTCGGTGGCCACGTAGCACTCATCAAACTCACGTGCCATCAGGTTTTCATCAAAGCCCCATGGGTTATCGCGTAGGCCCAAGAAGGGGATATTCGCTTTCTGCAGCTCTTCCCAAAAGCCCACGTAGCCTGCCGGCACCATATCTGGGCCGTGGCCATGCTCGCCTTGAGGTCTAGTGGTATTAGATATAACGAGGTCAGGTTGTGCTTCTCGAATCCTCTCCATAGCCAGCGCGCCCCACTCGGCACAGGCTGGAGTAACACCCGAGGTGTCTCCGATTTCGATCGGGCAATCTTGGCGCAGCAGTGGAACTAGCTTGTAGCCCATACGCTTGCCCAGCTTGTCGAGCCCTGACACCCACTGCTCAGCATGGGAGCCACCGACTAAATAAACGGTGAAATCAGCATCCGGGTCACCGAAAATACATGGATCACCGTTGACGTCGACATCGAAGAAGGCATCGCCCGGCGCATCCTGACCAATAAAGCAGTGCAAGGTGGAAGTTGGTGGCATAATTCCGCCCACTAGCATCGGATCGGGTTGTACAGAATCAACCTTCGGCACATCGGCTCCGAAATGCGCCATGACACCAGGATAGGAGACTGGATCCAAGGTATCGTCTTTGAGATTCGAAACAGTGCGGTTCCACACTGGCTGGACCATAAGTAGAGCCACCATGCAGACAGCTACGACGCCACCGCCAAGAACTCGCATTTTGCCAGCGCGGTGCTTCATCGTCGCTAAAGCGCGGTTGACTGGCATGTCATCTGCCAAAGGACGCTTTCCGTGCTGGCGCAGTGGGCGCTCAACAAACCGGTGGGTGAGATCAGCCAGCACCAGCGAGAACGCGATGATGGTAATGCCCAGCCACCACGGAGGGGTCGCAAGGTTCAGGGCTGCAGTCGATAAAATTAGCAATGGCCAGTGCCACAGGTAGAGCGCATAGGCGATATCGCCAAGCCAGCGGGAAAACTTGGAGGCCATAAGCCCAGAGATGCGGCCGCCGGAGCTGCCGCCGACGATGATAAGTACCGCGCCACCGAGCGGCAGCAGCGACAGTGGACCTGGGTACGCAGTGGAATCAGCAATAAGAGCGCCGGTGAAAAACAGGGCAATAAGACCAACGACGGTCATGATAGTGCCGAGGAATTCAGAGACCTTGATCTTGGAGCCGTAAATAGCCAAGACCGCGCCCAGGGTCAGTTCCCATGCACGTGACCAGGTGGAGTAGTAGTTTTCACCGGTGCCATAAAGCCCATGGCGAGAAGCATAGGCAAAAGACACAATCGTGATGATGATAAGGATTGGTCCAGCGATCTGCTGCACGGTGGGAAAGCGCGATTCGCGCAGACCACCTTTACGCGGGATACGCGTAATTACTGCTAGAGCTAGGGCGAAGATGATGCCCATGAGGTAGAACTGCCCCTGCACAGCCATTGACCACATGTGTTGCAGTGGGGAAGTGTCCGCAGAAGCTGCAGCATAATCAGCGTCTTGCGCTGCCAATTCCCAGTTCTGGAAGTAAAACAGCGTAGCGGTGATCTGCTGTGCAAACTCCGTGCGCATCAACTGCGGGGTTACAAAGTACACCAAAAGGGCTGTGGCGCCAATGACCAGCACCAAGCTCGGCAGGAGTCGTCGCAAGGTACGCCAAATTGGCCACCATGGGTTCAAGGAAGCATTAGGCTTAGCTGCATACCGCAGCTGCGAGCCTAAGAAGAAGTAACCCGATAGAAGCAGGAAGACGTCCACGCCGCCAGATACCCGGCCGACGAAGACGTGATAAAAGACCACTAGGGCAATCGCAATTCCGCGAAGTCCGTCTAGGTCATAGCGATAACGGAAGTTTCGAACTGCGTCAGTGCTCATCTAAAATCTTATGGTCCGAATCTATATACTTGGGCACACTAAATAGTTAGGTGTGCAATAAGTGGCAGGAATTCCGAAACTAGATTACTCGGTCTTTAGCACCAACTCCTATTCGTCCACGCCAATTTTGGGAATTAGCGAAAATCCCTGTAATATAACGCGAGTTGTGTGAAACTGCACGACTGCGTAATGCCGCCACCGACCATGGTCGACCGGCAGTCACACGCAGAAAAATCTCCAAGGGTTGAACCGGCTTGGTAAAAGCCAAGCGCCAGTACTGCCCAGTGACTTAAATAAGTAAGGAGCCAATCATGGCTGCAAAGATCAAGCTTCAGCGTATCGGTAAGGTACGCAACGCACAGTACCGCATCATCGTTGCTGACGCTCGTACCCGTCGTTCCGGCCGCGCAATCGAAAACCTGGGCATCTACCAGCCAAAGGAAGAGCCATCTGTAATCCAGATCGACTCCGAGCGTGCACAGTACTGGATTGGCGTTGGCGCACAGCCAACCGAGCCAGTTCTCGCACTGCTGAAGATCACCGGTGACTGGCAGAAGGCCAAGGGCCTGCCAGGTGCTGAAGGCACCCTGAAGGTTGCAGAAGAGAAGCCATCCAAGCTGGAGCTCTTCAACGCTGCTTTGGCTGAGGCTAACAACGGCCCATCCGTTGAGGCTGTTTCTGCAAAGCGTGCAAAGGCAAAGGAAGAGAAGGAAGCTAAGGCTGCTGCTGAACTGGCTGCAGAGGAAGCTGCTAAGGCTGCAGAAGAAGAATCTGCAGAGTAATCTTTCCTAGCTGACATGAGCGCCGTTTCCCAATTGGGAAGCGGCGCTTTTGCTCTATTATGCTAATGAACATGGATTTATTGATTGGCCGCGTCATCAAGTCGCACGGTATCAAAGGCGAAGTATCCGTCGAGGTGACCTCGGACAGCCCAGAGGAGCGCTTCTACCCAGGTGCGGTACTCAACGGCAAGCAAGGCACTAAAGCGCACGAACTAACTATTTCTACCGTGCGCGTACATAAAGGACGCCTGCTGATTACTTTTGAAGAAATCGCAGATCGCACAGCTGCGGATTCCCTGCGCGGAGTGAAATTCTTCGCGCAGCCTCTAGAAGACGAGGATGACGACGGCTTCTATGACCACGAGCTAGAGGGACTTAAACTTGTCCTCGACGGCGAAGTCATTGGTGAAGTCACCGGTATTACCCATGGCCCGGTGCAATCGCTTTTGGAAGCGAAGCTGGACAACGGTAAAGAAGCACTCATCCCATTCGTCGAGGAGATCGTTCCAGAAGTCGATCTGGAAGAAGGCACATGCACGATTACGCCACCGGAAGGGCTTTTAGACCTGTGAGGATTGACGTTGTCACGATTTTCCCTGAGTATTTAGATCCCCTCCGCCATGCGCTTTTAGGAAAAGCTATTGAGCAGGGACGTCTTAGCGTTGGTGTGCATGACCTGCGTTCGTGGGCAACCGGTACGCATAAAACTGTCGATAGTTCACCAGCAGGCGGCGGACCAGGGATGGTCATGAAGCCAGAAGTCTGGGGGCCAGCGCTTGACGATGTCGCCGCGGGGACCACCGGTGGCACCGAGCTAGATTCGGCGATGCCACACTTGGACCGCCTGCGTCACGATGAGCTTGAAGGAATCGAAGGCCATTCCTATGCGAACTCCGGCGAGGACTCGAGCTTGCCGTTGTTGCTGGTGCCAACGCCCACGGGAAAACCTTTTACGCAGGACGATGCCCGCGCGTGGTCGCACGAAGAGCACATCGTCTTTGCGTGCGGGCGTTACGAAGGCATCGACCAGCGAGTAATTGATGATGCGCATAACCGCTACCGCGTGCGCGAGGTATCCATCGGTGATTATGTGCTCATCGGTGGGGAAGTAGCAGTGCTGGTTATCGCCGAGGCCGTCGTGCGCCTCATCCCCGGTGTGCTGGGCAATAAACGCTCCCATGAAGAAGACTCATTTTCTGATGGCCTGTTGGAAGGCCCGAGCTACACCAAACCACGCGTGTGGCGTGATTTAGAGATTCCTGAAGTCTTAACCTCCGGAAACCACGGGCTTGTAGACAAGTGGCGCCGCGAACAATCCCTGAAGCGCACTTTTGAACGCCGGCCGGAGTTGCTCGCTGGCGCGGAACTGGATAAGCACGACATAAAATATTTGGAGGGACTCGGATGGACATCAGCGTAGACCTTTCGGTGCTGCTTTATCCCTCACAGTGGGAGGCAGTTCTAGACGAACTGCCTCCTAAAGCTGCGGACGCCGGGGTAGAGATCGACAACATTGCCGTTGAGCAACTCTATAGTGCGTGCGAGAAAGAAAATGTGCTTGTCGATGACTACTGGCTGCGCCATGGCCAAGCACCCACCGGCGCTGAGGTCTACCGCATCATTGTCAACGGCGCATCTACCTTGCCGCTCAATAAATGCGCGGCGGCAGTTGCGGAGGCCTTCCCCGCAGATACCATTTGGTACGGCACCGCGGAGATCGGTCATACCGAGTTTGGGCTCGGCACGACCTTGGCGTGGACTAAGTCCCCTTAACGTTAAGCACCTGCCGCAGCTCGTGCTTTACCTCCACGAGCTTCGCCGCATCTTCCATGACCTGGTCAATGTCCTTGTAGGCATCGGGAATTTCATCAATCCATTCCTTGCCAGGGCGGTAGACGATGCCTTTCATCCGCGAATCCAGGTCCTCGGCAGTAAAGCGCTTGCGTGCTTCGGTCCTTGAGTAGCGTCGACCAGCGCCGTGCGGTGCCGAGCGCAGAGCCGGGGCAAAACCCTTGCCTTCAACCACATAGGAACGCGTGCCCATGGAACCCGGGATCAAGGCTTTCACGCCGACATCGGCAAGCACTGCTCCCTTGCGTGTTAACCACACATCTTTGCTAAAGTGCTCTTCCTTGACCGTGTAGTTGTGGTGGCAGTTAATGCGTTCTTCCTCCGCCACCTCGGTGCCGATGAAATCGCCCAAGCACTGCGCGAACCTATCCATCATCTCTTCGCGGTTGAGGTAGGCAAAGTGCTGTGCCCAGTGCAGTTCGGTGATATAAGAGTCAAACTCCGCCGTGCCTTCGGTCAAGTAGGCAAGATCCCTATCAGGCAGACGTACCCAGTGCTTATCGCACTGCGCCTGCGCTGCGGCGATGTGCTTCTGCGCAATCTTATTGCCCACGCCACGTGAACCGGAGTGCAAGAACATCCAGACACGGTCTTTCTCATCCAAGCACAATTCAATGAAGTGGTTGCCGCCACCGAGTGAACCAAGCTGCTGACGCCACTTCGGCGAGTGCGAAAGGTCAACGCCATCGCGCTCGGCCATCTGCGCAAGCTCGCGTGCGCGGCGATCCGCGGATCCCTCTAGGTGCCACTCGTTGTAGTTACCAGGGGACAGCGGAATGGCTGCCTCAATGGCATCGCGCAGCGGAACTAAATCTTCCGGCAGGTCGCTGGCGTGAAACTGTGTGCGCACGCCAATCATGCCGCAACCGATATCCACACCGACGGCAGCTGGGATCACCGCGCCGATGGTTCCGAAGACCGTGCCGACAGATGAACCCATACCAACGTGCGCATCCGGCATTAGCGCCACATGCGGGTGGATAAAAGGCATGCCAGCGAGTTGCTTGGCCTGGGTCATCACAGCTGGTTCAAGTACGGAAGCAAAAGCTTCAACGTGGACTTTCTCATTGAACTTGCGTGGTGCGGCCTTCTTCGGGCCGCGAGAACGAGACATGTGTCTTTCTCCTTATGTCGTGGGTACAAAACAAAAAACCGGCGTCAGCAGATGCTGCGCCGGAAAACCGTATTTTTGAAAAACTCAGACCATTTAAGTCTCAGATTTTCTGCGCGCATGCGAAAAGAAGGATAGTTGCAGCTTGTACAGATGCATTGCTGTCTCCTTTAGTCATGAACACGCGAAACCTAAACCTATCCCGCGGCGAGGGTTTTGGCAATAGCTAGGGTGAAAATCGATGGCTGCTAGACTCATTCGAATGATTGCAGCGACTATCGCACAAGAAATTGGGGTTCGCCCCGACCAAGTTGAAACCGCGCTCAAGCTTCTTGCGGAAGGCAATACGGTGCCGTTTATCGCCCGATACCGTAAGGAAGTCACTGGCGGTTTGGATGATACGCAGTTGCGCACGATTGAAACCCGCGCGACGTATCTTCGAGAACTCGAAGAGCGCAAGCAAGCAATTCTGGAAGCCATCGAAGAGCAAGGCAAGCTTAACGATGATTTGCGCCGCGAAATCCTCGAATGCGACACCAAGGCGAGGCTCGAGGATTTGTACTTGCCGTACAAAAAGCGCCGCAAAACCAAAGCGGATATTGCGCGTGAGGCAGGCTTGGAACCACTGTTGGAAGAACTCATTTCTCAACCAGCCGCTGACCCGCAGGAGCTAGCAAGCAAGTATCTGCGTGAAGGCTTCGAGGATGAGAAGAAGGCACTCGATGGTGCCCGCGCGATCATCATTGACCGCTGCGCACTTGACGCGGATCTGGTGGGACAAGTCCGCGAAGAGATGTTTAGCAGCGGAACGATGGAAGCATCCGTTGTGGCAGGGAAAGAAACCGAAGGCGCGAAATTCAAAGACTACTTTGAGTTCGCCGAGCCGTTTTCTTCCTTGCCATCGCATCGGATCCTCGCGCTGTTGCGCGGTGAGTCTGAGGGCATCTTGCAGCTGAATCTCAATGCCGGCGACGATGATATTTACGAGAATATGATTGCGACCCGTTTTGAGCTAGACCGCAGCTCACAGTGGCTGTCGCAGGCTGTGCGTTGGAGCTGGCGCACCAAGCTGTACATCTCAGCTGGGTTGGATGTGCGTATGCGCCTGAAGGAAGTCGCTGAGGAAGGTGCACTGCAGGTCTTTGCTACCAATCTGCGCGACGTTTTGCTGGCCGCACCGGCTGGTCAGCGCGCGACTTTGGGCTTAGACCCGGGATATCGCAATGGCGTGAAGTGCGCTGTTGTGGATCCAACGGGCAAGGTGCTTGATACCGCTATTGTTTACCCGCACCAGCCGCAGAACCAATGGTCTCAAGCAGTGCAAACGCTGTCTTCGTTGTGCGCGTCGCACGGGGTTGACCTTCTGGCGGTGGGCAACGGTACCGCATCGCGTGAATCAGAAAAGCTGGCTGGGGAAGTAGCGGATCTTATTGCCAAAGCAGGCGGGAAGCGCCCAACCCCGGTCGTGGTGTCTGAATCCGGCGCTTCGGTGTACTCGGCTTCGCAGATTGCTGCCGATGAATTCCCGAATATGGATGTTTCTTTGCGCGGTGCCGTATCGATTGCGCGACGCCTACAGGATCCTTTGGCAGAGCTGGTCAAAATTGATCCGAAAGCCATTGGTGTGGGGCAGTATCAACACGATGTCAACCAAACGGCTCTCGCGCGCACTCTCGATGGTGTTGTCGAAGACGCCGTTAACGGTGTCGGCGTAGACCTCAATACTGCATCGGCGCCGCTGCTTGAGCGCGTTGCCGGAGTAAACCCCACCTTGGCGGATAATATCGTTGCCTACCGCAATGAGAACGGAAAATTTACTACGCGTAAGGAACTCAAAAAGGTTCCACGCCTAGGGCCTAAAGCCTATGAGCAATCCGCGGGCTTTTTGCGCATCACAGGTGGTGCCGATCCTTTGGACAGCTCCGCTGTGCACCCAGAGGCCTACCCGGTGGTACAAAAGATCGCCAAGTCAACAGGCCTTAGCGTCGATGAACTCATTGGCAACACGCGGGTGCTCAACACGCTGCAACCAGCTGACTTTGCTGATGACACCTTCGGTATCCCGACGGTCACCGATATCATCG
>Ga0209487_1000935_pt1 | contig 25289 bp, 24 predicted proteins | sample Poulit2012_FD_187524 | JGI IMG/M metagenome (GOLD analysis project Ga0209487, IMG submission 187524) | Agricultural soil microbial communities from Georgia to study Nitrogen management - Poultry litter 2012 (SPAdes) (version 2) | ecosystem: Environmental > Terrestrial > Soil > Agricultural land...
AAAAAGGATGTGGGTCATAACCAGGCGGTTATGACCCACATCCTAAGTGTTCTAGCCCATTAGCCGGATGAAATTTATCCCGCTCGGACTAGCCGAACTTTTAAATTATTAGTGCGCGTGCTGCCCGCGGTTGAATTCGAATACAAATCCTACGAGCGTGAAAACGGCGCTGCCGAGTCCGATGAAGAAGATCCACCAGCCGGCAGCCAGGCCGAGAAACGCGATTGCGGCCGAGATGCCGATACCCAGCGGCCACCAGCTCCACGGAGCGTAGATGCCCTGGTCGCCCGCGTCGTCTTCGATTTCACCGTGCGGGTCGTCGGCCGGGCCCACGGTGGTGCGCCGCGAGATGAGGGCGAGATAGCCGCCCATCAGGCCGAAGAGCCCACCACACAGCAGCAGACCTGCAACCCCGACAGCTTCCCAGTCGGCCAGCAACCCGTAGATCAGGGAGATGATGCCGAAGAAGGCCGCCAGGCCGATAGAGATCCAGAGAGTTACTCTCACTTGTCTTCACTTCCGTCCGCCGTGGTGCCGTTGCCACCAACTGTCTTCTCGTGTCCGCGCAGGTCCGAAGTACCCATGACTTTGTCGACGGTCGTTAATTCGGGATCAACGATGTCCATGGCTGCGACCTCAGGGTGATGCAGGTCGAAGGCGGGGCGCTCCGAACGAATACGTGGGATTGACGTGAAGTTGTGGCGCGGCGGCGGGCAAGATGTCGCCCACTCCAGCGACCCACCGAAGCCCCACGGGTCGTTCACCGTAACCTTGGGAGCCTTGCGGGCAGTGATGTAGACGTTCCACAGGAATGGGAGCGTCGACAGGGCCAGCAGCACGGCACCAACGGTTGAGATGCGGTTAAAGAGCGTGAATCCGTCTTCAACCAGGTAGTCGGCGTAGCGGCGCGGCATGCCCTCGACACCTAGCCAGTGCTGGATCAAGAATGTGCCCTGGAATCCAAAGAAGAGCATCCAGAAGTGCAACTTGCCCAGCCGCTCGTTCAGCATCTTGCCGGTCCACTTGGGCCACCAGAAGTAGAAGCCCGCGAACATCGCGAAGACGACAGTTCCGAAGACCGTGTAGTGGAAGTGCGCGACGATGAAGTAGGTGTCAGTTACGTGGAAGTCCATGGGCGGGCTGGCGATGATGACGCCGGTCAAACCACCGAAAAGGAACGTGACCAAGAAGCCGATCGACCACAGCATTGGGGTTTCAAACGTGAGTTTTCCGCCCCACATCGTTCCCAACCAGTTGAAGAACTTCACGCCGGTTGGAACCGCGATGGTAAACGACATGAACGAGAAGAACGCTAAGGCGACCTGCCCGGTGGCGTACATGTGGTGCGCCCAAACGGTCAACGACAGCGCTGCAATCGCGACGGTGGCATATACCAGGCCCTTATAACCAAAGATGGGCTTGCGGCTAAATACCGGGAAAATTTCCGAAACAATGCCGAAGAAGGGCAATGCAATGATGTAAACCTCTGGGTGCCCGAAGAACCAGAACAGGTGCTGCCACAGAATCGCACCACCCGATTCGGGGTTAAAGATCTGGGCATCCAGGCGGCGGTCGGCACCGAGCCCGAAGAGGGCCGAGGCCAGCGGGGGGAAGACCATCAAAACCAGCAAACTGGTCAGCATCGTGTTCCAGGTAAAGATGGGCATCCGGAACATGGTCATACCCGGGGCCCGCATCGTAATGATCGTGGTCAGGAAGTTAACCGAACCCAAGATCGTTCCGAAGCCGGCCAGCGCCAGCCCAAATACCCACAGATCCCCACCCAGTCCGGGTGAGAACGAGGCGTTCGAAAGCGGGGTGTAGCCGAACCATCCGAAGGAGGCCGCGCCCTGGGGCGTCAAGAACCCGCCCACCGCAATGAGGCCACCGAAGAGGTAAAGCCAGTACGAGAACATGTTCAAACGTGGGAAGGCCACGTCTGGGGCACCGATCTGAAGCGGCATTACGACGTTGGCAAAGCCGGCAAACAACGGCGTTGCGAACAGCAAGAGCATGATCGTGCCGTGCATCGTGAACAGCTGGTTGAACTGCGCGTGGCTTTGGACAACCTGAATGCCCGGACTGAATAGTTCGGCGCGAATGATGAGCGCCATCACTCCGGCGATACAGAAGAACACGAACGACGTGATCAGGTACATGTACCCGATGACCTTGTGGTCGGTGGAGGTGATCACGTTGACGATCTTGCGGCCCAGCGAGTGCTTGGGCCCCGTATCAACAACCTCGGGAGTCGCGGTGCCTGGTTTGGCAACAACCGTAGACATTGGAATTACTCTCCCTGTTCCATCTTGGTGCGCCAGATCTGCTCATTGCTTTGCAGGCGGTTCATCTCGGGTCCGAGTTGGCCATCTTGGCCGGCCTCGCGCAATTCTTGCATCTGGGCGTCATAAACATCTCGCTCCACGATTTCCACGTTGAAGAGCATCGCTGAGTGGTAGTCACCACATAGTTCTGCGCACTTACCCGCGTACTGCCCCACCTTTGTGGGCGTCACCTGGAAAGTGTTGGTGTGGTTCGGGAACATATCGAGTTTGTAAAGGAAAGCCGGGATCCAGAACGAGTGGATTACATCGCGCGAGTCCAAGCGGAACTCCACGAGTTCATCAACTGGCAAATAGAGCGTGGGCAATTCGGCTTCGGTTCCGTCAATGCCTTCGTCGAGGTACCCGTGGATTCCGGCATCCCACACGTCATCGGTGACGTAGTTGAAGTCCCAGGACCACTGCTTGCCCACAACGTTAATGATTACGTCGGGGTCTCGGTCGACGGCGGTGATCACGTTCTGGTCGCGGGCGGTGAAGTAGAAGAGCACCGAAATCGCGAGCACCGGAACCGCGGTGTAAAGAATTTCGAGCGGAATGTGGTAGCGCAACTGCACTGGCAACTGCTCATCGCCCTTGCGCTTGCGGTAAACAATGATGCACCAGATAACGAGTCCCCACACCAGGACGCCAACAATCAGCGCGGCGATCCAAGAACCCACCCACAGGTTCGTGATCCGGTCAGTGTGTTCGGTGGCGCCTTCAGGCATCCAGCCGCGGGCTACCGTCTCGTTACATCCAGTCGTCAATAAAGCGACAGCGACACCAAGTATCGCTAGTCGCATTTTCGCGTTCTTAGCGCGATCTCCTCGTTGCGAATGCACAGGGGGCCTTCCGAATTCGATGCCCTGTTCGTTACGCAAAAAATGCATCACGAACCAGGGACCTTAGTCCTCGACAATGTAAGCCTACCCCCGATAGGTGGAATCAGAGTGTCCACCACGCCATTTGGAGAAAAGACGCTCTCGGTTAGCTGAAGGAGTCGCCACAAGCGCAGGATCCTGCGGCTTGCGGGTTGTCGATAGTGAAGCCCTGCTTTTCGATCGTGTCAGCAAAATCGATCTTGGCGCCCTCGAGATAGGGCACGCTCATGCGGTCAACGATTACCTGCACTCCGGAGAAATCGCGTACCGCGTCCCCGTCAAGGAGGCGCTCATCAAAATAGAGCTGATAAATCAGGCCAGAACAGCCACCCGGTTGAACGGCGACACGCAATCGCAGGTCATCGCGCCCCTCCTGCTCCAGCAGGCTGCGCACCTTCTCAGCGGCTACATCGGATAAATCGATGCCGTGGGTTGGGGTACCGGTCTCTTCGATCGTTTCGCTCATTTTGTCCATCCCTACTCGATCACTAAGTGATTGAATTATGCGCCCAAGGGCTCCTCTTAGCGTAGGTCACCTTGACCACGAACGTGCAATGCGGCTCACCCGCTCGCACAGAGCAGCCACTTCATCGCTTGCTTCACTTCCGCTCACCGTGTCAAACAATTCATAGGCCGCCGAAATTCCCGCCGTGGCCAGTTCCCGATTTCCCGCATCGACTCGGCGCGCCAGCGCAACTGTCGCCAACGCATTTACGCGCGCTGCCGCCACGCCGATCTCACTGGGGCCGTCCCCTAGCGTCGTGGCATCAAGCTGATCAGTAATCACAAAAACTAGGTCACTGTCTTGGGCCCGGGCTCCCACATCAAGCAAACTGGCGACAACGTCACTGCCCGGAAGCAGCCGGGCTCCGAGCAGACCGAGCGCGAATCCGAGTCCCCCGCCGCTGCCAGCTCCGGGCAGGGAGCGCAATTGTGCGACATCCACCGCGGCCTGCGGTTCGCCCGGTGTGAGCAATACTCCCGGCGCGGTGGGCACTGCGGAATCCACTGCTTCGCACACACTGGCGAACTGGGCCAATACGCGCTCCAATTCCTGAGCGGTCTCCCGACTCGCACCCTTGAACTGTGCATAGGCCCCACTCGCGCCCGTGAATCCCAGGAGCGGTGCCCCGGTCGCGCAGGCAACAATCAGGTCCACACCAGCGAGCAGTTCGCGCGCCGGCCCGAAATCGAGATCTCGGGGCTGAATGTGCGCCAGCCGCTCGGGCCCCTGATCAAGCTTTTCGGGCGCTCCGACACCCAACCCGGCCAGCATGCCGGCGCCGGCATCATTGGTGGCTGTGCCGCCGATTCCAATAATGATGCGGCTCGCGCCGGTTGCCACCGCGGCTTCTAACAGGTGGGCCACTCCCCTACTAGTGGTGCGGCGGGGGTCGCGCTGCGCCGCGGGTACCAGGTGCAAACCGCATACTTCAGCAGCCTCGATATAGGCGGTTTTTGCGCCGTTGGTCGCGGTAGTGAAGATGGTTGCGGGCACTTCGGTGCGCAGCGGACCGGGCACCGAGTGGACACTCATTTGTCCCTCGAAGTTGGCGGCGAGGGCGCGCAGAAACCCGGGACCGCCAGCGCTAATGGGTATGAGGTCGAGCGCGTCTTCGGTCGTCGCGCGCCACCCCGCGTCCGCCGTTGCGGCCGCGGTGACCGCGTCGATATTTCCAATACCGTCAGTGATTGCCAGGACACGCATTTTTAGTTCGCTTCTTCGCCCAGCAGGTTCAGAAACAGCGCCTGGGATGCGGCGACTTTCACCAAGTCCTCCCAGTGCACGGACTCATTGGGACTGTGGGCGTTAGAACCGGGGTCTTCAACACCCGTCACCAGGATTGCCGCGGCTGGGAAACGCTCCGCAAAATCTGCGACAACCGGGATCGACGCACCAATACCGAGTTCTTGAACTTCATGTTCCCAAGCAGCCGCATAAGCCGCCTTGGCGACGTCCATCGCGGGATGCTCCTGGGCGGCGTGAAAAGGCTTGCCCAGTTCGCCGTCCCTAATAATTACTTCCGCACCAAAGGGAGCGTGAGCGCGCAGGTGATCTTTCAAAAGCTCGGCCGCAACCGCCGGATCTTGACCCGCGGGAACCCGCATCGAGAGCTTCGCGGCAGCGGTGGGAACCAAAATATTGGCCGCACCGGCGACCGGGGGCGCATCGATTCCTAAAACTGCCAACGCGGGAGCGGCCCAAAGCCGCTGCGCCAAAGAGCCCGTCCCCATGAGTTCCACCTCGGGCAACACCTGGGCATCCGCGCGCCACTGCGCCTGTTCCACCAAGTCACCCGGATCGGAATTGCGCACCAGCCCATCCACGGCCACATCGCCATTCTCGTCATGCAGGGTCGCCAGCAGTCGCGCCAAGACGGTGAGCGCATCGGGCGCCGGGCCACCGAAAAGCCCGGAATGGCCCGGTTGCTTTAGCGTTCGCACCTCAACCACGAGATCGACGAGCCCGCGGAGCGAAGTAGTGAACGCGGGGATTCCTACGGCCGCATTAATGGAGTCGGCAATGATGACCGCATCGGCGGCCAAGCGATCCTGGTACTTATCTAAAAACGCCCCCATGGAGGGCGAACCGATCTCTTCCTCCCCCTCGATGAGGACGGTAACGCCGACGCCGCTGTCGAGATCGGTGTCCAAAATCGCGCGCAATGCCGCCAGGTGCGCCACCACACCCGCCTTATCGTCGGCGGCACCGCGCCCATAGATCCGCCCATCGCGTTCCGTGGGCGTAAAAACTGGGGAATCCCACGCGGCCTCATCGCCGGGTGGCTGGACGTCGTGGTGGGCATAGAGCAAAACTGTCGGGGCGTTTCCGCGGGCCGGGCGGTGGGCGATAACCGCGGGAGCGCCTGGTGTGCCATCGGGCTTATCTGCGCTGACAATGTCAACCTCGGGCATTCCCACGGTCTGGAACATTTCTGCCACCCGCTGGGCGCTGGCGTCCACGTATTGCTGATCGAATGCCGGGTCAGAAACTGACGGAATGCGCACCAGTTCCTCTAAATCGGACCGCATCTTTTCCTGCTGATTTTGGACGACGTCACGCACCTGAGCGGTCGTGCGGGCAAAGTCTGGGGGGAGGTTTTTTCCTGGCATGTGGGTCACCCTTACACGGTACCGCGCATGCTGAACTACCCTTAGTGCCGTGTTCCGAAGAAAGAAGTCCCAAGAAGCGCCCACCCCTGCCATCACCGAGTTTCCCGACCGGCCCGGTAAAAAGGGACGGCCCACGCCGAAGCGCGCGGAAGCGGAAGCTCGCAATCGGCGTCCCCTAGTTCCGAAGAACCGGGGCACGGCCCGCAAGAACCAGCGGCAGGTAAACGCCAGTATTCGCGAGCGGCAGCGGCAAGCATTGTTAAGCGGTGATGAGCGCGGCATGCCGGTGCGTGACCGCGGCCCCGTGCGGCGCTGGGTGCGCGATTACGTTGACGCACGGTGGAACATCGGGGAGTTTTTCTTACCGGTAGCCCTTGTCGTGGTTATTGCGACCCTATTTTTGGGCAATAATCCAGCGTTTGCGTTTTACACCATCATCGCGCTCTACACGGTCGTTTTGGTTTCGGTAGTCGACGCGATCGTCCTTGGCAGATTCTTAAAGAAGGGCCTGCGCAGTCGCTTCGGTGAGGCTCAGATTCCGTCGGGAACCGTGATGTACGGAGTCATGCGCTCGTTTCAGATTCGTCGCACGCGCCTGCCCAAACCCAAGGTGGGACGCGGCGAATACCCAAATCCCGAACCGCGCTAGGCACCTGCTGCTTCTTCGTCCGGCGCCCCGCACTCTTCGGCACTAGAGTGGCGCCATGGTTGCATCAGTATTTTTAGGAAACAGTGGCCTGCGCGTAACCGAGATTGCCTATGGCAACTGGTTGACGCACGGCTCGCAGATCGAAAACGACACCGCGCGGGACTGCGTTCATGCCGCCCTTGACGCTGGAATCACGACCTTCGACACCGCGGACGCGTATGCAAATGGCGCTGCGGAGGAAGTATTGGGCTCCGCGTTGAGCGGGGTGCGCCGGGAATCGGTCGAGATTTTGACCAAAACCTACTGGCCCGTAGGCGAGTTTGGGCATAACGACGAGGGCCTGTCGCGCAAGCACATCATGGAGTCGATCAATGCGTCGCTGCGGCGACTTCAAACCGACTATGTGGATGTATTTCAGGCCCATCGTTACGATCCGCAAACCCCGCTCGAAGAGACAATGCAGGCATTTGCCGACATTGTGCGCCAGGGCAAAGCGCTGTACATCGGAGTGAGCGAGTGGAATGCCGAGCAACTTCGCGCCGGCTCGGAATACGCCCGCGAGCTGGGTTTCCAGTTGATTTCGAATCAGCCGCAGTACTCCATGCTGTACCGGGTGATCGAGGGCGAGGTTATTCCTACGTCCCAGGAATTAGGAATCTCGCAAATCGTGTTTTCGCCCGTTGCCCAAGGGGTGCTCACTGGTAAGTACTTGCCGGGCAAGGAAGCCCCCGCTGGTTCTCGGGCGACCGATGAAAAGGGTGGCTCGAATTTTATTCAGCGCGTCCTAAAAGATGACATTCTCGCGGCGGTGCAAGAACTCAAACCGGTCGCCGAAGAGTTAAACCTGTCGCTCGCGCAGTTGGCCGTCGCCTGGGTTTTGCAAAATGAGAATGTGGCTACCGCGATCATTGGTGCCTCGCGCCCCGAACAGGTCGCAGAAAATGTTAAGGCCTCCGGGGTCGAAATTCCGGCCGAGCTGCTGGCGCGTATCGATGAGGTTTTGCGGGGTCTCTATCAAAAGGATCCGCTCCTAACCACGAAGAACGCCCCTACGCATCGGCCCTTTGACCAAGACTAATTTCCCCACCCACGGCTTGGCCTTGGTGAGTTAATTGCGCGGTCAAAACTGCCGCCGTCCGCAATTTATCTAGGTGCTCACCAAGCCAAGCCTGGGCATCGAGCCGTCCCGCGAATCCGGGTGATTCAATTGCGCTCTCGGGCGCGAATACCCAGGCCCAAGCCCCGTGCCCGGGCGCGGCGGGCGTCCCGTAAAAGTTTGCTGGCCTGCGCGATTCCGGCATTAGTCCTGGGCCAGTTCCCGGTTGATGCGCGCGGCCCAGAACGGGCCTTCATAGATCAGCCCGGTGTAGCCCTGTAAAAGATCAGCGCCGGCCTGTAAATAGGCGCGCGCATCGTCGGAAGTCGAGATCCCGCCCACGCCGATGATCGTGCGCCCGGAATCCAGGCGACCGCGCAATAACTGGACGACCTCCAGCCCGCGCGCGAGTACGGGCGGCCCCGACATGCCACCCACGCCGTGATCGTGATCAATTGTGGTGTTGACGGCAACGACGCCGGCAATATCGAGTTCATTGACCAGGGCGGCTATTTCTGCAATGTCGGCATCCGCAAGGTCCGGCGCGATTTTTACCAGCAACGGGACGTCGCGCTTCGCGCTCTCGTTCGCGGCTTGGGCCACGGCCGTCAACAGGGGGCGCAGCGTCTCAACCGCCTGCAAGGAGCGCAGCCCGGGCGTATTGGGCGAAGAAACGTTCACCACTAAATAGTCGGCGTATTTGGCTAGCAGCCGTGCGCTAATCACGTAGTCGGCGATCGCCTCTGATTCGGGGACGACTTTGGTCTTGCCGATGTTCACGCCAATTACGAGATCGCGGCCCACCGCGGTGCTGCGCAGGCGGCGCAGCCGCACAGCAGCAGCGGCCGCTCCCCCGTTGTTAAAGCCCATCCGGTTAATGAGCGCGCGCTGGTCGATGCGCCGCCACAGTCGCGGTTTCTCATTGCCCGGCTGACCGTGGGCGGTGATTGTTCCCACCTCCACAAAACCGAAGCCCAGCATATTTAATCCGCGCGCCGCGGCCGCATCCTTATCGAAACCGGCGGCAAGCCCAAACCGCGCCGGGAAATCAATACCCATCGCGCGCACGCCGCCCGGGGCCGGAGCCGAAGTGCGAGCGGCGATTACGGAACGCAGCGGCGACGCCCCCACCGCGCGAATCAAATTGAACGCCAGATGGTGCGCCAATTCTGGGTCCATATGGGCGAAACCGTGGCGAAATAGCAAGCTGTACACAACCACAAACACTACTGCAAGGCCGGACCTTTGCTTTGGCACCATCGTCCCGGCTGGTTAGCATGAGTGTGTGGCTGAACTAACTCTTACCGGAAAGAACCCCGCCGAATTGCGCGTAGACGCACTCGTGGTCGGGGTTATCAAGACAGATGATGCCCCGCGGATTGCAGGTGATCCCCTACCGCGTGGGGTTACGAAATCCCTAAATGGGCAGTTGAAAGCGCTGGGCGTAACGGGCGGCTCCGACGAACTTCTACGTGTTCCCGCCGGTGATGATGTCAACGCGGCCATCATCATCCTGACCGGCCTGGGCGCTGAAAGCGATGCCTCCAACCCGGAGACGCTGCGCCGCGCTGCGGGAGCCGCACTCCAGGGCGCAGATGGATTCGAAAAGGTTGGCCTCGCCTTGCCAGTGGAAACAGCTGCCGAAACCGGAGCTGTCGCCGAAGGCGCGCTCATGGGCAGCTACCGCTTTGACACCTACCGCGCCCAGGACGAAAAGAACCCGACCGTTCAACCCCAAAAGATTGAACTGGCCGTGGCCTCCACCCGCGATAAAGAGGTTCGCGCGGCGGTCGATCGGGCTCGCGTCGTGGCGCATTCGGTTGCTGGCACCCGCGATCTCATCAACGCCGCCCCCAACGATTTGCCGCCCGCCGAGTTTGCTGATCGGGCGCGGGCCGCCATCAAGGGCACCGGCCTGAAAATCGAAGTACTGGATGAGAAAGCCCTGGCTGCCGGCGGGTACGGCGGCATTATGGGTGTGGGCCAGGGGTCAACCCGTCCGCCCCGCCTGGTGAAGATCTCTTGGACTCCCTCGAAAAAGGCGCAGCATGTCGCGCTCGTGGGCAAGGGCATCACGTTCGACTCGGGCGGTCTCTCAATTAAGCCCGCCCAGGGCATGGAGGCCATGAAGTCCGATATGTCGGGCGCCGCGGCCGTATTGCACACCATGGTGGCTGCCGCGGAGCTAAACGTTCCCGTTCGCGTCACCGCTTATCTGGCCCTGGCCGAGAACATGCCCTCCGGAACCGCACAGCGGCCGAGCGATGTGCTCACGATTTACGGCGGAAAGACCGTGGAGGTTCTCAACACCGACGCGGAAGGCCGCCTCGTAATGGCTGATGCGCTCGTCGCGGCCCGCGAAGACGGCGCCGATGTCATCATCGATATTGCGACGCTCACGGGCGCGCAGATGGTGGCTCTAGGCACACGCGTTGCGGGAGTCATGGGAAGCGATGAAGTACGCGAAAAGGTGGTGGCCGCTGCCGACAGTTCAGGCGAGTTGGCCTGGCCCATGCCGCTGCCGGAGGAACTTCGCGCCAGCCTGAAATCCAAGATCGCTGACATCGCCAATATCGGCGAACGCTGGGGCGGAATGCTCTCAGCAGGCGTCTTCTTGCAGGAATTCGTCGAAGACACCCCGTGGGCACATATCGACATTGCCGGACCATCGTTCAATGAGGCCGGCAAATGGGGCTACACCCCCGTCGGCGGCACCGGATACGGAGTGCGCACGCTCGTGGAATTCTTGGAAAACGCCGATAAGTAGCAGCGCACTGACCTACCGAACGACTAAGACCGCCGGGCTGCCCCAGTTGGGGTGGGCCGGCGGTCTTTTAATCAGATGCGCACTTTATAAATCTTTTTCCTGCCATTTTGCGCGCTTGGCGCTATTCCACTGGCGCATGCGCTGGGGATACCCCACCTGATTCACGTCATAGACCGGGATCTCTAATTCGCGAGCTAGTTTCCAGCCCTCTTCGAGCGAGGGAATACGGCGCCGCGTCCACTCCCCCGTATTAGCGATAAGCACCATGGTCGGCTCGGTCACGTGCGTGGGTGGTTCCACGAAGGCTTCCACGCCAACGCGAGTAGCAATAAAACGCGCAAAATGATCGCGGGTTGCACCTCGCGCATCGGACGCAGACTTTTTCTGCGCCGAGGGACGAATCGGTGCCCGCAATTTCCGCTTCTTCCAAAACTTCACATGCAAAACCCTACGTGGTGAGCATCACGGTGATCCGGATTAGGGTCGCAAACGATCTAATGGAAGGATAATGTCGGTAGCATCCGCGCCTTTTAGATGAGACTTTCTAGGGAGCAGTTCGTGGCTGAAAGCACGCCCGCCGGGCAAGACACCGTCTATGACGTCGTCATCCTGGGAGGAGGTAGTGGTGGTTATGCCACTGCGCTACGCAGCGCACAGTTGGGCAAATCGGTCGTTTTGATCGAGGCCGGCAAGCTAGGCGGCACCTGCCTGCACAACGGTTGCATCCCCACCAAAGCACTATTGCACGCCGCCGAAGTGGCCGATGCCGCACGCGACTCGTCCCAGTTTGGGGTTAATTCGACATTCGAGTCCGTGGACATGGCCGGGGTACACAAGTACAAAGATGGCGTCGTTGGACGTCTGTTCAACGGCATTAAGGGCCTGGTTAAGGCCCGTGGCATCACGCTTGTCGAAGGCTGGGGCAAGTTGGTGTCATCAGACACCATCGAAGTTAACGGCACCCAATACCGCGGCAAGAACATTGTTTTGGCAACCGGTTCCTATGCCCGTTCCCTTCCGGGACTGGAAATTGGCGGTCGAGTGATCACGTCCGATGAGGGACTGACACTGGATTACGTTCCGAAAAACGCGATCGTCCTCGGTGGCGGCGTTATCGGTGTCGAGTTCGCCAGCGTTTGGCGTTCATTCGGCTCCGAGGTAACCGTTGTTGAAGGCCTGCCGAACCTGGTACCCGCCGAAGACATTGCGGCCTCCAAGGCTTTGGAGCGCGCCTTCCGCAAGCGCGGCATTAAGTTCAAGACCGGCGTGCGGTTCCAAAGCGTCGAACAAACCGATTCCGGTGTAACTGTGCAGTTGGAAAACGGCGAGAGCCTCGAGGGAGACGTTCTCCTCGTCGCAGTCGGTCGTGGCCCCACAACCGCTGGTCTTGGTTACGAAGAAGCCGGCATCGCCTTGGATCGTGGCTTCGTTACGACTAACGAGCGTCTCGAAACGTCCGTACCCGGCGTTTATGCCGTTGGTGACATCGTGCCGGGCCTTCAGTTGGCACACCGCGGATATCAGCAGGGCATTTTCGTAGCCGAAGAAATCGCTGGCAATAATCCGCTCCCGATCGTGGAATCCGGGATCCCCCGCGTGACCTACTGCTCACCGGAAGTCGCCTCCGTCGGAATCACCGAGGAACAAGCAAAAGAGGCGTATGGCGCCGACAACGTCGACGTCTACGACATGAACCTGGCCGGCAACGGCAAGAGCCAAATTTTGGCCACCGCCGGTTTCGTGAAGGTTGTGCGCGAGAAGGACGGACCCGTCGTGGGAATTCACATGGTGGGCGACCGTGTTGGAGAATTGATAGGAGAAGCCCAGCTGATTGTGGGCTGGGAGGCCTATCCTGAAGATGTCGCGGCACTAATCCACGCCCACCCGACTCAGGGTGAAGCGGTCGGAGAAGCGCATCTGGCACTATCGGGTAAGCCACTGCACGCAATGTAGTTCGGCGACTGTTTACTAGAGACGCGAGGAATTAAATGTCTGAAGAAGTATTGATGCCCGCCCTGGGTGAATCGGTCACCGAAGGTACGGTCACGCAGTGGCTGAAGCAGGTTGGCGACACTGTCGAGGTAGACGAGCCTTTGCTCGAGGTATCCACCGACAAGGTCGACACCGAAATCCCCTCACCGGTAGCTGGAACGGTTCAAGAGATCCGGGTCCAAGAAGACGAAACCGTTGAAGTTGGCACCGTCTTGGCCGTAGTGGGAAGCGGCGACGCCGCACCCGCAGCTCAGGAAGAGCCAGCCCAAGAAGAAGCACCTGCCCAAGCAGAACCGGCGCAAGCAGCACCCGCTTCCGAGGAGCCAGCACAGCAGGAGCAGGCTCCCGCCGAAGAGGCGCCGGCAGCTGCCCCATCCGGTGGTGGCGGCGGCGAAGAGGTCGTCATGCCCGCCCTGGGTGAATCGGTCACCGAAGGTACGGTCACGCAGTGGCTGAAGCAGGTTGGCGACACTGTCGAGGTAGACGAGCCTTTGCTCGAGGTATCCACCGACAAGGTCGACACCGAAATCCCCTCACCGGTAGCTGGAACGGTTCAAGAGATCCGGGTCCAAGAAGACGAAACCGTTGAAGTTGGCACCGTCTTGGCCGTAGTGGGAAGCGGCGACGCCGCACCCGCAGCTCAGGAAGAGCCAGCCCAAGAAGAAGCACCTGCCCAAGCAGAACCGGCGCAAGCAGCACCGGCTCCTGAGGCGGCTGCGGCTGAGGAGACTCCCGCACCTCGCGATCCGGCGCCCGCACAGGAGAGTGCAGCACCATCCGCTGCACCCGAGGCTCCGGCCGCGGAGCCCGTATCGGGCGGATCTTCTGGCTACGTCACCCCGCTCGTGCGCAAGCTCGCGAAAGAAAATGACATCGACCTGGATTCCGTGAAAGGAACGGGCGTCGGCGGTCGTATTCGCAAGCAAGACGTGCAGGCAGCCATCGATGAGAAGGCAGCCGCTGCAAAGGCCGCTGCGGCTCCTGCTGCAGCGCCAGCGTCCGCTCCGGCGGCCAAGGCAGCCCCGCGCACCCCGGCGACCCCCTCGCCGCTGCGCGGAACCACTGAGAAGATGAGCCGCCGCCGCAAGATCATCGCTTCCCGGATGGTTGAGTCGCTCCAGGTCGCAGCACAACTGACGTCCGTGGTGGAAGTCGATCTAACACGGGTTGCGCGGCTGCGTGAGCGCGCTAAGGCGGAGTTCCGGGAGCGGGAGGGCGTTAACCTCTCCTACCTGTCCTTCTTGTCGCTCGCCGCGATCGAAGCCCTCAAGGCACATCCCAAGCTCAATGCGTCGATCGATGGGGACGAGGTCACCTACTACGGTGCCGAGCACCTGGGTATGGCCGTTGACACGGAGCAGGGTCTCGTTGTTCCGGTAATCCGCGACGCGGGTGACCTGAACATTGCTGGCATCGCTCGGAAGATTGCCGATGTGGCCGAGCGCACCCGCAATAACAAGATCGGCCCTGATGAGCTCTCCGGTGGATCCTTCACGATCACCAACACGGGTAGCCGGGGCGCGCTCTTCGATACCCCGATCATCAACCAGCCGCAGGTAGCCATTTTGGGTACCGGCGCCGTGGTGAAGCGCCCAGTCGTCATCTCCGATGGCGAGGGGGGCGAGACCATTGCGATCCGCTCGATGATCTACCTCGCGTTGTCCTATGACCATCGCCTCGTCGATGGTGCTGACGCGGCACGCTTCCTGGTGGACATCAAGGCCCGCTTGGAAGAGGGCGACTTCGAAGCAGATCTGGGTCTCTAAGCCCAACCTGCACTAAACCGCAAGAAGTTAATCGCGGGATGCTACCTAGTTTCTAGGTGGTATCCCGCGATTTTCTTATCTCGGAAACCAGCCACTGGCCCGCCACTTCGACGAGTTCCATTTCCACGCTGTGGGGATTTGCGTCAGTAGTTATGCGCGCAGCGCTCAGACCCGTGCTCGGCATTGCTTCACCTGAAACCTGGCGCTCGTCTAAAACCACCTGGGTGTCAACAGCGAGCAGCACGCGCGGCGGATCTGTATTTAGGATCTCGCGCACAGTTGATTGAGTTGCAAAATCGGTCACGGTCACGGCGTGGGCTTGCAAGTCAGCCAATAGCTGCGCATCGGCCGCCTCTGCCGCAGAACCAGGTGCGTTCACCCGCGTCAAGTGTGAGCGATCCCCGGTGACCAGCGCCAGATCTCGCTGCTGCCCCAAATCACTCACGCGGCGCTGCCACTGCGCCAATGCGGCTGCCCCCGCATCAGGAGGTGCGTCCACCACGTCGGTGCGGTCCGCAATCACTTCTTCCGACCGCGCATTTTCTGCCGTGCCAATAGCGATCCCTCCCCCGATCGCCGCCAATCCCGCCGCGATCATCGCGCCGAGCAGCACGTGCCTGCGCCTCGGACTGCGCGGGCGGTCGGCTTCCTGCTGCTCCCCACCCTCGCTGCGCGCCGCGCCGCCGGCATATTCACCCCACAGCTGCGCACCGGGGCTGGTGTCGAGGTTGCTTCCAGTTTCCGCGCGGCGCGTGGAGGCCACTGCCAGGGGCGGCTGATCGAGTTGGCCGCGCAGTGGTGGAAGGTCGATGGGCGCGGCTGGAATAACCGCCCCGACCGCACGCTCCAGGTCGCGCGGGCTCGCATCCTGCCCGCCGTCGCTCAGCCGCGATATGAATCCCTCTAAGATTTCCGCCACCGTCGCTACGACGCTCCCGGCTGCGCCTCCCGCCAGCGCATACAGCCCCACCCGCGCGGTAGCCAGCACGTCGCCCCGCACCCGTTCCATACCGCCGGGCAGCGAGATTTCGCGCTCCTGCGCGGCCCCTAAGAGCCGACGCATTCTGCGCTCCACCTCGATCGGGTTCTTACTCGCCGCTGCACCGCGCCCAGTCACGTCCTCGCGCTGCGAGAAGCCGGGCGTGCCCAGGGTGTGTTGATCGCGACTGCCACTGAAATCAAGCAGCTGCGCGACGCCGTCCCTCGTTACTCCCACATTGGCGGGCGAAATATCCCCGTGCACGAGGCCCGCGGCGTGGAGCGCGGTGAGTCCGCGGCAAATTTGCTGCACCAACCCGACGGTTTGAGCGCCGCGCAGCCCGCCGTGGCTGGTGACGAGATCTTGGAGCGTCAGCGCGCAGCGGTCCATGACAATCGCGATCCCGGAGGCACGCCGGTGGACGGCGTGAATATTGATGACATTGGGGTGCGAGATTGCCGCGAGCACTCCGGCCTCATCGAAAGCACGCTGGCTCGCCGCCGCGTCGGTGAAAATCTTCACCGCGACCTCTTGGCCCTGCTCATCCCGCGCCGCCCAGACGCGCGCCGTCGAGCCGCGCCCCAACTCAGAAATTAGTTGCAGGCCGGGTATCGGGTCGGAAGCAAAGTCGGTCACAACCACCACCCCATCGAACTCGCTGCCACTTGGGAACCGCGCTGCGCTTTTTGTGGATAACTTGCGCCGCAACCACGCGTCGTCCACAGTGTGGGTTTCGATCTTGGCGGCAAAAGCCGGTCGATATGGTTGGGGTATGCAATATATTCGGGCGGGTTTCGACGCTGAACTGGTCGATTACCACACCGCCTGGCAGCAGCAGCGCGAATTGCACGCTGAAGTCGTATCCGGCGCCCCAGCCACCACGTTGTTGGTCCAGCACTCCCCCGTGTATACCGCCGGCAAGCGCACCGCTTCTTGGGATCGGCCCACTGATGGCACGCCCGTGGTCGACGTTGACCGGGGCGGGCGCATCACCTGGCATGGCCCCGGCCAATTGGTGGGCTACCCCATCATGCGGTTGCAAGAGCCGGTCGATGTGGTGCAATACGTGCGGCTTCTCGAACAGGCACTTATTGATTTATGTGCGCGCTGGCAGATTGAGGCGACCCGGTCCGAGGGCCGCTCCGGGGTTTGGATTCCCCGCTCGGACGCGCCGTGGGCGAAAATCGCCGCGATTGGCGTCCGCGTCGCAAAAGGGGTCACAATGCACGGATTCGCCTTCAACGCCTCATGTGATTTGTCCTGGTTTAATCCGATTACTCCGTGCGGTATTGCCGATGCGGACGTAACTTCACTTTCCCAGATTCACGGCGAGGTGATTCCGCCTCAGGATCTTTTAGCAGACACGGAGTTTTTCTTGACTAAGTATTTGGCGGATGCCGACATATGACGCGCTGGCAAGTCATGAAGGCCGCTTTCGCCGGGTATGGGCGCCTGCCTCAGATCACCGGAAAAGTTTTCCTTCCCGTGGGTTTTATTGCGCGGCTTCCCTTTTCGATGGCACCGATGGGAATTTTGGTTCTCGTCACGGCCGCCACCGGGTCTTATGGCCAGGCCGGATTGGCCGCGGGTTTCGCCGCGATCGGCACCGCAATTTCGGCCGCTCTGGTCGGGTCTCTGGCTGATCGGCTCGGTCAGCGCCGCGTACTCCTCATTGCCGCGCCGCTCAATGGCGCGAGCCTGTTGGCGGTCGTGCTAGCGGTAGTTTCCGGTAATCTCGGATTGCCGCTTTTAGCGCTGTGTTTCCTCTCCGGATTCACTCAGCCACAGGTGGGTCCCCTCGCGCGGGTGCGCTGGCTCAATCTCACCCAGCCCGGGTCACGCGATATCAACGTCGCAATGTCCTATGAGTCAACGGCCGATGAGCTCTCTTTTGTTTTTGGCCCCGCCCTCATCGGAATCATTGCGGGCATCCGTCCCGAACTTGGGCTGATTACGGCCGCGGTTTTATCGGTGTCTTTCGTAAGCTGGTTCGCGCTGCATCCGTCAGCAGTTGCGACGCGGGAATTACTTAAGGACGGCGAGCTCAACACTCCCGTACCGGCGGAACCTGCCGCGCAGGTCCCGAAAGAAACCGCGCCGCGCCCTGAGAAGAAGCATTCGGCCGGTTATGAACCCAATCCACTGCATCGCCGGCTCGCGCCCGCCATCGTTGCTCCCGGTTTGGGCATGATCGCGATGGGCACCTTTTTTGGGGGCAATCAGGCCTCGATTACCGCCACGGCCGACATCTGGGGCCATGCCTCGGCGGCTGGCCTGCTGTATTCCCTCATGGGCTTCACGGCCGCGATCGTGGCTCTGGGGATTGTGGTCTTGCCGGATCGCATTACGCAGGTCCAGCGGTGGCGCGTTGCGGCCTTTGGCCTCATGTGCGTCACTCCCTTGCTGATGCTGCCGCGCACGCCGGGAACGATGATCCCGGTCCTGCTCCTTGTCGGATTATTTGTGGGTCCAACCATGGTCACCGTGTTCTCGGTGGCGGGCGAACGGGCACCCGCTGGCCGCGAGGGCGTCGTGATGACGACGCTGTCGGGCGCGATAGTGGTGGGCAACGCCCTGGGGTCTTCCATTGCCGGAGGTATTGCGGAACATCAGGGCCCGAACTGGTCCTTTGGGGTGTCCGCTTTGGCCGCGCTCGGGCTTTTCCTCGCCGCGGTGGGCGCTGGTTGGCATCATTCCAAGGTGAAATGAATCACACCGGTTATTGCTACTAGGGAGCAAAAAGGAAAACCAAACGTCCTAGACTGGCGAATGTGACTATCGCACCTGAGGGACGTCGGTTGCTGCGCGTCGAAGCGCGCAACGCTGAGACTCCGATCGAGAAGAAGCCGGAATGGATCCGCACTCGTGCAGTGATGGGTCCTGAGTATCAAGAGCTCACCGAGCTCGTGAACAGCGGAAGCTTGAATACCGTCTGTAAGGAAGCCGGTTGTCCGAATATCTTCGAGTGTTGGGAAGATCGCGAGGCGACTTTCCTCATCGGCGGGTCTGAATGCACGCGCCGCTGTGACTTCTGTCAGATCGACACCGGCAAACCCGCGGCATTGGACCGGGATGAACCCCGCCGGGTCGCGGAATCGGTCCGAACGATGGAACTGCGGTATTCCACCATCACCGGGGTGGCCCGGGACGACCTGCCAGATGGCGGCGCCTGGCTCTATGCCGAAACGGTGCGCCAAATCCATGCCCTGAACCCTGGGACCGGGGTCGAATTGCTGATCCCGGACTTCAACGGCAAGCCGGACTTGTTGGATGAAGTTAATGAGACCCGGCCGGAAGTCTTGGCCCATAACTTGGAGACCGTCCCCCGTATTTTCCGCCGGATCCGTCCAGCATTCCGCTATGACCGCTCACTCGAGGTGCTTACCCGCGCTAAAGAGGCGGAACTCGTAACCAAGTCCAATCTGATCTTGGGTATGGGCGAAACCACGGATGAGATCATCGAGTCGATGCAGGCCCTGCATGAGGCGGGCTGCGATTTGCTAACCATTACCCAGTATTTGCGCCCTTCACCGCGCCACCACCCGGTAGAACGGTGGGTCACGCCCCAAGAGTTTGTCGATTTGGCTAAGGAAGCCGAGCGCATCGGTTTCTTGGGTGTCATGTCTGGCCCGCTCGTGCGCTCTTCATACCGCGCCTCGCGCCTGTGGGCTCGAGCCATGAAGGAACTGGGTCGGGAAATTCCCGCCGAACTTGCGCATCTAACTGAAGAAGTTAGTTCTCGCCAGGAGGCCGCGAGCCTCCTGAAAAGCTAGGAAGTATCCTTAACAACTATGGCCCGTAAGAAGGATTCCGCGAAAAAGTCCGCTGCTGCGAGTGAGGCAAGCGCCAAGCCCAAAAAGGAAGGGCGCTTAAAGCAAATTTGGCAGGTCTTCCAAATGACCCGCCGCGCCGAACCGCTCATCGTGTTGTGGATGGCGCTCATATTTGTGGGGGTCGTTGGAGCCGCGTTCCTTATCGGTCTCGCACTGGATCACCCCATATACGCCTCGATTCTGGGCCTCCCACTCGCGCTGCTGGGCATGACAATTGTGCTCTCGCGCCGGGCTGAGGCGGTTGCCTATAAGCAGATCGCGGATCAGCAGGGAGCAGTCGGAGCCGCGCTGGGGTCAATTCGTCGGGGCTGGTTCATCGAGGAGCAACCAGTGGCGATCGATCCGCGCAGCGGCGCCCTAATTTTCCGGGCGGTGGGCCGCGCGGGTGTTGTGCTCGTCTCCGAGGGAAATCCCAATCGCGCCCAGGCGCTGCTGGCAAAAGAGCAGCGGCGCACCGAACGGCTCTTGCCAAGCGTGCCCGTGACGGCGATGCAGTGCGGGCCAGCAGAAGATCAGATTCCGCTGCCAAAAATTGCCCGCAAGGTGCAGCGCTTAAAGCCCAAGCTCACGAAGGCTGAAAAAGAAGAGGTTGAGCGGCGGCTGCGCGCACTCGGTGGCCAGCAACTTCCCATCCCCAAGGGCGTCGACCCAATGCGCGTGCGCCCCGACCGCAAAGCGATGCGCGGCCGGTAAAACTTCGCTAAATGCGCACCAACTAAATACGTACCAACAGGGTGCCCGCGAGGCGGTCATGCAGCCCGCGGCCATCGGAGTCCCACACGACCGCGGGAATCACCAGGCACAGCAAGAGCGTGCGCACCAGCCCGCGGAAGACTCCCACCAGCGGCGTTGCATCAAGGCGCACCACGCGCATGCCAAATATCCGGTGCCCAATCGTATAGCCCAAAGTTGATACGAGCAGCAGATTTTCCACCGCGAAGATAGCAAGCGTAATCATGGGCTCATTCGCGAAGAACCCCGCAGAGATCGCCAGCGCGACCAGCCAGTCAATCCACAGCGCGCCGATGCGGCGGCCCAGCCGCCCCAAAGATCCCGGCCCGGATTCGGGTAAACCCAGGTGCTCTCCCGGCCACTGGCCTCGCTGGGTGGTGCCAGACATCCAGCTGCCCACCGAGGCGCGGGTGCTTTCCTCCGCGTTCACTTGCTCTTTGCTCACGCTGCCAGGCTAGTCAATGCCGCTGCTAAGAATTGGCTCGACCATAGACTTCGAAGCGCGAACCAAAACCCCGTAGGCTTTGGGTATGGCTCAACACACTCGCGCACCGCAAATCGCGCTGGGGCAAATGAACCCCGCCGTCGGTGATTTTGCCCAGAATCTTGACACCATAATCGATCTGGCGCGTCGAGCCCGCGTTAATCGGGCCGAATTATTGGCACTGCCCTACGGAGCTCTCACGGGTTACCCCCTCGGTGATCTACCGCATAATGCCGGCTTTGTGCGGGCAACCCAAAACGCCATTCGGGCCCTCGCTCAGCGTTTAGAATCCGAGGATCTGGCGGATTTACCGGTGTTGTTGGCCCATGACGGGCCCGCAACGAACCGGGGGGATTCGGGGCAGGTGAGCGAACATATTTTCTTGGTCCACGCTGGAGAGGCGACGCAAATCTTGCCCTCCGATCAGGTCCCGAGCGTCGAGTGCGGGGGCCTGCATGTGGGAATTTTGACCCAAACTGCCTTGACCCCGCGCTTCATTTCTGGTTCGGACCTTGATCTTTTCCTCGTATTGGGTGCGGTGCCATTTGAGACTTCCGGCCCGCAACTCACAGCAGAAGCTCTCGCCGAGGCGGCCCAGATTGCGGGCGCTCCCCTCGCCTTTGTCAATCTGGTTGGGGGCCAAGACGAGCTGGTTTTCGCGGGCGGCTCGGCCGTAATTGACGCGCAGGGTAAATTGCTGAGCCGCGCTCCCCTATTCGCGGAGCATTTGCTGCTCGCGAAGGTGGACGCGACCGGCGATGTGAGCCCGGAAGAGCCCGAAATCGCCCAGATTTATCGGGCCCTGACGCTGGGACTGGCCGATTACGTCGCCAAGAACGGTTTCACCTCCGTCGTGCTGGGACTTTCGGGCGGCATCGATTCCGCGCTCGTTGCGGTTATCGCCGCCGATGCACTCGGCGGATCACAAGTCCATGGCATTGGTATGCCCTCGCCGTATTCCTCCCAACACTCGCGCGATGACGCCGCCGATCTGGCGCGGCGGATCGGCGCAAACTATGAGGAGGTAGCCATCGGCGGCGTCATGGAAGCTTTCACCACCGCAATGGAGATGCCCGGCGTGGCGGGTGAGAACCTGCAAGCCCGGATTCGGGGAGTGCTCCTGATGGCCGCCTCCAACGTGAGTGGGCACCTGGTGTTGGCGCCGGGAAATAAGTCGGAACTCGCAGTGGGCTATTCCACAATCTACGGCGACGCCGTGGGCGGATACGGCCCGCTTAAGGATGTTTATAAAACCGGTGTGTGGGCGCTGGCCCGCTGGAGAAACACTGAGGCCGTCGATCGGGGTGAAGTGCCGCCGATTCCCGAATCTTCCATCACCAAACCGCCTTCCGCTGAATTGCGTCCCGATCAGGTCGATCAGGATTCATTGCCGGAATACCACATTTTGGACCCGCTGCTGCGGGAACATATTGAAAACCGGGCGGGGCGCGCGGAGTTAATATCCGCTGGATTTGATGCGAAGACTGTCGATTGGGTGTTGCGCGCGGTGCAGATATCGGAGTGGAAGCGCCGCCAGTATCCGATAGGACCGAAGGTCACTGCTCGGTCATTTGATGCGAACCGTAGAGTTCCTATTACGAGCCGTTGGCGTGACAGTGAGGATAATGATGTCTGAGGCGATCCAGCCCAAGCGGGTGCGAATTCCACATTTGCAGGCCGCGAAAGAGCACGGGGAGCGCATTGTCATGCTCACCGCTTACGACTATCTGACCGCTCAGGTTTTCGATGAGGCCGGAATTGATCTGCTTTTGGTGGGCGATTCGGTCGGCGATAACCTGCTCGGCCACGAAACCACACTGCCGGTGACCCTCGACGAACTCATCCCCCTCACGCGCGGGGTGACGCGCGGGGCCCGCCGCGCCCTCGTGGTCGCCGATCTGCCCTTTGGGACCTATGAGGCCAGCCCGCAGCAGGCGTTTACGTCGGCCGCGCGGATGATGAAAGAGGGCGGGGCGCATGCCGTAAAACTTGAGGGCGGTAAATCTATTGTCCCGGCCGTGGAATTGCTCGTGAAGTCGGGAATTCCGGTCATGGGACACATCGGGCTCACCCCCCAATCGGAGCACACCCTGGGCGGCAAACGCGTCCAGGGGCGCGGCGATAACGCGGCCGAGCAACTGTGTGCGGAAGCCCTGGCCCTGCAAGAGGCCGGCGCATTCGCGATCGTGCTCGAATTACTGCCCGTTCAAGTCGCCGCCGCCGTGACCGAAGTCCTTACTGTGCCCACCATCGGTATTGGTGCGGGACCGGCCTGCGATGGGCAGGTTTTGGTGTGGATGGATATGGCCGGCATGTCCGATTGGACGCCCCGCTTCGCAAAACGGTACGCCGAATTACGCGGCGAACTGGGTAACGCAGCTCGGGCCTACGCCGAAGAAGTGCGCTCCGGAGCATTCCCCGACGATGCGCACTCGTTCCTCGAATGAGGCAGCGGTTCAAAATTCGCTAGTCCGCGTCGTTCCAAAAAGCTTGTTCTTTGCGTTCCTTTTCTTCTTCCTCATCCCAGTGCGCGGTGCGTTCAGCCGCAAGTTCGAGCGCTGCTTGGGCTTCCTCGCGCGTGTCAAAGGGACCCACGCGGCTGCGTAGGGCACTTTGCCGCCCCTGTTCGACGGTCCGGGTGGTCAGGTTAAACCACCATTTGTCCTTTGCCGCTGCCATTTGGCTCTCCGCCCTCTCGTAGACTCACAACCATGTCAGCAGATCGCGCTCCACTTGGCACGTTAACCCCCGGTGTGGTGTCTCCGCGCCGCCCCGTACCCACCTCAATCGACTATCCCGAATATGTTGGTCGTCCCGCGCCGCTCCCGTTTAATGGCAGCGAAATCAAGAGCCCGGAGATCATCGAAAAAGTGCGTGTTGCCGGCCGAATTGCGGCGCAAGCACTCCAGGAGGTGGGCCGCAATGTTGCCCCGGGCATCACCACCGACGAGTTGGACCGCATCGGGCACGAGTTTTTAATAGACCACGGCGCTTATCCGTCGACGCTCGGGTACCGCAATTTTCCCAAGTCATTATGCAGTTCGATCAACGAAGTGATCTGCCACGGCATCCCCGACTCCACAGTTTTGACCGACGGTGACATCGTCAACATTGACATCACCGCTTATATCGGAGGCGTGCACGGCGATAACAACGCCACCTTCCTGGTGGGCGATGTTGATGAGGAATCGCGGCTGCTGGTCGAGCGCACGGAAGCTGCCATGATGCGCGGCATCAATGCGGTCAAGCCGGGGCGTCCCATCAACGTGATCGGCCGCGTCATCGAGGTTTACGCGAAGCGCTTTAACTACGGCGTGGTGCGTGATTTCACGGGCCACGGAGTTGCCGAAGCGTTCCACTCGGGCCTCATAATCCCCCACTACGATTCCGCGCCCGCCTACGGAGAAATCATCGAACCGGGAATGATTTTCACGATAGAGCCGATGTTGACCCTCGGAACCCATGAGTGGCACATGTGGGATGACGGCTGGACTGTTGTAACGGCTGACCGCTCGCGCACCGCGCAGTTCGAGCACACGATCGTCGTGACGGACACCGGTGCCGAGATTCTCACCTTGCCGTAGACTTAATTCTTGCGGATGAGTCAGTCAGACGGTCGCGTTGGAACTATGTAAGTAGTTGCACCGAGGAAAGTCCGGACTCCGCAGAGCAAGGCGGTGGGTAACGCCCACCCGGGGTGACCCGCGGGATCAGTGCCACAGAAAGTAAACCGCCGCAGTTTACTGCGGTAAGGGTGAAACGGTGGTGTAAGAGACCACCAGCGCGCCAGGTGACTGGCGTGGCTGGGCAAACCCCGCCTGGAGCAAGACCGAAAAGAGAAACGTTTAAGAGCTGCTCGCTCAAGTTTCCGGGTAGGTTGCTTGAGGCCCGTGGCAACACGGGCCCTAGATGGATGACCGTCACTTGAAAGCGGGTAACCGCTTTTAAGAACAGGATCCGGCTTACGGCTGACTCATCCGCCCGTTTCGCCATAATGATGCGACGGGCTCCCACCGGCGCCGCGGCTAATGACGGTAGTAGCGTTGTTGCTCGTGCTGATTTTATTGCCGCCTTCCGAGGGCAAAACTCGTCCCGCCGGCCGCCCCCTTAATCTGGAATCTCTCAGTTGGCCCGAGTTGCGCCCGGAGCGCGAAAAAATCATGGCGGAATTAGACGCCGTCCTAAATTCACAAACCCAGTTAACGCAACTCGCGCTCACTGGTGCGGCCGTCCGCGAATTTCCCTTAAACCACCAGTTGGCCTCCGCCCCTGCCGGTCCGGCGGGCGAGGTGTACACGGGCGTGCTGTTCCAGGCGCTGGACCTGCCCGGATTATCTGATTTAGGACGCCGTCGCGCCCGGTCCGCTATTGCGATCGCCTCCGCTCTGTGGGGGCTGGTCGGGGTTACCGATCGCATCCCGGCGTATCGCTTATCTGCGGGCATGAAACTGCCCGGCTTGGGTGGTTTAAATGCGCTGTGGCGTCCCGCCTTAGCTCGGGTGCTGGATCCGATCGCTGCGCAGCAACTCATTATTGACTGCCGATCGGGCCCCTATGCGGCGGCGTGGAAGCCGCGCGGAGATGCGCGCAAAAACTGGGTACCCGTGCGCGTCTTCCGCGAGAGCGACGGGAAGCGTTCGGTGGTGTCCCATTTCGCCAAGCACACCCGCGG
>Ga0209487_1000936_pt1 | contig 25283 bp, 27 predicted proteins | sample Poulit2012_FD_187524 | JGI IMG/M metagenome (GOLD analysis project Ga0209487, IMG submission 187524) | Agricultural soil microbial communities from Georgia to study Nitrogen management - Poultry litter 2012 (SPAdes) (version 2) | ecosystem: Environmental > Terrestrial > Soil > Agricultural land...
ATAGGTATTTCCTTTTATAAAAGCATTCAAGGTGAATTAAGATCAATAGATATAACGAAAGAAACAATGGAAGGATATATAGAGAAAGGAAGAAGAATGTTTAAGAATGAATTATTAATTACGGGGATATTTATGATTTGTTCCGTTTTATGTATCTTTTTGTTTTTAATGTATCTTTCTTTAATATGGCTATTTTTTTCCCTTTTCTTCAATTTACTGTTTGGTGGATTTATGTGCAATCTATCATTTGCTAGGTATCAAGTTTTATTTAAAAACAAGCTAAACTTATAATGCGTTAATCGTAGAAAATTAAATTCCGGGATGTCCATTCTTCAATCATGAAGTATTCAAAATTGATAAGCAACAATCATACATTTTTAACTTGGCGATTACAATGATCAGTGTTTTTTTATAGCAAGTGGCAAAAAGGTGGGTAAATAATGAATGTGAAAATGATTCCTTTTTATACGGAATATAAAAACACCAGTCAGAATTACACCTTGTTTATAGAGCATAAATCGAACAGAATATATAAAGCCTTGCACCGCAAAGTCAATAACCTTATTTATGTAATAGCTTTTGCATTCGTATTGGCTGTATTAAGAGGAATACAATCTTTGCATTTACCAGTGAAAAGGCCTTTATTATTATTGGCTTTCATCATTTTTGGATTTGTTATAAGTGTTTTTATCGGAATGTATTCATATAAAAAATTCACTTATGAAAAGAGTCGTGAAGTATTTATAACAAAAAGTGCGTTAGATAGCTACATGATTAAGGGGGAAAGGGTATTAAAAACAGAACTTTGGACTGTTTCTATTATAGCCTTTTCATCTATAATCTTATCGTTATTATTTTTAATAACACAATCATTCATTTTATATGTTTTCATAATAGCATGCTTTATATTAATAAATGCATTGATCTGTAGATTTCCCAAAGAAAGATTTAAATTAAACAAAGGACGTGGTGAATTATAATGATCATACTACCTATAGGAACTGTTGTGCATCTGAAAGTGGTAATATGAAAAAAATCAGTAGAGCGCTTTACATAATTAACAAGTGCACTTTTTAATCACGAAAATATAGTAAGAACAGGTACTAGAAGTAATCTGCCTATTCTAGGTTCTGCCCTTGATTTTGGTATGCAAGTTTATCACGTATAGGAGATGCGGAAATAAAAACTGCAGGCATGCTGGGGCAGTTATGAGTGCAAGTAGCAGGTCAATGTAGGAGGGCTTACATGAAAAAACGATCCATCCCCTTTTATGGAGAAATGAAAAAGGGAAGAACAGCATTTACATTATTGGTAGATTTAGATACTCAAAAATGTACCGAGCTAATCATAAAGAAGTTGGTGAGCTTGTCTATTATGGACCGGTGTTTGTCTTGGTATTATTATCTTTTAATTATATCAAAGATCTTTCGGTGCCCATACCGTTGCTTCTTATGGGTGGCATTATGATCGGATTAATCAGTGGAAACCTTTTTTACAGAAAAACATTGAAAGAATGGAGGGAAATTGATATAGGGGAATACACGCTCAGAACCTATCTAAGCGAAGGAAAGAAACAGTTGACATATGAATTATTACTAAATGTAGGTGTTCTTGTATGTACCATTACTTTTTCGATCCTATACGTTGTATTCACATCGTTTATCTGGTTGTTTTTGGTTATCTTTTTTTCCTTTTTATTAGGAGGGACGACCGGTCCGCTATCCATAAAAAGGTATCGGTTCATCTATAAAAACGAAATGTTTATTGATGGAGGTGTGGGGGAAAATCAATCATACTGAAAACGAAGTAAACTTAAGAATGTCGCAAAAAAAGGATGCTAGGGGCGGTGTGCTTCGAATAGATTCTATTAGTATGCAAGTTTAACAAGTAGAAGATATCAGGGATGGTCAATGACCTTTGTTATTGTTTTTGATAATAGAGAAGCTATTTTGGATAAAAAAACGGGGTGACAAGTGATTACCAAATTAGTACCATTCTATAGAAAACAAGGTAAAAATGTAATGGGGCATACACTATTCCTAGATTTAGAGAATAATCGTGTTTATAAAGTTATCCATAAAGAGATGAACCAGACAGTTTACTGGCTCCTATTTGTATTTGTTTTGGCCGTACTGAGAGCCATTGAATCTGTGTCTCTTTCTATGGACTATCCTATTTACATAATAGGGTTATTAGTATTTGAAGTTATTGTTGGTTATTTTATGGGCGTTGCTTTCTATAGAAGTTATTATAAAAACCTAAAAGAAGTGTTTATGACAGAAAACGAGATAGAAGACTATATAGAAAAATCAAGAAACCAACTTAAAATAGAGTTTTGGATCGTTATCGTTCTGTTTATGATAACAATCATTTCGCTATTGCTATTTATCACCTTTAAATGGCTCATTTGGAATCTATTAACTTTAATATCAATTATTTTACTAGTTGTAACCATGTGTGGATTGCCAAAGGAAAGGTTTAAATTGTATAGTGAAAGTATCTTTTAAGGGTTTATATGCAGAGAGGAGGGTCATCTAATGAGTAAAAAAAGATTTGAAGTGATTTATACACAAGGGACATTCGAGCAATATAAAATCATTCGAGATAATGAGACTGGCGTTCTCTATATGCAAAATTATACGGGTGCAGGTGGTGGACTTACGGTAATGGTGGATCACGATGGGAAGCCTTTAGTTGATGATGGAAAGTAGATCATGCTGAAGATGGAGTCTCCCAGACAAACTTCTTTGGAGGAATGAATTAAAGCGAACAATAAATATTAAAAGTGCACAAATTATCGCATCAATACTAGATATGGAAATGTTGATCCGTGTAGGAAAACCTAATAAGGAATTGACTATTCAACTCTATCCACTAGATCCTACCTTTGATAAAATAGAGCGCTGGAAAGAAGTTCATGAAGTAAATTCAACGATTCTATTTCCTGAAAAGGCGATTCAGTCATAAGATCGGAGAACATCTGTCTGAGATAGAACGCGAATGTGGAAGTAAAGTGGGTAATTATATTAATAGAGGTCCCTTGTATGAGGAGCAATCTGTTGAGGATTTGGTGAATAATGCTGAATGAATCTACATTGATATGGTCGGATATATCGTCCCCTTACAAGGAATGATGTAACCGTCAAGTAGAAATTGAACTTCGACTTCTTTCACACTTGCATGTTAAGAAGCTTTTTAGTTGTTTATCATTGCGCATGAAAAACATACTCGAATCAATGAAGTTGAGCAGATCACATCTACACCAAAAAATACAGATGAACATAGAAAGACAAATAACTAGATGGAGGAGTTCACATTGACGAATGAATTCATTACAAAATCAGTTGAGCAATTAGCACCACTTATTAAGAATCGATCCATCTCACCTGTCGAATTAACGAAAGCAGTGTTAGATCGGGCGGAAAGCAGTCAAGAAAAAACGAATGCCTATATGGCTTTTTATCGTGAAGAGGCAGAAAAAGCAGCAATGAAAGCGGAAGATGAGATAAGCCGTGGATATTATCGAGGCATGTATCACGGGATTCCAATGGGCATCAAGGACAATATTTTCTTCAAAGACAAACGAACAACGATGTCCTCGAAAATACATAAAGACTTTGTTTCCGGATATGATGCGACGGTTGTTGCTAAACTTGGGGAAGCAGGGGTTATTTTTACGGGGAAATTAAATATGCACGAATATGCTTTAAGTATTACGAGCAATAATCCACATTACGGAGCGGTCAGAAATCCCTGGGACCTCACCAAGATTCCTGGTGGTTCAAGTGGTGGATCTGCTGCTTCCATCGCTGTGGATGCGAGTGTTGCTTCGATCGGAACCGATACAGCGGGGTCGATTCGTATTCCCGCATCCGCATGCGGAATTGTTGGTTTAAAACCTACACGTGGTCTCGTTAGTACACATGGTGTGTATCCTTTATCCTGGACACAGGATCATGTCGGTCCCATGACAAAAACGGTCAAAGATGCAGCTGGTTTATTAGATATTATTACAGGGCACGATGAGCAAGATCCAGGATCTATCGATCGTCCTGGTACCGACTATGACGCGCGGATTACGGGAGATGTGACAGACTTAGTGATCGGTGTGAATGAAGACTACTTCTTCGATAAAATAGATGCTCCGATCGAACAGTCCGTCCGAGCAGCGATTCAAGCGCTTGTTGAACAAGGGGCAAAGGTAAAGGAAGTTAAGATTCCAGCACTTAAAGATGCGGAGTGGGCAGGGTTTTGTTTCTCTGTATCAGAAGCATCTACCATTCATATGAACAGTATATTAAGTCGGCCAGAAGATTTTGGCGAGGATATCAGAGGATTTCTATTGTCAGGCGCATTTCCTTCCTCTACCGAGTATGCGCAAGCACTACAAGTGAGAAAACAGCTTATTGAAGATTTCAAAGAAGCATTCACAAAGGTAGACGTGCTGATATCACCGACATTGCCAGTCATGCCGAATAATATTGGTGAAGATGTAGTTGATTTAAACGGGGAAAAGGTAGATTTACTAAGCAACTTTATTCGCCTCACCGGACCCGGTAATATTAGCGGTCTACCCGCATTATCTGTGCCATGTGGATTTAATGGCCATCTGCCTGTGGGGTTACAGATTATGGGGCCAGAATTCAGTGAGCAAACTGTAATGAATACGGGCTATGCGATCGAACAAATGAATCCCTTACAAGGTAAGCGAGCAACTGTTTACTGATGAGCTATATCTGTATGGATAGAAAGCTCCCATTGTGAACGAGGTTAAACATGGGTTCTTTAATAATCCTGCAAGGCGTGGGGATCTTCCACCTGAATTTTTCAAACAGGCCGAAAATCATTGATATCATAAGATGGTTTCGGCTTTTTACGGCTGTGGTACAACTTGGATGAATGGCGATTGGTCGGGTCAAGTGAATTTGATGGTATACTGAACACATGAATCATTTAGGTTAATGAATTTCATAATCGTTATTGATAGCTATATGACTCCAGCAACGGAGTGAAATAGCTTGTTAGCGTAATGATGACATTCATTCATGTAGGAGGAAAATAGGAATGATAAGGAACGATAGCAATGGGGAAATGAGTGTAAAAGAACTAAGTAAGGGACAAATATTATGGCAATTAACGCGTCCGCATACTTTAACGGCCTCATTTGTACCGGTTATAATTGGAACTGTATTAGCTATGTTTTATGGAAAAGTGACGATAGCGATCTTCATAGCGATGTTGTGCGCCTGTTTATTGATTCAAATCGCAACCAACTTATTTAATGAATATTATGATTTTGTTCGTGGGCTTGATACGGAGGAATCAGTGGGAATCGGTGGGGCTATTGTTCGGCACGGGATGAAACCGAAATCCGTGTTACAATTGGCTCTCAGTTCATACGGTGTTGCTTTATTAATCGGAATATATATCTGCATGAATACGAGTTGGTGGTTAGCTGTAATCGGCTTGATTGGGATGGCTGTTGGCTATCTCTACACGGGTGGCCCTTATCCAATCGCATATACACCATTTGGCGAGCTCTTTTCAGGTGTATTCATGGGATCGTTTTTTATACTGATATCATTTTATATCCAGACAGATATGGTTAATCTAGAAAGTGTTTTACTATCGATCCCTGTTGCTATTCTTGTAGGGGCGCTTAATCTCTCTAATAATATTCGAGATATTGATGAAGATCGTAAGGGAGGCAGGAAGACACTTGCGATTTTATTAGGAACAAAAAAAGCAGTTTATTTTCTAGCGATTTCATTTGCGATTGCTTATCTTTGGGTAATCGGGTTAGTCGTAGCAGGCACTCTAAGTCCGTGGATCCTACTTGTGTTTTTAAGTGTGCCGATGCCGGTCCAAGCAATAAAAGGATTTATCAATCGTGCGGATCCAACGAATATGGCGCAAGCGATGATAGCGACAGGAAAAACGAATACGATATTTGGCTTCCTCTTAGCAATCGGTTTATTTATTAGTTATTTTGTCTAAGAATGAAGGTAGTTGATTAACCTCAACAGGGTCAGCCCCCTTGTTGAGGTTATTTGCTAATCATGATGAACATAATCCAGCAAGAAGCAGCATAGCCTTAGTTATAATGGAAAGGTCTAGGAGGGATTAGGAGCTTGATAAGAGCACTGCTCGCTGGTCAACTGAATTGGCATCTCCCCCTTTTGTTTGTTGTCGTTTGTATCGGGATCGTTTACTTTGTTTTCATGATCCGGAACCGCTTATGGAGGCAAGATATAAAAGCCTTACTCTTTTTATTAGGACTTCTCCTTTTATACTTAGCTATAGGAAGTCCACTTCTATCCATTAGTTATTTATCGTTCAGCTTGCATATGATCCAAATGAGCTTCCTTTATTTCATTATACCTCCACTCCTTTTACTCGGTATTCCCCAACAACTTTATAAAACCATCAAACATAAAACGGTTGTTAAAAAATACGGGGCCTGTTGTCTATCACCTCGCGCCAGTTTAATTTTATTTTCAGCTCTTTTTTTATTTTATCACGTACCCGTTTTCTTATCGGTCATCTCCCAATATACATTCTTCCAAACAGCATATATCGCGGTTCTATTTATCGTATCCTTCCGGATGTGGTGGCCCTTAGCGTCTCCCGATATAGAAGCACGCTTCACCGGAGCAAAAAGGAAAAGATATCTCTTGCAAAGTAGTATGTACCTCATGCCTGCCTGCTTACTGTTTATTATAAGTGCGTTACTTGCAGATATGGGCAATCCCTTTCTAGGACAGATGGCTGCTCATCTTTGTCTCCCCGCAGACAGTTCGATACAAATTTTACCACCGCCGTTTAATACAAAATATGATCAAATGTTCGCTGGTATCGTCATGATGGCGTTGCATAAAAGCAGTTTAATGGTCATCTCGATCGTCGAATAAGGATCGTATCACCTCATATTCCCACCTTGAAACGATCGGGCTTGTTCTATTCGAGTGAATGGCGTAATAGGATGGAGTAAATAGAAACAGATGAGGTGAGCGAGATGGAGACAACTTACCTTTCGATCAGGAATATGTATTGTTCAGCCTGTGCGACGCGAATCGAGAAAGTCGCGTCTCGAATGGATGGTGTAACCCATATAACAGTAAATCTAGCAACGGAAACAGGTCGTGTTACTTTTCATGAAAAGAAGATAAAGATCACAGATATCATCGAAAAAATAAATGCGATCGGATTTGTGGCGGAAATCGCTACGAAAGGACGTGATCAAACCGATAAGGCGCAGGAAATCAGACGATTATGGCTGCGCTTTTTATGTTCTGCCATTCTGACCATCCCCTTAGCTTGGGCTATGCTCGCTCATTTTCAGTGGGCTACCTTTATTTATATTCCACCGATCTTTATGAACCCATTTTTTCAGTTTATTATGACGATCCCGATTCAATTTATCATCGGCTTTCCCTTTTATGAACGAGCTTGGAAAGCTATTCGAAATGGGAGCACGAATATGGACGTGTTAGTTGTGCTCAGTACAAGCGCAGCATTCTTTTACAGTCAATATGTGACGTTTACGATGCCTGACTTTTTATCTACAACAGCGCCCGTTGTGTTGTATTATGAAACAAGTGCCTTTATTATCACTTTTATTCTATTAGGGAGATTATTAGAAACAAAAACGAAATTGAAAACAACGGAAGCACTTGAAAAGCTCTATCAGATTCAAACGAAAACAGCCCATCTATATAAAAATGGAGTCGATACACCAGTCGCTGTGGAACAACTCGTCCCCGGAGATCAAATCCTCGTTAAACCTGGGGAAAAGGTACCCATTGATGGTCAAGTTGTAGAGGGAATCTCCATGATTGATGAATCTTTATTGACTGGCGAGAGTATTCCCGTTGAAAAGAATGTGGACACGCTCGTATATGCTGGAACGATCAATCAACAGAGTATGCTGAAAATAAAGGTGACAAAAAAGGAATCGGAAACCGTTTTATCCAATATCATTCATATTGTGGAAGACGCGCAAAGTTCAAAAGCACCGATTCAACATATTGCGGATGAGATTACAAGTGTATTCGTTCCAATCGTCATCATGATCGCCGTCGTCACTTTTCTTGCCTGGTACTTTGTCTTTCAACCGGGTTATTTTAGTGGCGCATTAGGAAAGGTCATAGCCGTCTTGATTATCGCATGTCCGTGTGCGCTCGGATTAGCAACCCCAACGTCCATCATGGTTGGTAGTGGGCGAGCTGCCCAATATGGGGTTTTATTTAAAGAAGGCAGGTATTTAGAGAGACTCGGGAAAAGCAACTACGTCTTATTAGATAAAACCGGAACAATCACCAAAGGGATTCCGAAAGTGACGGATGTCTTCATCCATCAATGGAACCGAAAGCGTTTTATGGAATTAATCGGGGCAGTTGAACAAACTTCGCAACATCCTGTAGCGAAGGCTATTTCCGATCAAGTAAAAGCGGAAATCAATTGGTTGCCAGAAGCGCAACACGTCGAAAACATTCCCGGATATGGCGTGAGAGCCATGGTGAATAAGCGTGATGTAATGATTGCGAATCGGGCTTATTATAAAGAACAGCAGATGAAACTTCCCAAAGAAGCCCTTCAATTAGAGCGGAGATTCAAACGCGAGGGGAAGACGGTGATGATTGTCGCGGTTGATCATCGTTTTGCAGGGGTGATCGCCGTCATTGATGAGATTAAGGAATCTTCGCGATCTGCCGTATCACGGTTAAAGAAAATGGGGTTGTCTACTATTCTATTAACAGGTGATCATCAACAGGCAGGGCTCGCCACTGCTCATCAAGTGGGGATCGATAAAGTTTATACGGAATGTACACCAAGCGATAAAGCGGCTATCGTGCAACAATTGCAAAAGGAGGGGCACCATGCGGTCATGGTCGGAGATGGGATTAATGATGCGCCAGCCCTTGCGGTTGCTCACATAGGTGTAGCCATCGGGACAGGCTCAGACATCGCCATTGAATCAGGAGATGTCACGATCATAAAAGGAGATTTAAATCGATTGGTTACCGCCATTAATATTAGCAAAAAGACGATGACCAATATTAAGCAAAATTTCATGTGGGCTTTTTTATATAATGTGGTGATGATTCCTTTTGCTATGTTCGGCATCTTGGTTCCTTGGGTAGCGGGAGCGGCCATGGCGTTTAGTTCACTCTCTGTTGTCTTAAACGCCCTTCGTTTAAAATGGGTAACCGTTTAATAAAAGGTTATTCGTAGGGGGGCCCCGAAGCGTGCCGTATGGTAGCAGAATCAATCTGGCAAGTGATTCACTTTTTTTAAGCAAAAATCGAATGATTGTATGGAACGACAATCGTTGTTAAACTTGTTCTAAGAGACGCATAAAAGAGGGGGGGACAAGTTGTGAAGAAGTTGCTGATTGGTGTATCGAGTATCATGATTATCGGCTTAATCTTGGCGATGATTCAGTATGAAACTCAATTTCAAACGACACCCTTACAATTGAATCCGACGGAAAAACACGAAGTGAATCAAGAACCACCACAACCTGATCCCCTACAACCAATTCTAGTAGATGATGAAATCGGTTATTCATTGCAAAATGATGAAGTCAATCTTACATATGATCAAGGGGAGAATTGGCTCCAGGTTCCGATTACTAAAACGGACTTATTTAACGGAGAGTATCAAGGAAATGAACAAGAACTCATTGATGACAGTTTCATACTGACGGAAGATCGACTCGGATTCTTATATTTAGATGTGCAAGATATCGACATGAAACAAATTGTCTTTATGTATTCGCTTGATCAAGGGACAACCTGGGAAGAGACGATCGTGGCCGATCAGATTCCGAGTCTGCGCTTTCGAAAAGTGGACTTCTTAGATGAAGATTTCGGTTATATCATTATGTCGCTGGATCGAACGATGTCACAAGAATATTCGACTGTTTTCTTAACCCATGATGGGGGAGAAAGTTGGGAAGAAACCAATCATTCAGAGGTGATGTCATTAATCGCAGGTGGTGGATTTATTGATGAAGATACGGGCTTCTTATCCTATGGCACGATCAATCCGGAGGAGCCGACCCTTTATGTAACCGAAGATGGCGGGGAAAGTTGGAGCGAATCAGAAGTATCGATTCCAGCGAAATATGATCACGTATTTGTCATTGCGGAGACACCTGTTAAAGAAGGGGATCATTTAGCGGTCCTGATCAATCAAGGTCCGAATGGAGATTATGAAGGTGGACAAGTGAAGGGGAAATTCATTTCAAAAGATAATGGGGTAACATGGCAGTTTTTAGAGGAGTCGGATCCACATGAAGAAATCGATTAGTATCTGGGGTGCATTGTTATTATTATGTGCACTCGGTAGTTTTAGCTTCCAAATGGGGTTTTTATTTTTACAGGAAAATTTTCAAGTGGAATACATTGATAATCGGATTTTTTACATCGTCAATATGGTCTGTGTACTTTGTTTAGGAGTGGCCATCTATCTATTGCTTTCTTTAACGGATAAATGGAAGTGGCTGATAGGCAGTTTATTCGCTAGCTTGCTCGTCGTAAATGGCGTGCTCCTCGTTGGAAGTAATCAAATGGTTAAACATACAATTAGCCTTGCGCCTGATTATAAACATATCTTATCGATTAAACAAAATTTGGATGATAATGAAGCTCAATATTATCGATCTTATTACGGTATTCTCGCACGTCCAAAGGAAAAACTAGCGGATGAACCAGCCGGTGAATTGACGGTTGACTGGTTAGAAGATGATGTTGCCGTCGTGACATACCAGACAGCCAATGAAACGATGCAGCAATTCATTGGAACGTATGGTGATCGGGGAGATGGCGGATCTTATTATGAGGTTGGATCTGTCATACGCGGAGAGTGGGAAGGGGAGAATGTTGAGGTGGTGACAGACCAAGATGGGATTACGGTTACAGATCATGAGCAGCAGGAGTTGTTTGAATGGGAGCAGATCAGGCAATTTGGTACGCTGGCCATCGTTCTCATGAAGAATAATGAAGCAGCTTGGACGATTTCCCTAAATGAAGATTTTCAAATGGATGCTTCAGGTTCTGGTCCACCGTCAGGCGGCATTCAATTGTTTGAAGCGACGATGGAAGAAAACAAGCCCATTCCATTAACTTATCAGGGAACGAATTGATCTGTATTCGCTCCCTTCGATGAAAGCTAGACACGTTTGAGGTGATTGTGTTTAAAGTTTGTTGAATACTTTAATCCATAGCCAACCATTCGATCCATTCCAATATGAGCGGTCAGGATGATTCCGCTGGCAATTAGCAGATCATGGGAAAGCCATAATCCCAATGCGACAATCCCGATCGAAACCATATACGTGTGAACTACATTGTAAATAACGGCTCCACTTTTAAGGTTAAATAAATACCCGAACATGGATAGATCCGGAACGAATAATAAGAGCAAAAATAAAATCCAACTGAATTGAAAAGCATGATAAACATAAAGACAGAAGACGAAGATTGCCAATCCTTCTCCATGTAAGATTACTTTATTCAAATGAACACCTCCACTCTTCATGTGTCTTGGCTGTTAGAAATTAAATAGTAAATACCGTTTTAATCGAATGATATTTCTCACGATCCAAGTTAGCTTTCATGGCCTCCTGGTACCCATCAAGTGAATATTTATGGGTAACGAGCTGGTCAAGTGGATAATCTTGATGCAGTTGGATGAGTTCCCAAAGAAGTGTTTGTGTGGATGTTTCTTTTCCCTGCCAGGTCTCTTTCTTTGAATACGCATGTGTACCTAATATAGAAAGTTCATTCGCCCAGATAAAGGACCAATCCAATTTATTAATTACCCCTGCACATCCTACCAGTGTCACCTTTCCACGTTCTCTTGTCATTCTTAGTGTATCATCGAGGCTTTCCTTACTTCCGATGCAATCATAGACGGCATCAAAACCCCCAACAAAGACATCTCTCCCCAGTTCGGGTTTATGTCTTGACGTTTCGGGCATGTTTAGCATTGTTTTCTCTAGTTCTCGACGACTCGTCAAGCCCTCATTGACCCCCAGTTTTAATCCCATCTGTTTCTGGTAGGTTAACAGGCTCATTTGTGTGATGTGACAGTCAATCTCCAGAAGGCGGATTGCTGCAATCACGGTGTAGGCAATCATACCACCACCTATAACGAGAACATGCTCTCCGCTTTTGGGGGGCTGACGAAGCACCGCGTGCAATCCAACGCTTAGCGGCTCAGACATGACTGCAACATTATCGGAAACCGTATCCGGGACAGGGATGACCATCGATTCGTGAACGACCATTGACTCGCTCCAGCCCCCTGGGAAATCTTTACAGAATCCAAGAATCATTCCGGGCCCAAACATATCTGATCCGCTTTTATACCGACATAAACTATGGAACCCTTCCTTACATGCAATACAAGGATTTTTCCGTTCGCGCACTTCACATGTAATATATGGATCAATCGTGATTCGTTGTCCGATCTCTACATGATTGACATGATCCCCGACCTCGGTCACGATACCCACCACTTCATGTCCCAAAACAGATGGGAATGAATTAAACGGGGTAAGGGATGGTGATGTTTTATAACATATTGCACCCATATCTGATCCACATACGCCTGATAAGATCGGCTTTACTTTCACCCAATTTTTGTTTGGTAGTTTTGGTTCTTCAACATGTCTGAGTGATAATGCAGAAGGCTTCCCGTAATACAGAGTCGGGAACTGTTTGCCAAGCGCCTTTGCGGCAACATATTTTGCTTTCGTAAAGTCGTAAACTACTGCTTTCATGCATGGTCCCCTTTTGGCCTTTGAATGGTGCCCAGTGCTACCTTCTGATGCATAAAAGAAGGTTTCGTTCCAATGGAAAAGATGCTAGGTGTTAGCTCAGAGCTTGGAAAAAACTGTGGAAACATAGGGTTTTTTTCGCTTGGATCAGCCATCAGCTTTTCCTGTACTAAAGAATTATATTGTCTTGATGTATTTTCAAGTGTGTTTCCGTTGATGACGACTTCAAGATTCGTATGTTTCGCATATTTCTTAAGCCCAGGAATGCCGCTTTTTTCAGGTACAAGGCACTCGGCTGCAATACAGTTTTCACTGCTTACCCATATTCCCGAATCTGTATTAACGACAAGGGAGTGGTTACCTTGTGTATGTCCTGGTGTAAACATGAGAGCGACACCCGATCCTAACAGCACGTCCCCGTTTGTAAATAGTAGACGATCCATGGGAATATGCTCATATGTATCCGTTTGATACCATATGTGCTGTATTGGATGTAGACATGGTAGGATATCCCATTCCTTTTGTTGGACAATAAGCTTTGCATTTGGAAAATATGGTTTAACAGGTTCATTTGGACTGATGTCTGGTTGAGGCGTGGTGGTACCAATCCAACGTCGGACATCCTGGGTGTGCAGATGATCATACGTGATAAAGTCCACGTCCTCTGGTTTAAGCCCAGCTTCATCTAAATAACCTTCTACTGTTCCATAACGCTTGGATAAAATACTTTTACTTAGGAAATCCCCATACTTTTCCATTAAGACGGAATAAAAAGGGGTTCCTTCTGCTAATTCCGTTTCGGATGGTTCATTTAATAATGTCCAGGTGCGGCCGTTCTCCTCCCATTGGACGATAAACATTCTATTTGTGAACCATATAAAAGGTACAGGGCTTTTTCCTGCACGCCATAGCCCATATTTCTTGGGGTAAGGTATCTTAATTAAGTCAAACGAGTGGAATGCAGAAGCCTTACCGGTTTCTTTAAACCATTTCTTAAATCCAGGTACAGCATCCTTAATCTTTTGTAATTGTCTACCTGGATTATGATCATGATGCGCTTCCTCGAAGTGCGGTATCTGCTGAAAGAGACTCTGAGACTCCAAATCTTCTACTGTCTTTATGATAATACACCCTTTCAATTTTATGATCTAAACGCTGTATACATTAAGATTAGAACATTCAGAATTCATTATACAGCTTACTACCTATAATGTATAGGAATATTTTATTACGTTTAATTTAATGAATTTCATAATACCGATTTAGTGCCACGTCGCTACAACATATAGTTTCGTTAAACCGTTCTTAACTATATACTGTATCGACGTTGCTGGTTTTGGTAATTATGAAATTCATTCAATTAGCAGCTTAATGAATTTCATAATACCGGTTTAGTGCCACACCGCTACAACATATAGTTGCGTTGAATCATTCGTAACTACATGCCGTAGCGATGTTGCTGATTTTGGCAATTATGAAATTCATTCCTTTACATAGTAAAAATATTGAAGATCATCGTAGTAAGGGATAGTATAGGAGATGATTGGTTAGGATTCACGCAACTGCCTCGTCTAGCAACGCGGTGAACTTGCGTCATATCTGACGAAAAAGGGTTTGATTATTAGAAAACATAGTGGGGGAGAAATCGAAATGACTTTTGAAACAACCGATTTATGTGATGAATTTTCAGACGAATTAGCAATTTGTAAAGAAGATTTTCAGTCGTATGGAAAACGAAAGGCCTTTTCCGGTCCAATTTCCACGGTAAAAGTATGGGAAGATAATGTGTTAGTAAAAAAGGCATTAGAAACAATTCCGAGCGGTAATATTCTTGTTGTCGATGGTGGCGGATCCAAAAATTGTGCGCTGTTAGGGGATCGGTTGGCAGGTATTGCGGTTGACCGTAAATTAGCTGGGATTATTGTTTATGGAAGGATCCGTGATACAGTTGATATATCCGGAATGGATGTTGGTGTACTTGCGTTAGGTAGCAACCCATTGAAAAGCATCAAGCAGGGTAAAGGGGAAACGGATATTCCCGTACATTTCGGTGAGGTGGATTGGAGTCCGGGAGACTATGTCTATGCGGATGAAGATGGTATTATTATATCCACGCGAGTCTTACAATAAGAAAGTTGACATCTGCTAGGTCCAAGGGATTTAAGAAAGAACACTTGGACCTCTGATTTTTTCCATGCCACACAATTATTCTACGTAAACGAAGGCGTTGAAGGAGAAACCGAAATGCGTTTAATGATGATCGCTGCAATTTTCTTGTTTATCATCCCACTTGCTTTTGGAATGATGTTGTTTACGCGCTATAAAAAGAGTGCGATTATCATGATGCTCCTACCTATTTTTATAACCTTAATTACCAGCGGACAATGGGTATATGAATGGAACCATCATTTTGTTAGCAGCACGGATTTGACAAACGAAGAGGTGGACGGTTTATCATTGCATGATGAGTTGGATCAAACGATTAAAGGTATGTACGGGGAATTTGAAAAGGTGGATAATATTTATGCCAAAGACTCATTATCATTCGATCAGCTCGTCATTGGGACGGATTTAGACGATGAAATCATCTATCTGGGAACGCAAGATCCTGACATCCAACTAACGAAAGATAGTAGCGTTGGTGATCCACTGAAAGATATGGTAGAGGTCTACGGAGAAGATTACTATGTGGATAAGGATGATTCCATCATTTATATTGACCGAAAGGCAAAAGAACAGCTGCAATTTTGGTATGCAGATGATAAAGTTGTACAAATCTTATTGAAAAAGTTATAATCGAAAGCCTTTCGGAAAGGACGAACACGTGTGTATATAACAATTGAAGAAACGGCAGCATACTTAGATATAGAACCAGCGAAAATAAAGTCATTGATCAACCAAGGCCGTATTCGTGTGGTTCATGATGGAGATCAGTATTTGATTAATCGGGATCAATTTAATAATTATTTAGAAGAAATGGAAACATATCGGGAGATGATTCAAGCGTATTTTTCGGAGCCGATTCCCGAAGATATTGATGTGAAAGATGAAGATTGATCTTACCGATTATGAATAAGAGGAGCTTGACGTATGGGAGAACAGTTTGAAAGACATATTGATTCAACAGAAGATGTACTTGTTTTTACGATAAAGGAAGAAATGGAATTACTGAAGTTTTTATTCGCTGCCATGTCACATCGGAGTCGAAATTCAGTGAAGTCAATTTTGGGGCGTGGGCAAGTGACGGTGGAAGATTATATCGTCACACAATTTAATTACCCGTTACATCCGGGACAAACGGTCCACATTTTGAAGAACAAAGCAGCTCTAAAAGAAAGCACCTTAATCGGGATCACGATTATGTATGAGGATAAAGATGTGCTCGTCCTCAAGAAAGATGCTGGCTTATTATCAGTCGCAACAGATAAAGAAAAGGATTTAACCGTACATTCGCAATTGATGAATTATGTACGCTTAAGTGGACCGTTAAATAAAATCTATGTTGTTCATCGACTTGATAAGGACACATCCGGTGTGATGATGTTTGCTAAAAGCGAGCAGGTCCGACAAGCGTTACAGCGATCATGGCAGCAATCCGTCAAGGAACGGACCTATATGGCCCTTGTAGAAGGGACGGTAAAAAAAGAAGCGGCTACGATTAAATCTTGGTTACGGGAGACGAAAACACGGGTTGTCTATTCGAGTCATACGAAAGATGATGGATTACGTGCGGTGACACATTATAAAAAGATTCAAGCGAATCCGAATTACTCCTTGTTGGAAGTGGAGCTGGAAACAGGCCGAAAAAACCAAATTCGTGTGCATATGAAAGATATCGGACATTCTGTTGTCGGGGATAAAAAATATGGCTCCACTCAAAACGTCATTGGGCGACTGGGGCTCCATGCAAAAGTGTTAGCCTTTATCCATCCAACAACGAAAGAAATGATGCGTTTTGAAGCAGATGTTCCCGCGTCTTTTTATAATAAATCACGGCTCCAAAGATAAATAGTAGACCATGAAGAACAGATTGTTTATTCACCGTGTAAAAAGTTACTCTGATCTCCAGGTGATGGTAAAGGTGCTTTTTTGATCGACCTTCCCATCCGTCCAACGGTCGTTTCGGCTTGTAAGAGTGAGTTAATAATCGCTTCTTCGGTTGTAGTAATCGCAGCGCGAAATAGCTGCCCCATGATGGGGTGTTCGTCGCGGAGGAGGCGGACAGTCTCCGTGGATTGATTCGTGTTCTGCTCTGTTTGATTGGCGGTTGAGAAGGCAATGACGATATCACCACTACCGTGATCAATCTGACTGCCTGTGCGACCTAAACCAATGGGGCAACGTTTGGCTAGCCTTTTTAATTGTCGCGAATCAAGTGGGGCATCGGTGGCCAGCACAATCATAATCGACCCGTCTGGTGGATCAAGGTTTGTTTGTTGCCAATTTGAAAAGGTAGCTTCTTCCCTTTTGCCAAAGTTCGTTAATACGAGGCAGCCGACTGTATACGTTTCGTTGGCAAACGAAACAATACGTGAAGCTGTTCCAATGCCACCTTTGTATCCAAAACAAACCATTCCTTTACCAGCCCCAACTGCGCCTTCTGCTGCTTGTGCGGTGGTAGCATTTCGAATCGCTTGCATGGCATGATCGGGTGTAACAGCCTGTCGTCGCATCGAATTTAAATAACTATCATTGCATTCACCGACAACGATGTTAATGGAGCTTTCGGTGTCTCCGATCGCTTCATTTTCGGTCAGCATATAGGTTAATGCTCCTTGCAAGACAGGACCAACACTAAAGGTATTCGTTAACATAATCGGCGCTTCGATTAATCCCAATTCATCAACTTGGATGAGCCCACTTGTTTTTCCATAGCCGTTCATGACATAATGTGCTGCCGGAACCTTCTTCAAAAAGAGATTATCGGAATGTGGAAGAATAGCTGTAACACCTGTACAAATCGTTTCTTGATCATTTAGTTTTTTATAGAGTGTTTGATGACCGACTTTGACGCCATCAACATCTGTGATACAGTTTTTTTGCCCCTTCTTCATGTGCATGGTATTCAGCCCCCCGTAGAAAATAGACACCCTCATATTATACACCAAAATGAATTTCATGATTTCCAAAAACGGCAACACGGATACGGCATGTAGTTAAGAATGGTTCAACGCAACTATATGGTGTATCGGTGTGGTACTAAACCAGTTTTATGAAATTCATTATAAGTGAATTTCATTAACCATATTTAATATATATATATAAAGCTAGATTTTTTCCACGGTTTGTTCAAGGAAAAGACATCATTGTGAATTTTTTTCGAAAAAACAAGGCATTTTCATCAAACTTTCATAATCATCGTTTATGATAGAGGCAGAAGGTTCAAAAGAGGAGGAAATCGGATGGCATCTGCTCAAGTACTAACATCGATTGCTATTATTGTGCTGAGCTTTATCATTGGGCTGCTGTTCTTTTATCTGACAAGTCCTCGTTCACATGTCGAAAGAAAACAACAAATTGAAGAGGTCGTTTCGTTGCTGATTAATTTCGTCATCTTCATCTGGATCGGAAAGATACTCGTTCGGTTTTCAATATTTATGGAAGATCCATTAGCAATACTTGCCTATCCGAGCGATTCATCCGCCTTTTATCTGGCATCATTGTTCATAGGTATCAACATTATCTATAAAATGAAGCGACATCAATTCGATGCCGAATCACTCATGAAGACATTTGTTCCTGTGTTTCTTGTCAGCTCCTTTGTTTATGAATTTATCGAGATGATATGGCAGGGCAATGCATATTCATGGTTCTATTTAGGATTGCTGATGGTCTTAATCCTCCTGTTTTTAGTTGGAGCAAATCAATTATCGGAAACACGGATGAGTTATCTGTTAGTCCTACTTTGGACGGTTGGGCAATTGGTCTTAACATTTATAGCGCCTTTTGCAACGGTATTTGGCTTTATCATGACACAATGGTATTTGCTTGGTTTATTCGTGTTGTTTTCAGGTTTATTTATATATCATAGAAAGAGGGTGTCATAATGGGAGGTATAGAAGCAGATACAATGCTTATAGTTGGTATGCTTTTATCATTAGGTGCAGGGGCATTATCATTTTTGTCACCGTGTGTGCTACCGATTTTTCCGGCATATTTATCGTACATTACAGGAGTGAGTGTTAAAGAATTAGAAGGAAAGAAAAATGGCCAAATTAGAAGTAAATTACTAAGCCATTCCGTCTTCTTTTTACTTGGGGTATCCCTTGTATTTCTCAGTTTAGGTATTGGAGCGTCATTTTTAGGACAATGGTTGCAACAGCTATTAAGCGGAGACTCGGCGTTATTGATCCAACGAATTGCAGGAGTGTTTATTATCTTCATGGGTCTCTTTATTGGTGGGTGGATCAATCTGACGACCCTTATGAAGGAGAAAAGACTTCAATCAACCAAACGACCTGTTGGTTATCTCGGTACCTTTTTTGTAGGGATGGGATTTGCGGCAGGCTGGACACCATGTATTGGACCGATCTTCGGCTCGATATTACTATTAGCAGCGAGTAATCCGGGACATGGGATTGTCTACACGGTTATGTATGTGGTTGGGTTTGCTTTACCGTTCTTATTGCTAACATTCTTTATCGGGTCAACAAGGTGGATTGTGCGTCATAGTCAAGTGATTATGAAGGTTGGTGGGGTCGTTATGATTGTGATGGGCCTGATCTTATTTACGGGGCAAATGCCACGGATAACGGAGTTTTTACTTCGCTTAGTGCAAGATACATGGTTTGAGAAATTAGGGTAAGACGTGGAGGGGTAGGAATGAAAAGAGGAATAATCATCGCCGTTATTGTTGGCATGTTTGGATGGGCGGTTTATGATTTTGCGATCAAATCAGATGACTCAAATGAAGCGGAACAAGGTGACTATTTAATTGAAGAAGAATCAAGTATACCGCTAGCCGAACCGGAAGAACAGGAAGACGGCGAAGATCAAGAGACAGGCTTAGAGGCTGGAGATATCGCACCAGACTTTGAATTGGAAACACTAGAAGGTGAAACAGTTAAATTATCAGATTATCGAGGAGAACGGATCATGCTAAACTTTTGGGCAACCTGGTGTCCACCCTGTCGTGCAGAAATGCCTGATATGCAAAAGTTTCACGAAGACACGGATGTTGTTATTTTAGCAGTGGATTTAGCAGATACCGAAAGTAGCGAAGAAAATGTACCAGAGTTTGTCGAAGAATATGGGGTAACCTTCGAAGTGCTACTCGATATGGATTCAGAGGTAGCGAATCAATATCAAATAAAACCCATTCCGACATCCTTTTTAATTGATTCAGAGGGCGTCATTCATAATAAAGCTTTAGGGGCATTGAATTATGATTTGATGATCCAAGAGTTTGAAAAGATGAACTAACCCCACTTGATCAGGTATCATGGAAGCAGATGAACCACATGGGGGAATGATCTTGAAACAAACGGTTTTAGTAGTTGAAGATGATCCGTTGATTCGTGACTTAGTCACCATTTATTTGGAGAGAAACGGGTACGATGTTGTCCAGGCCAGCGATGGAGAGGAAGCTCAACAAGTCTTTCTGACACACCATCCTTGTTTGATCATTCTAGATTTAATGTTGCCGAATATGAGCGGGGAAGAGTTCTGCTCTTGGGTTCGTCAACAAACACAGAATGAAGTGTCCATTATCATGCTGTCAGCGAAATCGCAAGTGAAAGATAAAATTGCGGGCTTAAAAATGGGGGCGGATACGTATGTGACCAAACCATTTGATGCGAATGAGTTGATGGCACATGTTGAAGCTGTTTTGCGTAGAACGGGACAATTTTGTCAGCGGATTGTGTTTGATGGGCTTTGTATGATGCCGCGTAAAGGTGAGGTTTTATTATATGATCAAGCGATCAAGTTGACGAAAGTGGAATTTGAACTGCTTTATTTCTTGATGCAACATCCGAATCGCGTCTTTTCCCGGGAACAGCTCGTTGGCCAAATTTATGCACAAGATGAACAATCGATTTTGGAACGGACCATTGACGCTCATATTAAAAAACTGCGTGAAAAAATTGAAGCAATACCATCAGAACCAGAGCGGATCCAAACGGTTCGGGGAATGGGGTATAAATTTGTCGCTACGTAAACGAGTGGGCACCTACTTTCCGAAAGGCTTTTTGTGGAAATTAACGTTTATGAATACCGTGATCATAGCGGGGTCGATTGCTTTAAGCAGTTGGGCCCTTTATCATACAGCTTGTTTCTTAGTGGAAGGGATCGGACATTTCGGGGAACAAAAGCAATTACAATTTAATGCAACCTTGTCACACTATTTATGGGTGTTTAGTATGATTGGCCTTGTTGCCGGAAGCATGATAAGTTTTTATATTACGAAGCGACAGATTCAACCGATTCGTGATTTAATCCAGTCGACGAAGCGGCTCAAACAAGGGGAGTATCCTGATCCTATCGACATACAGTACAAGGATGAGGTGGGGGAATTAGTTGAGCAATACAATGGGCTGATTCAACAATTACAGACGAATGAAGCACATCGCCACAAGTTAGTTTCCGATTTATCCCATGAATTCAGAACGCCGTTAGCCAACTTACAAGGGTATTTACAAGCTTTAGAAAGTGGTGTTATCGATGGGAATAGAGATTTATATCAATCGCTATACGAAGAGTCACATCGGCTTACACAGTTGGTCGAACAGCTGGATCAAATAAAGGAATGGAATCAAATACAATCCCACACCCTTTTCAAGCGCCAAGAGGTGGCGATTGCGGAGCCTATTGAGCAGGCAGTTGCCATGTTTGAATGGGCGCTCGAACAAGCGAATATTCCAATCGAAGTGTCGATTGAAGAACAGAACCTATTCATTCATGTCGAAGGAATGCAGCAAGTACTCAATAATCTTCTTGCTAATGCGATTCAATATTATGAAGGGGAGCAAGCGATTGTCGTTACGGGCAAAGTGGTAGCTGGGGCTTATTGTGTTTCGATCGCAGGTGAATCACAACCCATTTCTGCGGAATCCCAAAAGCATGTGTTCGAACGCTTTTACCGGGTTGATCCTTCTCGAAATCGGGGCACAGGAGGTACGGGGCTTGGGCTTGCCATTGCGAAGGAAATTGTTCATCAGCATCACGGTGAAATCGGTCTACAGACGAACGAAGAAATCAATTGCTTTTGGTTTACTATCCCAATCACATAAATCGGAGCACATGTGTAGCTATTTTAACGCTTACATGGTATTCTATAGTTGAAATTAAATAGCGGTCATATGTTACTGACTTGATCAGGCATGGTGAGACAAGGAAGAGATGTAGTTATCTTTTTCTGTATCACGATGTCTATTTTTATGTGCACTTTTAGGATGCTAATGAAGGACCAGCAACCCTTTGTCGGTAAATTTATTTCATAGAACAGGACAGAATGACTCAGACTATCATACAAATGAAGCTAAAAGGGGCGTTGTAGAAAATGGCATTTAACTTTTTTAAGAAAACGAAACAAAAACAAGGATTATCAATCATAGCACCTGTAAATGGAAATATTATCCCACTGAAGGAAGTGCCTGATCCCGTGTTTGCCGAAAAGATGATGGGCGAAGGCATTGCCATGGTTCCGACTGATGGAAGATTCGTTTCACCTGTAAACGGAGAGATTGTTCAAGTGGCACCAACGAAACATGCGGTAGGTATTCGGGCAGAAGATGGTTCCGAAATCCTGCTCCATATTGGCTTAGAAACCGTCGCTTTAAAAGGCGAAGGGTTTACCGTTGCCGTGAAGATAGGGGATAAAGTAAAAACTGGACAATTATTAGTTGATGTTGACTTGGAGTATCTTCGTGCTCATGCAGATCATATTATAACGCCAATCGTGATTACGAACAGTATGAACAGTAATAAAACATACGACATGACAAATGAAAAAGCGGGACAAGCTGGGGAAACCGTCGTGCTGACCGTTACCACATAAGTCATAAAAAATGAGGCGAAATGGGGGTGTTGATATGAGGATTACTAAAATCCTGAATAATAATGCTGTCGTTGTCAAAAATGACCAACAAGAAAATATTGCCATCGGAGCTGGTGTTGGATTCAACAAGGGAAAAAATGATCTTGTCAATCAGGAAAAAATCGAGAAGCTATTCGTACTGAAGGAGCATGAGAAGTTACAGCAACTGCTCATTCGCATCCCGGAGGAACATTTCATCATGACCGAAGAAGTCATTGCCTATGCCGAAGATTATCTACAAGTGGAATTAAACGAACATATCCGTCTTGTCCTTGCAGACCACCTGTCCTTCGCCATTGAGCGGGAACAAAAAGGGATTCATTTAAAAAATAAGTTGCTCCAAGAGATTAAAGTATTGTATAAAAAGGAATATGAAATTGGTTTATGGGCAATTAACCATATTAAGGAACAGTTGAATGTTGCGATGCCAGTGGATGAAGCTGCTTTTATTGCCCTCCATATTCATACGATGAAGGTAAAAGGGGGTGATTTACATGAAACCGTGAGATTAACTGCTATTTTAAAAGATATGGTGCAAACGATTGAACGTGTTTTAAACATCACGATTCAAGAAGATGATATTTCATATGATCGTTTAATTACCCATTTGCGTTTTGCCTTAACGCGAACAGGGGAGGAATTACACACGATGGATGAAGAAATGCTTGCGATGATTCGAAATAAATTTAGTCATTCCTATGAATGTGCGCAAATCGCTGCTCGAGAGTTATCTATCACACATGGAATCGATTTACCGGAAGATGAGTTAGGTTATATCACGCTTCATATTGAAAGATTGCATCAGAATTAGCGGTATCATGCATTATTTATATCATACATCAACGTAGAGGAAAATTATTTATAACTCATATTTTGGTTAATAACAGTCCATAAATGAAAGCGATTTATAAAAGGCGTATATTCATGGGATAACAGAGCAGCTCATTGTTGTTGCATGGATCTTCGCTCATTAAATTTAGTAGGAGGAAAATAAAATGATGAATTATTTACAACGAATTGGTCGCTCCATCATGTTGCCGGTTGCTGTTTTACCAGCTGCGGCAATATTAATGGGAATTGGAAATTGGATAGAGGGTACGGTTTGGGGTGAGGGAAATATTGCAGCGGTCTTTCTGATTAATGCTGGTGATTCTATTCTCGACCACATCCCGATATTATTTGCTGTAGGGATCGCTTTAGGAATGTCTAAGGATAGGGATGGATCAGCTGCACTAGCTGGTTTGGTTGGTTTCTTAGTGGTAACAACGATGCTATCAACAGATACGGTTGCTTTGTTACAAGGGATAGATGCAGGAAATGTAAATGCGGCATTTGAAGATATAGATAATGCCTTTATTGGGATTCTTTCAGGTCTAATAGCTGGGGCAATGTACAATCGCTTTAGCCATGTCCAATTGCCCGATTTTCTCGCATTCTTCAGTGGAAAAAGACTGGTGCCCATTATGACGGCGATTTCTATGTTAGTTGCGACAGCCATTCTGTTCTTTGTTTGGCCAATTGTATTTTCAGGACTTGTTTCATTTGGAACAGCGATTAGTAATTTAGAATTTGTTGGTGCAGGATTATATGGATTCTTTAATCGATTATTAATCCCGACTGGATTACACCATGCATTAAACTCCGTATTTTGGTTTGATGTTGCGGGGATTAATGATATAGGAAACTTCTGGGCAGGAACGGGAACAAAGGGTGTTACTGGAATGTACCAAGCTGGGTTCTTTCCAATTATGATGTTTGGTTTACCAGCTGCAGCACTTGCGATGTATCATACAGCTAAAACGAAACGTAGAAAGCAAACGGCATCACTCATGTTAGCAGCAGGTTTCGCTGCCTTCTTTACGGGGGTAACAGAACCACTTGAATTTTCATTTATGTTTTTAGCGCCTGCTTTATATGTTGTACACGCAGCATTAACAGGTTTATCCTTAGCCGTCGCCGCGTTTTTCCATTGGACAGCAGGATTTGCATTTAGCGCTGGGTTTGTAGATTTCATTTTAAGTTTCAAACTACCATTGGCAAATCAACCCTATATGTTAATCGTTCAAGGACTTGTCTTTGCGGTAATTTACTACTTCTTATTCCGTTTCTTAATTACGAAGTTTAATATTATGACTCCAGGTCGGGAAGAAGGTTCGCCTGAGGAGGATGAAGAAGGCGACGACTCTACTTCTTCATCTGAAGAAACGAAAGAAAACCGCTTTGCCGTTTTAGGGGAGCAAATTTATGTCGGTCTAGGTGGAAAGGAAAATATTCGAGCGATTGATAATTGTACAACGCGCTTAAGAATTGAAGTAGAAGATATGGATCAGGTTGATCAAGACAAGATCAAAGCTACAAATGTTCCAGGTATCAACGTTGTAGGCAAGCATAATATCCAGGTTGTCGTTGGTACGAGTGTCCAATTTGTTGCGGATGAAATGAATAAGCTTCATAAATAAA
>Ga0209487_1000937_pt1 | contig 25274 bp, 25 predicted proteins | sample Poulit2012_FD_187524 | JGI IMG/M metagenome (GOLD analysis project Ga0209487, IMG submission 187524) | Agricultural soil microbial communities from Georgia to study Nitrogen management - Poultry litter 2012 (SPAdes) (version 2) | ecosystem: Environmental > Terrestrial > Soil > Agricultural land...
GAGTTCGACGGTACGGACTTCATGGGCTGGCAGCAACAGAAGACCGGTGAACGGACCGTGCAGGGGGTGATCCAGCAGGCCCTGACGAGGCTGCCCGGAGAACATTCACAGGTACACGGAGCCGGACGCACGGACCGCGGCGTCCATGCCCTGGCCCTGACCGCGCATCTGGACACCAGCCTGGAGCTGCCCCCGGAGAAGTTCCGGCTGGCACTGAATGCCCACCTGCCGCCGGACGTGAAGGTGCTGGAGGTCAGCGAAGCCGCAGCGGACTTCGAAGCGCAGTACTCCTGTCAGTACCGGCGTTACCTGTACCGCCTGAGGGTCGTCCGGGGAGCTCCACGCGGGCTCGCGCTGGACCGGCACCGGGTACTGGCAGTGCACCGCAGGCTGGATGTCGCCGCGATGCAGGAGGCAGCGCGCACGATCGCCGGCCGCCATGATTTCAGCAGCTTCGCGACCCAGGAGGCCCGGAGCCGGGAGCGGACCGTGCTGCTGAGCGAACTGCGTGAGGAACATGGCGAACTGCGCTATCACGTCGTCGCTGACGGCTTCCTGCGCAACATGATCCGCACGGTCGTCGGCACGCTGCTCTGGGTCGGCAAGGGCAAGCTGCTGCCCGGCGACATCCCCGGCATCATCGCAGCGAGGGACCGCCGCCGGGCCGGGCATAACGTCGCGGCTCACGGACTTTACTTCGTCGAAGCCGGTTACGAGGAGTTTGAGCCGGCCCAGTCAGAGGAGAACCTTACCCGCCGCCTGCTGTTCTGATGCGATGATTGGTCTATGACGGCTGTACAGCAACTCCACCGTGTGCGGGCGCTCTCGAGCGATGACACCGAACTGCTCGAGCGCATCGACCAGGCTTACGCAGGCAGCTTCGGACTTGAAGTCACCGCGAGCCGCGGCAGCACAAGCTTCCACGCCCGGACCGGTCATTCATTCGTCGCCGAACTGGACGGCCACCCCGTCGGTTTCGTGCTGGCCACCGCCCTGTGGAGCGGCGGCCGCCCGCTCGTGAGGCTGGAACGGCTCGCCACCGTGGAAGCAGCTGACGGGGAAGCAAGGACCGCGCTGCTGGAAGCGCTGATCAAGAGCGCTTATGACGCCGGGGTGTACGACCTGCTGGCCGACGTTCCGGAAGCTGATGAGCCCGGGCACGAGGCGCTGCTGAAGTCGGGCTTCGCGCTGCAGCCGCTGCGGACGTATGGCCTGGTGCTCGGGTCCCGCGGACACAGGAGGGCTGGCCGGTGAAGCAGCGCATCCTGCTTGGGATAAGGGGCATGGACAACGATCCGGCAGCCGAACTCGTTACGGAGACTCTTCTCGGCGTCCCGGGCGTCCTCACGGTCGAAGCCGGCCGGGACGGCCAGGCGATGGTCGAGTACGATGCCACGGAACTGACGGTCATGGACCTCATCAGGGCCTTGCGGCGCCAGGGATTCCTGGCCGGCATGGCCTGACAGTAAGGATTCTGTCCTGCGCCGCGGTCAGAACGGCCAGCGGCGCGTGTATGATGCCTGTAATGTTTCACATCAGCTGCGCAACCGGAGTGAAGGGTCCCAGGCCATGCCGGTGACCGATACCGCCGCTCCCGCTTTCTCGGCCAGTGAACTGCTGGACGCGTTCTCGTTCGCAACGGACTGGCTGGGCGTTCACGTTGAAGAGGTCAACGCACTCAACGTATACCCGGTTCCTGACGGTGACACTGGCACCAACATGCATCTGACGCTGCAGTCGGTACGGCGGCAGTTCAAAGAGCTGGACCAGGTGACCATGGAAGGGTTCGCCCGGGCCCTGTCCTACGGCTCACTGCTCGGCGCCCGCGGCAACTCCGGGGTGATCCTCTCCCAGATACTCAAAGGCTTCGCGGACAGCATCCGTGACCACCAGACGCTCGGCGCTGCCGAACTGATCGAAGCGCTCGAGGCGGCCACCAGCTCGGCTTACGCAGCAGTGGTCAAGCCGGTGGAGGGGACGATTCTGACCGTCGTCAGCCGGGTGGCGGAAGCCGCGCGCCGGGCGCTCGGCAAGCGCCCGCTCGAAGTGCTGCGGGACGCTCACCGCGGCGGCCTGGCGGCGCTGCGCCAGACGCCGGAGCTGCTCCCGCTCCTGAAGGAAGCGGGCGTCGTCGACGCGGGTGGACTGGGTCTGCTGCGTATCGTCGAAGGGCTCATCGCTCATTTCGAGGGACGCAACCTGCCGGAGCCGCCGGTCATCGAGAACCGCGCCCAGCTGCAGTTCGAGGAGACCGAACTCGGTTACTGCACCGAGTTCCTGCTGGCTGAAGCGACAGTTGACGCCGCCGCCATCCGTGAACTGGTGGAGCCGTACGGTGACTCCCTGCTGGTCGTGGGTGCAGAAGGTTTCATCAAGGGGCATATACATACCGAGGAGCCGGAAGCGCTGCTGGGCCTGGTCGCCCGTCATGGCCGGATGGTCCAGACGAAGATCGAGGACATGAGTGAGCAGCATTCCGAGATACTCAGTGAAGCGGAACTGACCTCCGAGATGGCCAACACCTCGGGAGTGGTGGCGGTCGCGGACGGGTACGGGGTCGTCAAGGCGTTCCGGGCGCTCGGTGCCCGGGTGGCGGGTGGCGGTCAGACGCGCAACCCCAGTGTGGAGGACCTCGCTGACGCGGTGCGCAGCGTGCCGGCCGATGAGGTAGTCATCCTGCCGAACAACCCCAACATCGTCCTCGCTGCCGAGCGGGTTGCGGAACTGATCAGTGACCGCAAGGTCCGGGTACTGCCGACACGCACGTACGGCCAGGGACTCGCTGCCGTACTGGCTTTCCAGCCGGACGAGCCGCTGGCCAGTTTCTGGCAGGACATGGAGGAAGCTGCAGCCGGAGCTGTCACCTTCGAGGTGACTGAGGCGACCCGAACTGCCATGGTCGATGGGGTGCAGGTCACCGAGGGTGACCAGCTGGGACTCGTCGACGGCACCATCCGGCTCACCGCGGACAGCCCCACTGAGGCGCTGCTGCAGCTGGCGCTGGAGCATGCAGCTGAACTGGAACTGGCGACCCTGTTCCACAGCGCCAGTGTCGGTAACGACACGGCCCGGGAAGCGGTGGCCCAGCTGGAAGCGGCCCTGCCGGATCTGGAGATCGAGCTGCACCCGGGCGCACCCGACTCGTACTCGTTCGTGTTGGTGGTGGAGTGAGGCGCTGCAGCTGAGGCTGCAGCCGACCGGAGCGACCGACGATTGCGTGGTGCACTGTAGTTTGCCTGTCCCCGCTGCTGCTAGTTTGGCAGCGGGAGGGCAATTGAATGAACAGAAAACTTCTTCTTGCAGGTTCCTTCGGGCTGGCTGCCTCACTTCTGGCCGCCTGCGGGAACGTACTCGAACCCGCCGATCCGTTCCCCAACGAGGATAAAGTCGAGGTAAAAGCTGTCACCAGCGGCAGTTCGCCGGTCATCCGTGACGTCGAGGTGGCGGCGGGCCAGTCGGTACTGTTCCGCGTCGACATCCCCCGCGAAGTGCTGGACATGGATTACGTCTGGTTCGAGGTGGACGGTGATGATGCGATCGATGACCTGATCCTCTACGATTCCGTGGCTGGTACCAGCAGGGTCGCCCGCCACAGCCCGGCCCCTGGCTGGTTCGACACCTCCACCGGTGTCAACGACGCCTCACCGCTCGCCACCGCAGCCGCGGCAGTGGGACCGGCGGACATCGATCTGACCGCCCGCTGCGGTGGTCCCTGCATCGCCTATCCGACGGCCGAGAACCTGGGAGTGACCCGTTACCTGCGGGTGAACGCCAGCGAGGCCACCAGCTTCGACCTGTACGTTTACGGCGAGACCCTGGATGAGGACGGCTTCACCCGCGCCACCGCCCTTGAACTGGACAGTGACGACGCGCACGTCGGTGCGATCATCTACAGCGGCATGGAACGCTGGTACCGGGTGCCGGGTGAGGTGGAGTCGGTGACACTCACCCATGTGACCCCTGAGTTCGAGGACATGGCGTTTCAGGCCAACATCTACCTGGCCGATGATCACGTGCAGACTCAGGCAGTGCTGACCGTGGATGACCCCGCGACTGAGGAGGACGAATCGACGTACACGTTCCCTGAGCCGGTCAGCGGCATATTCATCAAGGTGTACAGCTTCAATGAGAGCCGTGCTGCCCAGGCCGGTCATGCCCGTTACACCATCAGTGTTGAGTCACCGTTCACGGTGATACCTATCGCAGACTGAGCGGCAGCATCGCCGATCGGAACAGAAGCTGCTGGGCCGTCAAAACGGACGGCCCTGCAGCTTCGTTCTCGTACCGCAGCCGCGCCAGCTACAATGACGGATGCTGATGGACGCGATTCGCCGCCTGCTGCTCCTCCTGCTGCTGGGCCTGATGCCGGGCGCCGCCGCACGCTGCGAGCTGGAACTCGGTCAGCTGGCCGCCGGCCTGCCGGAGCAGCTGGGCGAGGGGGTACTGGCGGCTCAGCTGCTCTATGGCGCGGTTGAGCTGGTGGAGCCGGTGCTGCCGCCCTGGCGTCACAACGCGGTGGTTCCGCTGGAACCGGACGAAGCCGGCTACCGGGCGGTCGAGTTCCTGCTGGAGCGCGACCTGCTGCCCGACGGCTGGGAAAGCGACCGGCTGAGTCCGGACCTGTGGGCGGAGATGCTGGAGCGTTTCCTCAGCTGGTACCAGCTGGAGTGGATAGGCGGATCAGCGGGCCCGCCGAGCAGGGAGCAGCTGATCGCCGACCTGAGCAGCGCACTTGCGCAGGTGGCGGAAGCAGTACGGCCGGTCGCCGTCATCGCACACGAAGACGCTGAGGCCGTGGTGTTCGTCGGCATCATCTGGAACTGGACCAGCTACCCGCGCCTGCTGGTGAAACGGGTGCCTGAGGGAATCACGGTTGCGGACGGGGTGGAGGAGGTGCTGCCGCTGCTGGGTACCTGTGCAGTCGAGGTCGAGCATTACGCGCTCGCACCCGTGGCGACTGCCTGGCGTCTGTTCGTCGGAACGGGGGAATCGACGATGTACCTGCTCGAGTCTGAGCCCCCGCGGCCGGACTGGCCGCTGGCGGTGGAGCAGGACGAAGTCCGGCCTTACCTTGAGTTCGCCACGGCCGAGGTCAGGGGCAGCCTGCAGTTCTCGGCAGCGTTCGCCGGTCAGGAACTGGGTCTGGGAGCCATCCTCAGCCTGCTCACCCAGGTGCGTTCGAACATCCCGCCGCTCAGCATCGGCCGTTATCTGGACGTACCCTGAGGCTCAGCCGGCCAGTTGGCTGTTGATGCTGTCACGCATGCGCATGGTCGCGGCCCGTGCTTCGGTGGCGTGGTCGGCTTCGAAACCGAAGTAGGTGAGGCTGCGGCTGGCGTTCACCAGGGCCCCAAGGCCGTGCCTGTCAAAGGCAGCGGCTGCGCTGATGGCGGTTCCACCCTGAGTGCCGTAGCCGGGCAGAAGCAGGATGGAGCGGGGCATCAGTTCACGGAAGCGGCAGATCTGCTCAGCGGGCAGGGTCGCGCCGACGACCGCGTGCACATGGCCGTAGCCTGCCGGATCGGTTGCTCCGACCAGTGCGGCTTCCTCACCCAGCTCCGCTACGCGCCGGGCGACGTGCTCGGCCACACTCGTGCCGGTCGCGTCACGCAGTTCCTGGAAGTCGCTGCCGCCGGGGTTCGAGGTGCGGACCAGCACGAACACCCCACGGCCGGACTCGAGTGCCCGGTCCGTGAACGGCAGCAGTGAATCGACACCCAGGTACGGGTTGACCGTAAGGGCGTCGCTGGCGAACACGCCGTCACCTAGGTAAGTGCTGGCGTACGCGGCTGCCGTTGAATCGAGGTCGCCACGTTTTGCATCGGTGAGCAGCGGCACACCGCGGTCGCGTATGTCGGCTTGCAGCTGGGCAAGTGCGATGAGGCCGGGGATGCCCAGCGCCTCGAAGAAGGCGGTCTGCGGCTTGTAGCAGGCGACCAGGTCAGCGGTGGCATCGATGATCTGCCGGAAGTAGACGACGACCGCGCGGGCGGCCTTGGCCGGGTCGCCATCGAACTGCGCCGGGTCAGTACTCCGGTGCAGTGCCGGTCGCGGATCGATGCCAAGGCATACCCGCGTACCCAGCTCCTGCACCCGGTGATGAAGCCGCGTGGCGAACGGAACCACCCGGGTCAGTCTCCGGCTTTACCGGCCTTGCGGGCCAGACGTTCCTGACGGCGGCGCTGCGCCCGGTTCAGCGGCTGCTGGCGCGGACGACCACCCGGCACGGCAGGGGCCGCACCGCCTCCGTCGTCGAACACCGGCATCGGCGTGGCGGTCGTGCTGCCATCATCGGAACCCGTGTAACTGAGAGGAGCGCGGCGCTGCGGTTCACGCTGCAGCGGCTGGTTGACCTGTACCTGCACGCGGAACAGCAGGCGGGCCACATCCATCTTGATCTGTGCGGTCATCTCCTCGAACAGGTTGAACGCCTCGAACGCGTACTCCTGCAGCGGGTTGCGCTGGCCGTAACCGCGGAGGCCGATACCCTGACGCAGCACGTCCATGTTGTGCAGCTGTTCCTTCCAGTGCTGATCCACGATCTGCAGCACGATGTAGCGCTCCAGCTCACGCATCAGTTCAGCGCCGATCTCTTCTTCGCGTGCCTGATACTGCTCCTCGATGATGGGCACGAGTGCGTCCGTCGCTTCATCGGGACTCATGGTGCGCAGTTCCTCGAAATCGAAACTGTCCAGCTGAGGGATGGCTTCGACGATGGCTGTCCGCAGCGTGCTCACATCGCGTTCCTCGGGCTCCAGCTCCGGGTTCAGATGGCGCTGGTTCTGGGCGTCGACGAAGTCCGCGATCATGTCGAGCACGGATTCCTTCATGTCGCTGCCGAGCAGCACCTCGCGACGCTGGGCGTAGATGACCTCGCGCTGCTTGCTCATCACGTTGTCGTAATCGAGCAGCTGCTTGCGGATGCCGAAGTTGCGGTCCTCGACCCGCTTCTGGGCGCGTTCGATGGCGCCTGAGACCATGCGCGCCTCGATCGGCTGGCTGTCATCCATACCCAGGCGGTCCATCATGCCGAGCATGCGGTCGCTGGCGAACAGCCGCATCAGGTCGTCCTCGAAGCTGACGAAGAAGCGGCTGGAGCCGGGGTCACCCTGGCGGCCGGCACGGCCCCGCAGCTGGTTGTCGATGCGCCGCGACTCGTGGCGTTCAGTGCCGATGATGTGCAGTCCACCGGCGGCCTTAACCTTCTGCTGATCGGCCTCGGCCTCGTCCCGCAGCTCCTCGAGCTTGGCGATTATGTTGTCCGGCAGGCCTTCCAGCCGGGCAGCGATCTCACGGGCTTCGTCAGGTTTGCGGAGCATGACCGATTTGATGAGCAGTTCGGTGTCGCTGTCGTAGCGGTCGAAGCCTTCGCGTTCCAGCAGCTTGCGACCGAGCATCTCGGGGTTGCCGCCCAGCACGATGTCAGTACCGCGACCGGCCATGTTCGTAGAGATGGTGACCGCTGAGCTGCGGCCCGCCTGGGCGACGATGTCGGCCTCGCGGTCGTGATGTTTGGCGTTCAGCACCTCGTGCTTCACACCGGCGCGCTTGAGCATGCGCGACAGCTTCTCGGAAGCGTCGATCGTGACGGTACCGACCAGGATCGGCTGGCCGGTCTCGTGCACCTTCTTGATCTCTTCGACGACCGCGTTGTACTTGCCCTCAAGGGTGCGATAGACGATGTCCTCGTGATCCACGCGCTGGATCGGCCGGTTGGTGGGGATGACCAGTACGTCGGAGCCGTAGATCTCCTGGAACTCCTTCTCCTCGGTCTTGGCGGTACCGGTCATGCCCGAGATGCGGTTGTACAGCTTGAAGAAGTTCTGGTAGGTGATGGTGGCGAGCGTCTGGTTCTCACGCTCGATCTTCACGCCTTCCTTCGCTTCGATCGCCTGATGCAGACCCTCGCCGAAGCGGCGGCCCGGCATGAGCCGGCCGGTGAACTCGTCGACGATGACGATCTGGCCGGCCTCGTCCTTCACGTACTCCTTGTCGAGGTGGTAATGCTCGCGGGCACGCAGTGCCTGGCGCAGCATGTGGCCGTACTCCATGTTCTTGGTGCCGAAGATGTCCTCGATCCCGAGCAGTTCCTCTGCCTTGGCGATGCCCTGCTCGGTCAGGTGGATGTCCTTGTTCTTGCCTTCGGCGGTGTAGTCGCCCGTCGGCTGGGAGTCCTTATCAGGTGCTTCCTCGCCACGCTGCAGCTGGCTGGCGACCTTGGCCATCGTGTAGTACTTGTCGGTGGCGACTTCGGCCGGACCGCTGATGATCAGCGGAGTACGGGCCTCGTCGATCAGGATCGAGTCGACTTCGTCGATGATCGCGAAGTTCAGCGGCGTGTCCTCGCGCAGCACCAGCTGGTCAGTCCGGAAAGCCATGTTGTCGCGCAGGTAATCGAAGCCGAGCTCGGAGTTGGTGATGTAGGTGATGTCTGAGCGGTACGCTGCGCGGCGCTGCTCCGGCGTGGAGCCGTGCTCGATGACCGCGACGCTGAGGCCGAGCCCCCGGAACACCGGTCCCATCCATTCGGCACCGGTACGGGCCAGGTAGTCGTTCGTAGTGACCAGGTGAGCGCCCTTGCCTGACAGTGCGTTGAGCGCCAGTGCCAGGGTGGCGACCAGCGTCTTGCCCTCACCGGTTTTCATCTCGGCGATGCGGCCCATGTGCAGGGCAGCGCCACCGATGAGCTGGACGTCGTAATGCCTGAGGCCGAGGTTGCGCTGAGCGGATTCCCGCACCAGGGCGAAGGCCTGGGGCATCAGGTCCTCGAGGCTCTTGCCGCCCTCCAGGTGCTCCTGCTTCAGAGCCTGGAACGCGGCGGCCAGGTCGTCGATACGCGAGGTCTCGTCTTCCAGCGCGTTGACCGGACCGACTACATCACGCTCGAGGCGACTGACCTCGCGGTCGTTGTTGTCGAACATTTTCTGGATGAATCCGAACATCGTTACCTTTCAGTACAGCCGTAAGGCCCGGTCTGCTGTGCCGGGCCGTCATCTCAAGAACACAGAGCGCATGTTAGCACGGGGTCGGCACCATTCCGGTCGCCAGTGGCTGTGGTCTAGGCAGGAAGCCTGACCTCAGTGACCGTGTTGCTGCCGTAGCTGCGTCGCCGCAGCTCGGCGTGCTCTGGCAGGCGCTCGGGTTCGAGCTGCAGGCTGCTGGGGTGCTGCAGCAGGTACAGCCCGCCCGGGGCAGCGGGACGTGCGGCGACGATCCGGTAGTACGGATCTGCCAGGTCCGCCAGCGTGTATGGCGGTGAGGCGAACACCACCTCGAAGCCGGAGTTGTCCTGAACGAATCTGAGTGCGTCTGCCTGGACCACGTTCACCTCGAGCTTCAGCCGGCGCGCGTTCTCACGTATGACGGCAGCAGCCCGCGGTGCCAGTTCCACGCAGGTCGCTTCCCAGCCCCGGCTGGCTGCCTCCAGCCCCATGGCACCCGAACCTGCGAACAGGTCGAGGAAGTGGCCGCTGCGGAACTGGATGGAATCGAAGACGGCCGCCCGCAGACGCGCCGGCGTCGGACGGGTACCCGACGGTGGCGCCTGCACGGGGCGGCCACGGGCGGTACCGCCGGTGATCCGGATTCTGCTCACGTCAACAAGACCGTCCTTTCCGGGGGCCGGGCAGACCTTTCCTGCGAGCCCGCTGCATCGTAACAGCCGCGCTGAACGTGCGGCCGTCTGCGGGACCACCGTAATCGTGAGCCGGAACGGTGACAAACCGGCGCTGCAGCGTCTATCATGCGCGCATGAACTTCATCGTCACCTGGTTGCTGAACGCTGCGGCGCTCTGGCTGACCGCGCTCATCGGGATCGGAATCCGCTTCAACCCCCTCACGTTCGGCAGCGTGCTGCTGGCGGCGCTGATCCTGGGCCTCGTGAACGCCCTGATCCGGCCGCTGATGATCGTGCTCACCCTGCCGATAAACATCGTCACCCTCGGGCTGTTCACCCTGGTGATCAACGCCCTGGTGCTCTACATCGTCGCCTGGCTGACCCCGGCGATGCAGATCACGGGTTTCTGGGGAGCCTTGCTGGCGGCCATCATTCTGAGTATCATCAGCGCAATACTGTCATGGGTGTTCGGTCGCGCCAGCTGATGCAGCAGGACGCCCGGACAGCCAGACCAGCCAGGAGGAACGACCGCCGCTGAACTGACCTCCACAACTGCAGCTCCCGGCCGGCCCGTGAACCTGACGACGGCCAGGGTGCTGATCCTCAACGCCAGCTACGAGCCGCTGCACGTGTGCTCGGTGCGCCGGGCGGTGTCCCTGTTGATGCATGAGCTCGCCGACCGGGTCGAGGACAGCGGTGAGTACCTGCGCACTCCCACGAGCCTGTTCCCTGTACCGAGTGTGATCCGCTTGCGCCGTTTCGTCCGCCGCACCCACCGCGCGCGGGTGGCGTTCAACCGCCGCAACGTGTTCCGGCGCGACAACGGCACCTGTCAGTACTGCGGGGTAAGTGCGGCTGACCTTACTCTCGATCACGTCCTGCCCCGCAGCCGCAAGGGACCCACGAACTGGGAGAACGTCGTCGCCTGTTGCCGCAGCTGCAACGCCCGCAAACGCGACCGGACACCTGAGGAGGCACGCATGGTGCTGCTGCGCAAACCGCAGGAACCGCGTTTCATGTTCACGACCGCTTACGGGCTGCTGCCCAACCTTGACCCTATCTGGAAGAAGTACCTGCCGGGCGGCTGAAGCGGCTGCGCTCAAGCCCGAGCGTCACCAGCTCCCCGACCAGCTCCGCGTAACTCAGGCCGGCTGCCTGCCACAGCCGGGGGTACATGCTCGTCGTCGTGAACCCCGGCATCGTGTTCACCTCGTTCAGCAGCAGCTCGCCACGGTCAGTGAGGAAGAAATCGACCCGGGCCAGGCCGGCGAGGTCGAGCAGCGAGAACGCCTCGAGGGCGAGCCGCTGACATTCACGCGCCAGTTCCGAACTGATGTCTGCCGGGATGTGCAGGTCAGCCTGACCCGCTGAGTACTTCGTGTCGTAGTCGTAAAACTCCGAGTGGAAGCGGATCTCACCCACGGGGCTCGTCTTCGGAGCGTCGTTGCCGAGCACGCCTATCTCGAGTTCCCTGATGCCTTGAAGCCCCTGTTCCACGATCACCCGGCGGTCGTAACTGAAGGCGAGTTTGAGTGCCGGTACCAGTTCCGCGGCGTCACTCACCCGGCTGATCCCGACGCTGGAGCCGAGGTTGGCCGGCTTGACGAACAGCGGCAGGCCGCAGGCGAGCAGGCGGTCAAGCACCGCCTGGCTGTCGGTGTTCCAGTCGTGACGGCTCACGGCCACGAAAGGCACCTGGGGGAGACCGCCGGCAGCCAGCACGGATTTCATCATTATCTTGTCCATGGCAACCGCGCTGCCCAGTATGTCGGAGCCGACGAACGGCAGTCCGGCCAGCCGGAGCAGACCCTGAACGGAGCCGTCCTCGCCGTTGGGGCCGTGCAGCAACGGGAACACCGCGTCGAAATCAGTCGCCAGGGCGAGGCCTGCGGCGAATCCGGCTGTTCCACTGCCAGCGGGTGCGCTGCCGGCCGCAAGCGCCCGCAGGCTGCTTTCCGGTTCGAGCAGCCTGCCGCTGCGGTCGATCACCAGCGGCGTGACCTGCATCGTGTCACCGACAGCTGCCAGCACCGAACGTGCGCTCAGGAGCGACACCTCGTGTTCCTCGGACTGTCCGCCGCAAAGGAGAAGCAGCCTCAGGCGGGCCATCAGCGGCTCAGCCCGGCTGCGGTGAGTGTGATGAGCATGGTGTGTATGTTACTGCTGGCGGTCCGATGGGTCAACGGTGTCCTCAGTGGTCGTGATCCTGCCGTCGCGCAGTCTGATCAGCCGGTCTGCCCAGCGGGCCGCCGCCGGATCGTGGGTCACCATGATGACCGTCCAGCCGTGCTGGTCCACGCCCTCGCGCAGCAGCCTCAGTACGTCCTCGCCCGTCTGGGAGTCCAGGTTGCCAGTCGGTTCATCGGCAAGCACCACCAGCGGTTCGTTGATCAGGGCACGCGCCAGAGCGACCCGCTGACGCTGGCCACCGGACAGCTGACCGGGCCGGTGCGACAGTCGGTCGGAGATCTGCAGGGTAGCCGCCAGCTGTTCAAGCCGTTCCCGCGCCGCCGCACCGCTGCCCCTGATCTCAGCGGGCAGCAGGATGTTGTCGCGCGCATCGAGACTGGGGATCAGTTCGAACCCCTGGAACACGAAACCGATCCGGTCGCGGCGCAGGCGGGTCAGCTCGTCGTCATCCAGGCCGCTGGTGTCCAGGCCTCCGAGGCTGACCGAACCCGAATCGGGAACCTCCAGCAGACCCAGCAGGTGCAACAGGGTGCTCTTGCCGCTGCCGCTTGCGCCCATGATGCTGACGAACTCGCCCTGCATCACTTCCAGATCGACGCCACTCAGCGCGTGGATCGTCTCCTCACCCAGTTCGTACGTCTTCACCAGTTCACGGGCTGAGACCGCCGGGGTCCCCGATCGGATCATGTTCACTCCTCAGGTACAAGAGCCCGGACCGGCGGCAGGAGAGCCGCCCGGCGGGCAGGAAAGAAGGACGCCAGCAGTCCGATGACCGGCGAGGCCAGCAGTCCACCACCGATGAGCCACCACGGGTAGCCGGGCCGCAGGTCGAAACCGGACAGCGCCGATGCTCCGGCAGTGACTACCCCGGACATCATCACCCCGGCCAGCACACCGAGTACCGCCCCGGTAAGGGTGACGGCGATGCCTTCAGCCGTTATGAGCTGCGCCACCCCGCCGCGGGTCAGGCCAAGGGTGCGCAGCACCGCGAGTTCATGCTGACGTGTCGACAGGTTGAGGCCCAGGGTGTTCGCCACACCAAGTGCAGCGATGAAAGCCGCGAGCACCAGCAGCAGGTTGGTGGTGGTGAACACGCGCGAAGCCTGCTCCAGGATGAAGTCGCGGTAGTCGCGGTTGAGGGTTACGTCCAGGTGCAGCTCAGAGAACTCCGCCAGCAGCCCTTCCCGCACTACAGCCGGATCGGCGTCGCCCCCGACCGTCATTACGAACAGATCAGGGTTGCCTCCACCGAAATCATTGATGAGATCGATGCTGGCCACCACCGCCTCGCCGCCGCTCGTGAAGTCGACGATCACCGCACCGACCGTGAAATCCCTGAAACCGTCGGCCGTCCGCAGGGAGATGCTGTCACCGACCCCGAGGCCGAACCGTTCCTGGATGCTGCTGGCGATCAGAACCTCACCGCGGGCCAGCGCGGCATGGGCCTGCTCAAGAGTGCCCTGGGAGCGGTAGAACTGGAAACTGCCGAACCCGTTTTCCGGATCGAAGCGGCTGGCATCGACCAGTATGAGCGCGACCGTCCGGGCCCGACCCTCGGGCGGCTCGAAGCGGATGGCATTGAAAGCGACGCCGGAAGCGACCTCGACACCGGACACGGCGGCAAGCACCTCGTCTTCGAAGTCATCCGGGAAACTGACCGGACTGGTAACGAACAGGTCTCCCAGTACGGTCGTGTCGATCCAGTCGGCGACGGTGTCGTTGACGCCCGCCACCATTGCCCCCACTCCGATGGTCAGCGCCATGCCGACCACCACCATGCCCATCGCCACTCCGTTGCGACTGGCGTTGCGGGCCGCCAGGTCGCCCCCGAGCCGGCCGGCGACGCCGAACAGCCGCTTCAGCGGCCCCCGCAGCAGCGCCACCGCCGGACGAAGGATACTGCGGGCCGCCAGGGTCAGACCGAGGAACAGCAACGCCATGGCGACTGCGGCCATGAGCAGTGCCAGCCTGCCTTCCCACGGGTAGAGCGCGACACCTGATGCTGAGAGGATCAGCAGCCAGCCGAGCACGCTCAGTACGGGACGCTCCGGCACCTCGCTGATGCGCAGGGCCGACAGCGGCGGAGTGCATGACGCTTCCCGGGCCGGCAGCCAGCCGGCGAGCAGCGACACTGCGACGCCGATCAGTGCCGCCAGCACCACGTGGCCTGCAGGGATGACCAGGGTGCGGAACTCCACGCCCAGCGTCGCCGCGTTGAAGCGGCCCAGAACCTGGGCGAGTACGAAGCCGAGCAGTACCCCGACCATTACTCCCAGCAGGCTGATGATGAGCGCCTCGAGCAGAGCCAGGTTGCGGACCTGGTTCCGGGTCATGCAGATCGTGCGCAGCAAAGCGTATTCGCGGGTCCGTTCCAGCACACTGGCCGCGAAGGTGTTGAACGCCAGGAAGCCGGCGAGCGCCACCAGCGTGAAAGCCAGTACCTGCAGGCCGGCCGCGAGAGCATCGACCAGCCCGGTGGCGACATCACCGACTCCCTGTGGCGGTACTACTGCGAACCCCGGACCCAGCAGTTCCTGCAGCCGTTCCTGAGTACGGGCAGCGACCGGTCCGTCCTCCAGGATCAGCTCGAGGACGCTGGCGCGCCCGCCGAGCCGCAAGACCTCCTGCAGGTCACTGATATGGACTGCGCCGACCCGGCCGAAGTTGGTTGAACCGTAACCTTCCGAGTCGTCCAGCAGACCGCTGACGGTGAACTCGGCGTCGCCGAACTGGGTTGCGAACGTGACGGTCTCACCCGGCTGCAGGTCACGGCTGGCTGCGAAACCTGCCGCGAGGACGATCTCCATGCGACCCTCCTGCGGCAGGGCGCCGGCGACGAGGGGGAGCGGCAGTTCGGCTCCGAGTTCAGTGGGGTAGCCAGACATCTGGAAGCCGGAATCGACCACCTGGAGGCGGCCGTCACCGGTCACCTCCAGGTCGCGCAGTGGCTCGGCACGGTGGCGCAGTACGGGGTAGCCCAGTCTGACGCCTTCATCAGCGGTCACGGTGTGGAGCACCTCGCCGTACTCGAACACCGCCCGGCCATCGACCCCGGGGCTGACGACGAGCCCGGCGCGGCCGCTTGCTGCCTGCAGCAACCCGGCCAGGTTGGCGCGTACGTTCTCACCGAGTGACAGGGTTGCCAGCACGCTGGCTATGCCTGTAGCGACACCGATGATGGTCACGAGGCTGCGCCAGGGGTGCCTGAGCAGGTTCCGGAGCGCCAGGCGCAGGGTGAGAGGCATCGGAAAAGTCTACACCGAGTCGCCACATCTCAGGCTTGTCCCGGCTGACAACTGCCGAGTACGGCCTGTCAATCGTCCACGCTTCACTCGCGGCATCATGCCGAGCCGGTATAATGTGCCCGTGACCATAACCGACGAGGCAGTGCTGCCCGGCCCCACGGCGTCCGCGCCACTCGCTCTCCGGCCGGCGTCAATGCAGGACGCAGCCCTGATTCAGGAGCTGTACGTCAACACTCCCGGATATTTTGAGATCATTTCGATACCGTTGCCCGTGCTCAGCGAGACGGAGGTTGAACTGAGCCTTGCACTTGCGGATGAACGCCGTCATGTCGAGCTGCTGACTGTAGCTGCAGAACTGGCTCCCGACTGGCCGCTGGAGGACAGTGAGAGCGGCAGACGGATCGTGGGGCTCCTCGATTACAAGCTTGACTACCCGAACGAGGGTGACGCCACCGTGAACCTGATCCTCATCCCGGCCCAGCTGCAGAGCAGAGGCCTGGGCGGTCAGGCAGTTGCCCTGCTGGAGCAGCGGCTGCAGGGGCGCTGTGAGCGGCTGCTTGCATCCATCTACGGCCAGAACAGCCGGGCGCGGAACTTCTGGGTTTCCCTCGGTTACCATTTCGCGATAGATGCAAAACCCAACCTCGACTGGTACGCTAAGGAGCTTGCAGCCGACGCTGCAACGCCCAGCGGGAGGCAATGATGGCAAGGACTGGTGTGAACGAACGATGATCAGTGTTACGGACCTGAGGAGCGGTACCAAAGTCAGCATGGACGGCAGCCTGTGGGAATGCCTTGAGTACCAGCATCAGAAGATCGGCCGGGGCGGCGCCAAGGTGGTCGCCAAGTTCCGGAACCTTGAGAACGGCAGCATCATCGAGCGCAGCTTCAATGCGAGCGAGAAACTGCAGGACATCTTCATCGATTACCGCACGTTGCAGTACCTGTACAACGACGGTGACACGTTCACGTTCATGGATACCGAAACGTACGAGCAGCCGATCCTGTCGGCGGCCCAGATCGGCGACGCTGCCCGCTGGCTCAAAGAGAACATCGAAGTCACGGTCGACTACTTCCAGGACCGGCCCCTCAAGGTCAGCCTGCCCAACATTGTTGAGTACAGGATCGTCAGCACCGATCCGGGCGTGCGGGGCGACACGGTCTCCGGTGGCTCCAAGCCCGCGACACTCGAGTCGGGGGCAGTGATCAACATCCCGCTGTTCGTCGAGGAAGGCGAGACAGTGCGCGTCGACACGCGAACAGGTGAGTACCTGGGGCGCGCCTGATGGAGATCAGGGAACTCAGACGGCTGCTGAACGCACTGGAGAACGCTGACGTACGTGAGTTCTCACTGGAGACCAGTGATTACAAAGTCAGCCTCAAACGGGGACAGCCTGCCGCTGTTACCGCGCAGCCGCCCGCGCCGGCGCCAGTGCCCGAGCCAGCCGCAGCTGCGGCCACGGAGCGCAACAGCCCTCCGGCGACAGGTGAGAGCGGGGTCGCCGCAGCCCTCGACCCGCAGCTGATCGACGTGAGTGCGCCGATTGTCGGCACCTTCTACGCCGCTCCCGCTCCGGACGCTGATGATTACGTCAAGGTCGGTGACCGGGTCACCCGCGGCACCGTACTGTGCATCATCGAGGCGATGAAGCTTATGAACGAGATCGAGGCCGAAACCGACGGAGTCATCGCTGAGATCCTGGTAGCGAACGAGGATCCGGTGGAGTACGGTCAGACCCTGTTCCGGATCCGTCCGTCCTGAGGCCAGCTGCGTGTTCCGAAAGATCCTGATCGCCAACCGGGGCGAGATCGCCCTGCGCATACTTCGCGCTGCCCATGAGCTCGGCATCCAGACCGTCGTCGCTTACTCCGAAGTCGATGAGAGTTCACTGCCGGTGCTGCTCGCTGACGAAAGCATCTGTGTCGGCCCGGGCCCGGCCGCCGGCTCGTACCTGAACGTCCGCAACATCCTGTCCGCAGCGATTGTCACAGGGGCAGAGGCGATCCACCCCGGATACGGTTTCCTGGCCGAGAACGCCGAGTTCGCCGAGAAGTGCGAGGAGCATAACCTGGTGTTCATCGGTCCTCGGCCCGATGACATCCGCGCCATCGGGGACAAGGCGAGCGCCAGAGCGCTGGCCCGTGAAGCCGGAGTTCCCCTCACGCCGGGCAGCGAGGAGCTGGAGGATGTGGAGGCAGCCCGGGAGTACGCGCGTGAGCTCGGTTACCCGGTCATCCTCAAGGCCAGCGCAGGCGGCGGCGGTCGCGGCATGCGGGTGGTTCACTCCGAGGATCAGCTCGCCCGGGCTTTCCAGAACGCGCAGGAAGAAGCACGCGCGGCGTTCGGCAACCCGGAACTGTACCTGGAGCGTTACCTGGAGGAACCACGCCACGTCGAGATCCAGGTGTTCGGTGACGGTGAAGGTAACGTGATCCACTTCCATGACCGTGATTGCTCGATCCAGCGGCGCTACCAGAAGATCCTGGAGGAAGCACCGAGCCTGCTGGTTGATGACCTGCGGGCGGAGATAGCGGCCGCTGCGGTGAAGCTGGCGGAACACATCAGTTACCGGGGTGCGGGCACCTGTGAGTTCCTGGTGGATGCGAACGGACAGTTCTACTTCAGCGAGATGAACACCCGCATCCAGGTGGAACATCCGGTGACGGAGATGGTCACCGGCTTCGATCTGGTCCGGGAGCAGTTCCTCGTCGCAGCCGGCCAGGGACTGTCACTGCGCCAGTCTGATGTCAGCGTGGACGGTCATTCGATCGAGGTACGCATCAACGCCGAGGACCCGGACCATGACTTCCGGCCGTCTGCCGGGGTCATCACCGATCTGCACTGGCCGGGCGGCCCCGGCGTGCGGGTGGACTCCCACATTTACGCCGGTTATCGCATCCCACCCACCTATGACAGTCTCGTCGCCAAGATAATCGTCTGGGCACCGACGCGTGACCAGGCGATCAGCCGCATGCAGCGCGCGCTGCGTGAGACAGTGATCGAAGGGGTGAAGACCACCATCCCGTTCCATCTGCGTGTGCTGGACAACGCGTTCTACCGCCGTGGTGACGTATACACGAACTTTGTGCCGCGGCGGATGCTCGGCTGAGACGAAGTGAAAGGCGGACGGCAGAATGGGCAGGCGTAAAGCCAGAGAACTCGCATTCAGGACACTGTTCATGGCGGAACGCTCGGAGACTCCCGTGCTGGAAGTCTGGGAACAGGTGCGCGCAGATCTGAGGGAAGAAGACCTGGTCGAGGCGAGCGAAGAAGCCTACGGTGACGTGCTTGATGAAGACGGGATACGGTTCGCTGCCCGGCTGGTCGCAGCCTGGAGCGACAACCGTGAGACGGTCGATGAACTGCTGACCGGGTCGCTTGAAGGCTGGACGTTCAGCCAGATGAACCAGACCGACCTGAACATACTGCGCCTGGCAGTGACCGAACTGCTGTATGAGCCGGATGTACCTGAGGCCGTGGCGATCGAGATGGCGGTGCGGCAGGCGAAGAAGTTCGGCGGTGAGGACTCAGGCAGGTTCGTCAACGGAGTGCTGGGCCGGGTGGTCCGCACCAGTGGCTTCGGAGCAAGGCGTGGCAGCTGAGCAGCAGGCTGTCGAGCTGGCGGGCCGGCCCGTTGCTGACGCGGTACTGAGCCGGGTCAGAAATGACGTCGCCCGGCTTGTCACCCCACCGAGGCTCGTGTTCGTCCGCGTCGGCGACGACCCTGCCAGCATCAGTTACGTGCGTTCCAAGGAACGGGCCGCCCAGGCGACCGGCATCGCGGCACGCACCGTCGTGCTGCCAGGCAGCACCGGCCAGGCGGAGCTCCAGCAGCTGCTGGAGCAGCTGTCCAGTGACCGGGATGTAGATGGTATCCTTCTTCAGCTGCCACTTCCGGACGGCCTGAGCGCGGCGGAAGCCATCGACTGCATCGCACCGGACAAGGACGTGGATGGCCTGCACCCGGTGAACGTGGGCCGGTTATGGAACGGTGAAGACGGCCTGTTCCCCTGCACCGCCCTGGGCCTGGTTGAACTGTGTGACCATTACGGCATCGGGCTCGAGGGCCGTGAGGTCACGATAATCGGGCGATCACAGCTGGTCGGCAAGCCGGCTGCGGCACTGTTCCTGCGCCGCAACGCCACCGTCACGATCGCTCATTCACGAACTGCGGACCTTGCTTCCGTGTGCCGCCGGTCCGATGTCGTGGTTGCGGCAGTCGGTGTTCCCGGCCTGATCACTGCAGACATGGTGAAACCTGGTGCGGCGGTGCTCGACGTGGGCCTCACCCGTGTTGACGGCCGGATCCGTGGCGACGTCGATCCGGCTGTGGCGGGTGTTGCCGGTGCACTCACTCCGATGCCGGGTGGCACAGGGCTGATGACCGTGGCGATGCTGCTGCACAACACGCTGCTGGCGGCGGAGCGACGCAGGCAGGTCTGATGTACGCGCTTATCACCAACACCCCGCTGGTGGCTGCCTTCGTTGCCACCGTCCTGGCTCAGTGCCTGAAAGTGATCCTGGTGCTTGCCACCGAACGGCGCCTGGCTTTCGACCGGCTGCTGGAGACCGGTGGCATGCCATCGTCACATTCTGCGGCCGTGGCTGCGGTCGCTACCGTACTTGGTTTCGAGTACGGGCTCGGCAGTCCTTACTTCGCACTTGCTGCCGTGTTCGGCTCCGTAGTCATCTACGATGCGACCGGGATCCGCCGGGCGGCTGGCAAACAGGCCGAGCTCATCAACGATCTGGTGAACCAGCTGGCCCACCTGTTCGACGATGGTTTCCGGCCGCTGGCCCTGAAAACGCTGTTGGGCCACACCTACCCGCAGGTGCTGGTCGGGTCGCTGCTCGGCATCGGCACCGGCATCATGTTCGCACTCTGAGTCCAGTCGCTTCTTCTCCCTCCTGGTGCGGTTGCGGCCGCCGTGGACTCGCCACCGCAACTGCAGCCGAGTACACCTGTTCGCAGCCTGCGGCGAGCAGCACGCGCCGGCAGGCCAGCAGCGTATGTCCGGTTGTCAGTACGTCGTCGACCAGCAGCACGCGCCGTGGAAGTACCTTCGGAGCTGCAGCTGCCACGCTGAACGCACCGGCGCTGTTGCCAGGCCGCTGCACCGTGGGAAGCCGGGCCTGTTGCCTGGTGTCCCGTCGGCGTTCAAGCAGCGGCAGGCAAGGTATGCCAAGCTGCCTGGCACAGCTGGCGGCCAGCAGTCCGGCCTGGTTGTAGCCCCGTTCAGCAGCGCGTCTTGGGTGCAGCGGTACGGGTGTCACCACCAGGGGCCGCCAGCCACGGCGGCGGATCTGGCTGGCCAGTTCCGCTCCCAGTGGATCGGCGAGACGGCTGGCGCTGCTGAACTTCAGGGCAGTGACAACGCCCTTGAGCGGCCCTTCGAACCGACCGAGCGCCAGCAGTCCCGGTCTGTCGACCAGGCTGAACAACAGAGGAAGGCAGCCGGCACATATACCTGCCGGGCCGGCCGGCCGCTGGCGGCAGCCGGGGCAGCTGACCAGGGAGCTGAACAGTCGCAGCATCGTGACAGCATAGGGGTTCCGCGTCGTTCACTGGTCCCGGCCGCGGCAGATGCCGTGGCCTTCTGGGCAGATAGCCGGCAGGTTCCGCTCAGCGGTCCCGGTTCACCAGCGATTCCAGGAGACTGACAGCCGCCGCAGCAGCGGCCTGCTCCGGCAGGCTGCCGAGTACGTCCCGCAGCAGCGGCAGGCTGCGGCTGGCCAGTTCCTCGGCGACCGACTGGGCGTAGCCTATCGAGCCTGCCGCCGTGATCTCGCGGAGCAGCCAGTCAAGATCCGCCTTATCGCGTTCTACAGCGGGTTTCAGCAGCCTCTCGCGGGCTTCAGCGGCAGTCGATTCCGTCACGCTGGCGAAGAAATGCGCCAGGATCAGGGTTCGTTTCGCTTCGGTCAGATCGCCGGCGAACTCCTTGCCGTAGCCAGCCGCTCCGGAGTCGGCTGATGTCAGGTTGAGAACGTCATCTCGGATCTGGAAGGCAGCCCCAAGGTCAAGGCCTGCCGGGATGAACTCCGCGGCCGGTGCCTCGCCGAGCACGAGTGCGCCCAGCCTGAGGGGGGTGACGACCGTGTACCAGGCGGTCTTCAGCCTGACCATCTCCAGGTACTCTTCCTCGCTGACGTCGATGCGGCCGTTCTCGACCCAGGCCAGATCCAGGTGCTGCCCCTCGGCGGTACGCTCGATCATGTGCAGGAACTCTTCGGTCACCGCGGCGGGAAGGCCGGCGCTGAACAGCTGGCGCCACATGTGTACGTGCAGGCCGTCGCCGACGTTGAGCGCTACCGGCATTCCCACCATGCGGTGCAGCGCAGGCTGGCCGCGGCGGAGCAGAGAGTCATCCTCGATGTCGTCATGGATGAGTACCCACGACTGGAACAGTTCGAGGATGCTGGCCGGCTTCAGTCCCAGTTCCAGGCTGCCACCGTGCGCCTGGGTGGACAGTACGGTCAGCATGCCTCTGACCAGCTTGCCGGGTCTCTGCGGGTACTCCGCCAGCAGGCGCCGGTAGCGGGCGAGTTCGGGGTTCGGATGGCTCTGCTGAGTGAGACCCTGCAGCACTTTGGCCTGCAGGGTCTCGTGAAGGAAGTTGAGTCTCGCTTCCGGACTGTCAGTCATCACGGTCCGAAGATCATGATGATGAGCCAGAGCGCTATCAGGATTCCGCCGATCACGATGAGGAGGTACGGGAACGATACCGCGTAGGCGGCGCGGACAAGTCTGCGGGCGTCCTTGCGGTCGAGCTGCTTCTTGTCGTCCTTCATGATCGGCTCCCTCCTTTAAGCCCGGCGGCGCTTCGGGTCGAACGCGTCCCGGAGGCCGTCGCCGACCAGGTTCCAGCAGAGGATGGCGATGACGATCGGGATGCCGGGCAGCAACAGCCAGGGGGCGAATTGGATGCCGATCCCCCTGCTGGTGGCGTCCCGCAGCAGCATCCCCCAGCTGGCCGTGTCTGTCTCACTGGGGCCCAGGCCGATGAACGACAGGCCGGTCTCCACCAGTATGAAACCGGGGATCGACAGCGTGAGGTTCACTATGACGTACGAGGCGGTGGCCGGCAGCAGGTGCCGGAACAGTATCCGCAGCTCACTGAGACCCAGGGCTTTGGCAGCGGAAGCGTAGTCAGCTTCGCGCAGCGAGAGTATCAGCCCGCGGATGACGCGGGCGAGGCCACCCCAGCCTATGAAGCCAAGGACCACGACGGTGAGCAGGAAGATCTCACCCGAGTTCATCTGCAGTCCGAACGCCTGGGCAAGCGGGTTGCGGGGATCCCTGAGCAGCGACAGCAGGATGATGAGCAGGAACAGGTCAGGGATAGCGGCGATGATCTCGATGAGCCGCATTATCAGGTCATCGACCCAGCCGCCGTAGAACCCGGCCAGACCGCCGAAGAACAGGCCGAAGAACAGCGCTACCCAGACGGCAAGTATCCCGATGGTGAGTGACAGCTGACCACCGTAAAGTATTCGCGAGAACACGTCCTTGCCCAGGTTGTTCGTGCCCAGCAGGAACACCCGGGCAGGTTCCTCGACGCCGAACAGGTGCAGGTCGCTCTCCCAGATACCGAGGATGGAGTAGGTAGCTTGCGGCCGGCGGACGAACCACTGGATCGGGTACTCGCCCGCTTCCCGGTCTTCGACCCAGACGCGCTGACGGGTGACCGGATCACGTTCTTCTTTGGTCAGGTAGATGTAAGGGGCGGTGAGCCGGCCGGTTTCAGCGTCGCGCCAGTGGATCTGGGTCGGCGGATGGAACGCTGCGCTCGGGGTCCTGCGGTACTCGTTGACGCCATACGGGGCCAGGAAGCCGGCGAAGATCGTGACGATGTACATGAATATGAGTACGCCGCCGCCGATGAGGGCTGCCTTGTGGCTGCTGAACTGTTCCCAGACGACCCGCGCCTGGGACTTGCCTTCACGGGGTGGACCGCTCTCGATCGCCAGGTCGTCGATGTCGGGCTGCTGCATGCGGAGCTGGTTCGGATCGGCCATCAGTTGTACCTGATCCTCGGGTCGACGACGGCGAGCAGTATGTCTGCCAGCAGGTTACCGATGATGAGCAGCAGCGTGGAGATCACGAGCAGCCCCAGGTAGACGTAGACGTCGCGGGTGTTGATCGCGTTCAGGAACTGTGGTGTGATGCCGGGCCACGAAACCACGATCTCAACCAGACCGGCGCCACCGACCAGCGAGGGCAGCAGGCCACCGATACCTGCGACGAACGGAATCAGCGCAGGGCGCAGGGCGTGCTTGTAGGTGATGGCGCGTTCGCCCAGCCCCTTGGCGCGGGCGGTGCGGATGAAGTCACTGCCCATGTACTCCAGCATCTGGCCGCGCAGAACGCGGGTGAAGCCGGCGATGCCGCCGGTGGCGATGACGAAGCCGGGCATGAGCATGTGCCAGACGATGTCCCAGAACTTCTGCCACGGCGTCATGCTCAGGTGGTTACTGCTGGTCATCTGGGCTACCGGCAACAATAGCTGATTGTAGTCAAAGAGCTCTCGTGTCCACGTTCGCACGGTGAATATCAGCAGGATAAATAGGAGGGCAAGGAAGAAGTTCGGGATCGCCAGGGCGATGTAGGACAGGAAACTGATGACCTGATCCCCGAACGAATATTGCCTTACCGCAGAAAATACTCCCAGCGGTATCGCCAGTGCATACAGCAGCACGGTCGAGTAGATCACCAGGATCATCGAGCGCTGGATCGGTCCGGAGATCACGTTCCAGACGGGCTGGTTGCTGCTGAACGATTCACCCAGGTCGCCCTGGGCGATGTTGGTGATCCAGCGGACGAACTGTACGGGGATGGGCTGATCCAGTCCGAAGCGGGCGCGGAGACGCTCGATCGTTTCCGGCCGGACGTTCGGGTCGAGCTCACGGGCGGTCAGATAGTCGCCCGGGGAGAGCTGCGAGATCATGAACGCCAAAAACATGGCTCCCAGGAACGTGGGGATCAGATGGAGAAAGCGGCGAAGAATGAAAGGACCCAAGACAGAAACCTCGGTGCGTCACCTCTTGCTGACGGCCTGGCCGCGTAAGCGCCGGCTTGAGTCATCGGTGAGGCAGGGGGCAGGGGTGAAGGCGATGCCTTCACCCCTGGAAAAATCGTGAAGCGGTGCTCTTACTGGAAGTAAGTCAGCGAGATCGAGCGGGTGCCGACGGCGTCACTGGCGACTTCCAGCGGGAAGTTGCCCTGGACGTGGCTGAGCCAGCTGGCATGTGCAGTCGGGCTGACGGTGTAGATGATCGGTGCGAGGGTGTTCTCGACTTCCTGCAGCTCGTAAGCGATCTCGAGCGCTGCGTCGGTGTCGAGCTCCTGGCGGCCCTGGTAGTACAGGCGGCTCATCTGCAGTTCCTGCGGAGTCACGAAGGTTTCGGACTGGTTGTACATGTGCAGGTTGGTGCCGTGCGGAACGACGTTGCTGCCGAAGGGCCAGTCACGGTTACCACCGGTCAGGCCGATCAGGATGGCGTCGAAGTCACGGTCGTCACCCACGCTGGTCAGCTGGCCGACCATCAGGTTGAAGTCGAGGGTGAGTACTTCGACGTTCACACCGACGTCGCGGGCGGCGTCAGCGAAGATCTGGACGATCTGCTCACGCTGGACGGCACCGGCGTTGGTCACGAGCTGGAAGCCCAGTTCCCAGCCGTCGGCGTCAACGAGCCAGCCGTTGGCGTTGCGCTGGACGAAGCCGATGCCGGCGAGCAGTTCAAGGGCGCGCTCGGGGTCGTAGTCGTAACGCGGGGCGTCGTTGTTGATCCAGAAGTCGTACACCTGGTAAACCGAGTTGTACATCGGCTCGGCAGCACCCTGGTAGACGAGGTCGACCATGGCGGCGCGGTCAGTCAGGTGGCTCATCGCACGACGGAAGTCGGTGTTGCGGAACAGTTCTTCCTTCTTGGGATCCGAAGCACGGTTCCAGTTGAAGACGATGAACTGGCTGCTGGCGACCGGGCTGATGTTCTCGATGATCTCGGCGTTGATCTCACCGTTGTTGACGGCGTTGGCGATCAGGCCGATGTCGTCAAGGTTGCGCGGGCCGAAGACGTCGAGTTCACCTGCGAGGTAGAGGTTCAGGGCAGCGTCGGAGTCGGTTACGAAGGTGAAGTTGATGGCGTCGAGGTAGGGGAGGGCGTTGCCTTCCTCATCGACGTTCCACTCGCCGTAGTACTCGTTGCGCTCCATGACGAG
>Ga0209487_1000938_pt1 | contig 25266 bp, 26 predicted proteins | sample Poulit2012_FD_187524 | JGI IMG/M metagenome (GOLD analysis project Ga0209487, IMG submission 187524) | Agricultural soil microbial communities from Georgia to study Nitrogen management - Poultry litter 2012 (SPAdes) (version 2) | ecosystem: Environmental > Terrestrial > Soil > Agricultural land...
AAGATAAAAATTTAGTTTTCGAAGGTAGACTAATCCACAATGATAAGTTTGGTTATTTAGAAGCTATTGATATAGAAACTAACGAAACGGCTAGCGAAATCATTGAGTCTTGGGTTGTATTATCAACACTTCAACATTTTTATGATAAAAACAATGATGACTTTATAAATGATTTATTACTTGGATTTCTTATTGGTTTAGGAATAAGTATAGGAGGAGGGTTTTAACTCGTTGGTTTTTATTATAAGATATTTTTAAAATATTGACTTTTATAAATGAAACAATTGAGAGTATTAATCTTCTGTCTTCTTTTTAGTTTAATAGGGGCAAAGAGCTCTTTGTTATATGCTCAAACCGAGCATTACTTCCTTGAAAAAATGACCCAAGACACGATTACTAATTACAAACTGATTGTTTATCATACAGAAGAGTCGGTGGTTTATAAGCCTAGTAACAATCATGCGTTGTACATGCAAGAGGGTACTTGGAAATCTGCCGATTCTTTAGTGTTGCATTACGATAGTTGGTATCAGGATCGAATTTCTATTCAACATTTTGATCAAACCAATATTTATGTAGATAAACATTTGTCTTTAGATGAAGTTCAATTAGAAAATAAAACCCAAACTATTGGAACTTTTAATAGTTTAAAATCAGGTGTTAGCTTCGAATTGCTTTCAGGATATTTGCTAAATGGTCGAATAGTTAGTTTTGATTTGCCAGATAATACTAAAGCAATTCAGGATTTTCAGTTGCGAATAAAAAGGAAGAAAAGGGGAGAAGCTTCTATTATGCCTGTGTTGTTTATGGCAGATAGTATAGACGACCCTAATAAAATTCACCTTTATCCTAAAATAGAACCTTATTTAGTGGAGGATAAAATATCTCGACGCTATCAATGGATAAGTATTCCTATAAATTATGAGTCTTCAGTATTTAAGAAGCAAATTTTCGCTGGTTTTTATGGAAATAAAAAGGATAAGATTTCTTATAGCGTAGCCGAAGCAAGAGCTAATGTTTTACAGGATTATTACAAAGGGAGTATCTTCCTAAATGGCAAGCCTCATAGAGTTGATGAAGTTTTATGGGATAATCGATATGTCTATAGACGGGAAGAGTATACGGTGCCAGCTGTAAAAATAGAGTTGGTTTTGTATTAAACTAAGAAGTCACAATGGAATTCAATAATTAAATAAAGGTAATTCTTAATGCTAGCAATGATATGAGTAGAGTAATTATGTATCTATTAACTTGTTTTTTTACTTGTAGTGTATTAGCTCAAGGAACATTGCCTATTAAAGTGAAAAGTACAGCTACACAGGAAAATCTAGAACATGTACTAATTCACAACGTGAATACAAGGGAATATATTTATTCAAAACAATATATCACAAGTCTTAAATATCAAAATGAGGAGGATGTTATAATAGCCTATTTACCTGGTTATGAGTTTTTTAAAAGCAACTTGCAATCAGTAATAGAGTCAGATACTACTATATATTTAACGCCCAAAACGAAAGATAAGCTGCATATAATATTAGAAGCTGAGGCAGAGCCCAATTCAAACTATGTGTACCAGTTTAAAAGGGAAAATGCATATACGACATTCTATTTAGGAATGGATTCCTCTATATTATCCACTTATAAACATAAAAAATGTAGATCCTGTCAATTAGAGGCGATAAAACTTTATTTTGATACTTCAAAGTTTGAGGAAGGGGAAGTCTTTTTTGTTCGTTTGCTGTTTTTTGATAGAAAGATGCGACCCTTAATATCCTCTCCTAATGCTATAGAATTAACTAAAGGTGAAACTGAAATTCTATTTGAATTATCAGCAGATAACTCTATTGAATTGGATAGGAATTCCGTGTATTATATTGGTTATGATGTTATAGGGAATTTTAAAAACATGAAAGACTTTGGACATCGTGGTGTTCATATTAGAGAAGATCTTGCCAAAATACGAAGAACTCCACTTCACCCTTGGCGTACTACTATTGTTAACTATAGCATAGGTTATAAAATATACTTCAACAAGAAGTAATGGCTGTATCATTAACCATTGAACTAAGAGAATCGTAAAATATATCCAAAGTATTACTATATCTAAATCATTCTGTTCGCTATGTAAAACTAGTGTTATCCTATATTTTCTAATCTTTATACCATTTATAGCTTTCGCGCAATTTTCTTCTTGTAATTTAGAAAAAACAAAATAGGGAATGCCTATCTGGTAGATACCAAAGATATATTGTGTTTAGCTAAAAATGCAGATAAAGAAAGAACTTTATTCTATACATTTGCTAGTTGGTGTAAACCATGTATAGACCATTTACCAGATCTTGTTGCATTAAGTATTGTTCATGATATAAATATGTATTTCGTTTTAATCGATAAGGAGAACAGTATTCGTGTAAAATGGGCAAAAGATATTTTGAGTAATTATGAACGAGTAATAAAAGAAAATCATGAACAAGATTTTAAGTTTAATATCTTAGTTTTGAAAGATGAAACTGGTAGGCGAAAGAAAAACTATTTAAAATTTCTTACAGAGATTACTCCTTCTCAGTTTGAGGTTATTAATGATATGGGGAAGCATATTGTAATAGATAAATCTGGAGATGTCTTATTGGTAACTAGTTATAAAGATAAAACAGAGAATAATGAATAGGACGATGCTGGAGTACTTAAGGAAATAGTGCTACCCTTATTGAAAAGCGAATGATTTTTATGCTTATAATTACACTGCTTTTGAAGATTAGGTAATCTTCGTAAAGCCGTGAAAAAAGATGATTAAATTAGAGGTTCACCTCAGAATTATCTGCTAAATCAGAGTTCTATAACGCACTCATCTTTATGTCTACCTATCTTTCTGGAAGGGTTTGACTTACATTTATAACTCACTGAACTGACTACAGACAAAACAGAATCACACACAAAAAAATACTCAGCTAGCTTACCTTATATGATATTCATGGAGTAATATTTTAAAATATAATTTGTGATCAAAAGTTAATTTTAACCCAATAAAACTTGTAGGTTTACTTTACTTTATGCATTATTCATTTGAAATTTTTAATTATGATGCGTAAATTTTTAGTTTCAATGACTTTAAATTGGTCTAGCAGTTCTTTCAACAACAAATATTTCATTTGGGAAAGAGTCAAGTAATCAATCAACAAGGAAATGTAGTTATACTTACATAGAAGTTATTCGATATGAAGGGCGAACATTATATATACCTCGTACAGTGGATTTAGGAGAGGTATCTAATGATGAAGTTGGCGATGCCGTATGTGACGCTAGAATAAAAGCTCATAAAGATTCATTTCACAACGACCTATAACTCATTTTCAAAACGGATATAATAACTAAATATGAAAAGAATATTATTTGCTGTCTTTACTTTTTTTATGTTTATATCAATGTATGCCCAACAAAGTGCGGAAGTAGATTATACTTATGTAGAAAACCCTGGGATAGAAATTCCATTTGATTATAAGCTTATAACATCAGAAAATAATAGTGTTTACTTTGAGGTAGAAAGACAAGTGGAGTATTTGGATCAAGTAAAAACTACCCAGGAAGGAGAAGTATTCTATGATTTTTCGGGTTTAAATGAAGCTGTAACAAAAAACAAACTCTATTTAGACTTTGATAAAGGAACCAATATAGAGGTTCTTCATGTAAAGAATAAGACTACTCATATTCATGACTTGCCCCCTAGGTTAGATTGGAATATAACAGATGAAAATAAAGAAATAGGCGAATATATAGCAATTAAAGCAGAAGTGACTTTTAGAGGCCGTGACTATGAAGCTTGGTTTACCCCAGAAATTCCTATCTCTGCTGGACCATGGAAGCTTCATGGTTTGCCAGGGTTAATCCTTGAAGCAAAGGATAATGCTAATACATTTTATTGGCTAGCAGAGAGGGTAAAGTATCCAATAGAATCTGATGAAGAGATGCTGGTAATTGATAAAAATAAAGCGGAAGTGAAAATTGGGATACAGGAATATGTGAAAACTAGAATAAAGGGCTTAGAAAAATTAAAAAACATCTATGCTTCAAGAACTCAAAATGATTTAGAAAACCATAATATAGACGCTGCTGCCATACCAGGTAAAGAAACATGGTTAGAAAGAGAATATGAATGGGAGTAATAGTTTCAGTTTTAACTAGCAGAAACATGAGTGTATTTGTTGAAAAACGCAAGTATAATAACGTGAAAAAGTTAATTTTAATTCAATAAAACTTGTAGGTTTACTTTACTTTATGCATTATTCATTTAAATTTTTAAATTATGATGCGTAGATTATTAGTTTCAATGACTTTAATTAGTCTGATTATTCTTTCAACGACAAATATTTCCTTTGGGAAAGAACAAAAACAAGAACCATGGGATGTAGAGTGTGTTTTAACGTATGAATATCGTGAATGGAGTGAATTGCATGGGAGATATTTCATTAGGTCTAAAACAGAACATTTAGGATATGTACCACGAGGAGGTTGGGGCGTTGCAATTTGTAAGGCGAGAGCAGATGCTTTTCTTGAGCAAGTAAAGAGAGAAATAGATACAGGCTTCTAACTTAAGGGAATATTTTTTATGTTGTAACATTGAAGGTTACCTGATTATTTAAAATGATAACAATTAAGTTTTATTGAAATGAATAGAGTAATAGCTTTGATCTTTTTACTTTTTCTACATTTTCTTGTGCAAGGTTTTGCTCAAGAAAATGTAGTAGTGGATTATGAAAGTGTTAATTACTTAAGACAAAGCAAGCCACTCACGTCTAATTATAGGTTGTATGCATCAAAAAACTTGAGTCTCTATAGCATGACGGCTAATAGTAAATCTATAAAAGGCACTTTCGAGGCTAATGAAGAAGGTACGATGGTTTATACAGGAGGAGTACATGTTAAGCAAATAAAAAGAAACGATTATTATGTTAATATAGAGAAAGAAACTATTAGTCAAGTGGGTACTCTAGAATATAAAACCCTGCAAATTAATGATACTCCGCCAAGTTTAGATTGGTATATTACCGACGAAAGCAAAGAAATAGGCGAATATATAGCAATTAAAGCGGAAGTGACATTTAGAGGCCGTGACTATGAAGCTTGGTTTACACCTGAAATTCCTATACCTGCTGGTCCGTGGAAGTTTTACGGTCTGCCAGGTTTAATTTTAGAGGTTATAGACAAAGAAAATCTTTTTCAATGGTATGCACAAAACATAAAATATCCTACCGAGTTTGATTCTAAATTCCTAGAAATAGATGCTGCAGATATAGATGAAGAATATAGTTTAAAAGAGTTTGTTGAAAACACCCTAGAGGAGGAAGCTAAGCAAGAAAAATTAGAACACTCAAGAGCACAACGACAGGGGTATAAAATAGAGTCAACAGTAACTGAAATTACACGTTTAGAACGCGTATATGAATGGGAGTAATAAGTGAACTTTTATTAGTAGAAAATATTACTGTACTTGTTAATAATTACAAATATAATAATATAGAAAAGCTAGTTTTAATTCAATAAAACTTGTAGGTTTACTTTACTTTACTTTACGCATTATTCATTTAAAATTTATAATTATGATGCGTAAATTATTAGTTTCAATGACTTTAATTTGTCTAGTAGTTCTGTCTACGACAAGTTTATCTTACGGGAAAGAACAAAAGCAGGAAGCACAACGTTATGTGCCATGTATATTGTGGTATACCTATGAGATTGACGATCCATTTCACGGTAAGATTACTAAAACTGATCGAATAGATCTAGGACTTGTACTTGGAAATGGTTTTGGAGCGGCAATTTGTGAGCAGAGAGCTCAAACGTATATAGCAACTCATTATAGAGATATAGATACAGGAATTTAAATCGACATTAAATAATATTAAATGAAAACATTAACTTCATTAACACTGTTTCTACTTCTATGTTTTTCTGTGCAAGGTTTCGCTCAGGAAAATGTAGAAGTATATTATGAGCAAAACTCCTCTAGGGATAGTGGTAATAATACAGCTTCCTATTTTAAATTATATGCGTCGGCATATTTAAGCACGTATAAAGATGTCTTTGAAAAAGAAGGATTTAATGATACTAGTGAAAAAGTAGTATTGCATGAGAATGAAGAGGGTGTGCTTGTTTATAATGAAACAAAAGTAAGGAAAAACTTCACCAGGAATGATTTTTATATCGATTTAAATAATGGGCATATTAAACAAGTTCTTACACAAAAAGGTGTCACTAAAAAAATCAACGATATACCGAATAAAATTGATTGGCATATTACAGAAGAAAGTAAAGAAATCGGAAAGTATATTGCTATTAAAGCTGAAGTGACTTTTAGAGGACGTGATTTTGAAGCTTGGTTTACACCAGAAATCCCTATTTCTGCAGGGCCATGGAAGTTGTATGGTTTGCCAGGATTGATACTAGAAGTGACTGATAAAGAAAAAGAATACCAATGGCATGCAATAAATATAAAATATCCAGCAGAATTTGATTCCGAAATCTTGGTTGTAAATCCTGACGAAATAGATAAAGAATTAAGTCTGCAAGAAGCTTTAAAACAACATTTAGAAAATCAAGCCAGAGAAGATAGATTACGACAAGCTAGAGCAAGTCAACAGGGATATAAAATAGAAACCATGTATTCAGGTAGAGAATCATGGTTAGAAAGAGTATATGAATGGGAATAGAAGTTTATAATTTTGGAAATAATCTGTTTAATAAAATGAAACAAATTACCGTGTTAAGCTTAATCTTATTTCTATGCTATTCTGGGCAAAACTTTGCTCAGGAATATATAGAGGTAGAATATGAACGCATTACCTATTCTAAGAATAATTCTTCTAGATCGACATATTTTAAATTATATGCATCAAAGGACTTAAGTGTTTCACGATTAGAATCCATTGGTAAAAGAGAGGAGAGCTCTTGGGGAACTAAAGAAGATGGAAGCTTAACTTACACCGCTAGTGCTTCAAAACCGCCTGTTAGAGATGATTTGTATGTAAATGTTAATAAAGGTACTATCCAGATGGTTAGTACTATTCGTGGTACAACGCAACAAATTAATGATACTCCGCCTAGTTTAAATTGGCATATTACCGATGAAAGTAAAGAGATAGGTGGTTATATAGCTATTAAAGCTGAAGTGACTTTTAGAGGACGTGATTTTGAAGCTTGGTTTACACCAGAAATCCCTATTTCTGCAGGGCCATGGAAGTTGCATGGTTTGCCAGGGATGATACTAGAAGTAAATGATAAAGAAGGTCAATATTCATGGTATGCCCGTAATATAAAATATCCAGCAGAGTTTGATTCCGAAATCTTAGTTGTAAATCCTGACGAGATTGACGAAGAATTAAGTCTGCAAGAAGCTTTAAAACAGCATTTAGAAAATCAAGCCAGAGAAGATAGATTACGGCAAGCTAGAGCAAGTCAACAAGGATATAAAATAAAAACTATGTATTCAGGTAGAGAATCATGGTTAGAAAGAGTATATGAGTGGGAGTAAATCAATCTGTTTATCTTTTTCTGCTATTTGCTACGCTAACAAGCCATGTTCTGTACGGACAAAGCCTTGATTTTAAGGGAAGGGTTCTAGACAGTTTGGACCAACCTATTCAGAACGCCAATATCCTTTTAAGGGAGGCTAATGAGTCTGGAAAAGTACAGTTCAAATCGTCGGATGCTAATGGACATTTCTTATTTAAGGTTGCTCCAAAAACCACCTACCAAATCAGGATAACATATATCGGATATAAAACCATTCAAAAAGAATTGGTAGTTAGACAAGATCCTATCTCAAAAACCTACTACCTAAAAGATGCCTTAGAAGAATTAGATGAGGTGGTTATTACCCGAAAACCCGATGTAATCCATAAAAAAGATACGGTAATTTACAATCCAGACGCCTTTGCAAAAGGAGGGGAAAGGAACGTAGAAGACTTGCTAAGGCAACTTCCTGGCGTACGTGTGGATAGGGAAGGGTCTATTTTTGTTGGTAATCAAGAAATAGAGAAAATTCTGATAGATAATGATGATTTATTAGGGAAGCGCTACAAGCTAATCAGTAAAAACCTCCGCATAGAAGCTATTGATTCTGTGCAGGTTATTTCCAACTACTTAGATAACTATCTGTTAAAAGGGATTGTAAAAAGCGACAAAAAAGCGATAAACTTACAACTAAAAGAAGAATATAGACAGATATGGTTTGGAAACCTAGACGTTGGCTACGACGTAGCTAGGGAGGACTACCATGCACTTAAATTCAACATAATGAAGTTGGATGACAAGATGAAGCACTATTTTATAGGCGATTTTAATAATAAAGGCGTGTCGAGTTCAGGCAATCAAATAGTAATCGATGCGTCTGATATAGATGGATTTGGAGGCGTGGCAAGAGGTGAGAGTTTATCTTATTATAACTCACCTAGTGGTTTTAATCTAAATATGAACGCACACCGATACGACAAAAACAAACATAAACTAGGAAGCTACAATAACATTTTGCCTTTTTCGCAACAGACCAAACTCACTACCAATATACTTGGGCAATGGAATGATAAAAACTACTATAATGAGAGTAAGGTAGCCTATAGAGATGGGTTGGACTTCCTAAATACTCGAAGTCAGGATTTATTTGCCAAAGCATTCTCTGGGGAAATTAAAACTCGATTTGACTCCTATCTTTCTTCTAAAGAAAGTATAATGGTAGAAATAAATTATCAACGAAATACGGACGATGCTAGTAGGTTTAATGTTTTTAATGATGAAGAAATTTACGAGAAGTATAAAAATACTAGGCAGCGCTTAGACATAACGGGTAATTATTTAAACAAACTTTCGTCAAAAACAATTTGGTTGATAAACTCTAGGTTTATTCAAATGTCTAAGCCTGAATTATACGATGTAGATGAGTTTTTATATTCCGAGTTGTTCCATGGATTAGAAGGAGATGCTATACAGCAAGACTTGCATAATACGATGGAGGTATATGCGGTGGGTAGTCATTTAAGGACAAGGCAAAATAAAAACTTATCCTATAGTCTAAATGCTGGATACTTGCATCGTAAAGACCGCCTGAAAACACTTATAGGGATTCCGCAAGGCGAAGGACTTCCTACTTGGCAAAATGAGTTGAATAACCAACGCTTTACTAAAGCAGACCTTTATCTTTCGGGTAGACTGGGTTTACGGATTTCTAGATTTAGATTCAGCATAAATCTTAAAGCAAATCACTTACAAACCACCTTAAAAGAAGTTGATTTTGAAAGTCAAAACACACAAAATACTTACTTCGAGCCACAATTAAGTCTAAGATATAAGCTAGGTAAAAAACAAGGAGTGAATCTGAGTTACGCTAAAAGATTTCAGACTACAAATCCCTACTTATTGAATAAAAATCCGATAGTTCAAGGCTTGCAAATGGTAAGTAAAGGGTTTTCTGCTTTCGATCAAATTTCTTCAGAATCCTATGAGGTAGGATATAATTATGGTGAATGGAACGATGTATTTAATTTTGATGTTACAATGCGTTATAATGTGGATCATGATTACTTTACGAGTAAAATGCAAATCGAACAAGATTATACGTATGTAGAGCACATTAAAAGTCAGAATCAGATGCGTTTTTCTTTAGATACCAATGGGCAGTATTACATAGATGGGTTGACGTCTAATTTAAAGCTAGGAGTTAATTACTCAAAGCTAAACTACCAAATACAGCGAAACTCCGATGTATGGGAAGATGTGGAAAGTCAATACTGGTCTGTTATGCCAAGTCTTACTTCTGCGTTTTCTGGAATGTTTAATTACGATTTAAGCGGGACTTATTCTTATTCATTAAGCAAAACAGAAACTAGCGCTTCTTCGAGTTTTTTGAAGGCTTCGGCTACTATGTATTTTAATATAAACAAGAAGCTTACGTTTAACACGAATTTCGATACGTATCAGTTTTTCGATAGCCATATTCGAGCAACAAACTTTGTGGATTTATCCATGAGTTATAAAACTTCTTTGTTTTCTGAAGAATTTCATTTTGTACTAGAAGGAAGAAATTTACTTAATAACAGGGCGTTTTACCAATCTCGAGTGTCCGATATTTCGACATCCACAGAGTTATATCAGCTTTTACCTAGGATGTTAATGCTGAATGTAAACTGGAGTTTTTAGGGATTAAGTGTATTCTATAAAGGATTTATTCCCTCCTATTCGCAATAGGAAGAAGAATAAACGACAACACCCCAAGGATAATCATGGAAAACATATTGGAAGTCCAAATAATCCATCCGAAAGCGGTGCCTGAAGTTTCTGGAACTCCGAAAAGGAGTAGGATTCCTGCAACAAATAGCGGATACGACCCAAAACCACTATTGGTGAAAGCCACTGCAAAACTACCTGCTACAAAGGCTAGGAGCATGGTGCTAAAATCGATACTAGAGGTTTGTTCAAATGCGAAAATACAGGTGTAGAATGCCGCTACATAAAGAACCCAGATAAGGAAACTATGGAAAAGAAAAGCCCATTTATTTTCCATTTTTGTAATGCTCCAAACGCCTTCTTTTAGCCCCTTTAAAAAGTCTTTAATCTTTCTGATTATCTTGCCTTTAGAGTATCGCAAGATTAACCAAATTAAAAATATGCCTGCTGCGCCGATAATAGCCAAAGTGCTGAGTTTTTTTATGGGTACAATGTCTACAAAGTAACTCCAAAGTACATCGGCTTTTATAAGCGTAACAGTCAAGGTAAAGCCTAGTAAAAAAATAAGATCTACTACGCGTTCAGCTATGATGGTACCGAAACCTTTTTGAAAGGAGATGTTCTCGTATTTATCAAGGATTACTGCTCGTGATACCTCACCTCCACGTGGGATAACGAGGTTTATCAAGTAAGCACAATTTAGTGCCATAAAACTATTATAGAATTTGGGACGGAACCCCAAAGGTCTAGCCAAGAACGTCCAGCGATAGGCTCTCACTACGTGACTTAGTATGCTAAACATAGCAGATAGCAATACAAAGCCGTAGTTGGCTTGCTGAAAATGTAAGCGGATTTCGCTTAACTGTTCTTGGCTAAATCGGGTATATGAGTAAATCACCAATAGGATCCCTATGGTGATGGGTAAGGCAATTTTTAAGGCTTTACTCCAGAATTTTTGCACGTTATTTTAGTAGGTTGGTCTCTTCGTCTGGGAAGATTAGGGCGGGTTTAAAGGTTTTAGCTTTTTCGATGTCCATCATGGCATAAGTAATCAAAATGAGCACATCGCCTTTAGCTACTTTTCGAGCAGCTGCACCGTTAAGTGTTATTTCTCCAGTATTTCTAGGCCCTGGAATAGCATAGGTTTCTAGTCGCTCGCCATTGTTATTATTCACAATCTGAACTTTCTCTCCTTGAATAATATTGGCAGCGTCCATTAAATCTTCATCGATAGTGATACTTCCGATATAATTTAAATCGGCTCCCGTAACTTTTACGCGATGAATTTTAGATTTTACTACGTGTATTTGCATGGTTTTAATTTAAAGCGATATTATCTATTAAACGCACCTCGCCTGCATAAACCGCAAGAAATGCTCGGTAAGTTTTATTTTCGTTATAGGTTTTTGTTGGTTTTAGAGTTGCTTCGTCGGCAATCTCAAAGTAATCCAAACGAAATAATGGATGATTTTGAAAAGTTTCGACTACAAATTTATATAAATCTTCGATAGAATCCTCTTTTATTCTCTTTTTAACCTCCCGTAAGGTTTTATATAACAGTGTAGCTTCTTCTTTTTGATCTTCACTAAGTAATTGATTTCGTGAGCTTAGTGCTAATCCAGTTTCCGATCTTACTATATCACAACCTACAATTTCTATACCAAGGTTCTTAATAGAAACTAACTTTCTAATGATTTGTAGTTGTTGAAAGTCTTTTTCGCCAAAATACGCTCTATCTGGCTTTACAATTTCAAATAGTTTAGAGACAATCGTCCCAACTCCATCAAAGTGTCCTTTACGAAAAGCACCTTCCATTTGCTCGTCTAGGCCATCAAAGTCATATTTTTGGGCACTTACGTCCGTGGAATACATCTCTTCAACGTTGGGGGCAAATACTAAAATGTCTTCGCTACATTGTTTTAATGCTTTAAGATCGGACTCTAAATCGCGAGGGTAGTTTTTTAAATCGTCTGCATTATTAAACTGTGTGGGGTTTACAAATATACTTACCACTAGATAGTCGTTCTCTAACAATGCTTGTTTTACCAATGCCAAATGGCCTTCATGTAAAGCACCCATAGTAGGAACAAAGCCTAATTTGCCTGCTTTTTGCTGTTTAGCAATCGCAGTTTGTAGCGATGCTTTGTCTCTATATACTTCCATAAAAAATGATTTGTGCGGTGCAAATCTAATATATCTAATGGAATCTACATAAAATTTCGTATTTTTGCATCGTTTTAATACAGAATGCATGTACACAGGTTGTACACTAAAACTAAAATTATGAAAGATAAGAGAGTCTTGTATGTTTCTTCCGAAGTAATGCCTTATTTGCCTGAAACGGAAATTTCTTCCACCTCCTTTTTTGCTCCAAAAGCAGTAAAAGATAACAAAGGAGAGATTCGTATATTCATGCCAAGATATGGAGTAATCAACGAACGTAGGCATCAATTACACGAGGTAATCCGTTTGTCGGGTATGAATTTGGTAGTAAATGATATGGATATGCCTTTGGTAATAAAAGTAGCATCTATCCCACAAGAGCGCATGCAGGTTTACTTTATCGAGAACGAAGAATATTTCAACCGTAAAGGAACCTATGCCGATGAAGAAGAGAAACTGTTTGAAGACAATGATGAGAGGGCAATATTTTTTGCAAAAGGGGTTATAGAAACTATTAAAAAACTTAATTGGGCGCCAGACATTATTCATGTACACGGCTGGTTAGCTTCTTTACTACCATTATATATCAAAGAGTTCTATAAAAATGAGCCATTGTTTGAGAATAGTAAAATTGTTACATCGGTATACAATACTAGTTTCGAAGGAACGTTGAATAAGGAGATGATCGATAAACTACGTTTCGATGAAATGGCCGATGATAAGATAAACGGACTAGAAGTGCCGAACTACGATAACTTGATGAGAGTTGCAATGGAAAATTCCGATGGTGTGGTACTAGGTTCGGAAGAAATATCTGAAGAATTGAAAAACTTTGTGGAAGATTTAGATGTGCCGGTGTTAAACTATGTTAATTCTGAGGAGCTATCGGCAGCCTATATTGACTTTTACGAAGGAAAGATTCTGTAAGAAAATATAATACAACCACAAACGTAATTATGACGCAACAAATAAAGCGCCTAACAAAATGGATGTTAGCTTTGCTAGCAGTAGTAATATTAAACTTTACTACTGCTTGCGAAGAAGACAACAGTCTAGAAGGATTAGAGATTGTTGGTGACGGGAGTTTAATCTCCGATCCAGATGCCACTTCCACAATAACAGCATACAGTCAACAGCTTAAAGGTATTCGTACCAATATTCCAGAGTCAGATAGAACAGGAGTGTTGGGGGTTTATACAAATCCAACATTTGGCAAAACAACGTTCAACTTTCTGACGCAATTAAAATTAAGTAGAGTTAATCCGAAATTTGGAGAAGGTGCAAGAATAGACAGCGTAAAGCTACACTTGCCTTACTATAGTAGATCTGAAATTGCAGCAGATACTACTTTTGTTTTGGATTCTATTTATGCCAATAATCCGATGAGAATTGAAGTGTTTGAATCTAATTATTTCCTAAGAGAAATAGATCCAACTTCTAATTTTGAGGATGCACAGCCATATTATAGCGATCAGACGGCCTTATTTGAACAGCATTTGGGAACTAAAATTAGTGAGCTCGTAAACTTTGTTCCTAAAGCAATTCCAATTATGCATGTTACCGGAGAGGATGATGACAAAAAGGTTGATAAATGGGAGCCTGGTGTGTATATGGACTTAGATGTTGATTTCTTTGAAGACAAAATCCTAAACAAGGAGGGACAAGCAGAATTGGTGTCTAATGATAGTTTTGTGGACTATTTTAGAGGAATCTATTTTAAAGTTAGTGAAATAGACGATTTAGGATCTTTGTTTTTATTCAAAATGGGTGAGTCCAAAATACGGATATACTACTCTTCAGATCCAGAAGAAGATGATGATGAGCGTCTAACAGGAACTCTAGACTTAAATCTAAAAGGGGGTACCAAGGTAGAGGTAGTAGAAAAAGAACTTAGTAGTTATGTGGAGCAACAATTAAACGTGCAAGATACGGTGCAAGGATCTTCAAGATTGCTTTTACAAGGAGGTGAAAGTATAGTGAGCGTTATAAATCTTTTCGGTGAGGATTCTGATGGAAGTGGAACTCCAGATGAACTCGAATTATTACGTTTAGACAAACCTATTGTTAATGAAGCGAACCTTATTCTTTATGTAGATCAAGATGCTTTAGAGCCAGATGCAATTGAGCCAGAACGCCTTATAATTTTCAATGCCGAAAATGGCGGTATATTAAGTGATTATGTTATGGATCAAACAGCTTCGGCGAGCACATTAGATAGTAAAATAATCCATCTTGGGCGATTACATAGAGATGAGAACGGAAAAGGTGAATATTATAAAATTCGAATTACCAATCATATCAGCGAATTGATAAATGAAGATAAAGCTAATGTACCTCTGGGTATAGCTGTTATTCCAAATGTTGAAGTAGCAAATGCTACAAAGGTAAAAGAGAATGAGAATGCGTCTGTAAAAGGAATTCCTACTGGAACTATTTTCTCGCCAAGGGGAACTGTGATTCATGGTCCGACATCGGAAAATGAAGATAAGCGATTGAAGTTGGAGCTATACCTCACAGATACAAGCAAGTAAACATATCTAAAACGAATATAATGCGATAGTGACTTCCGTAATTAAGTTCACTATCGCATTTTTTATTTTACCACTAATTAGTTTCAAATTCCGTATCTATAGATGGAGAACTCATTTAGTTATGTCATATAGATAAGGGCCAACTAGCTTTATATGATAATTCCAATTTGATTTCAAATATTCAATTAAAGAAGTTTTTCTTGATTATTATGAAAAAATCTAAAATGCGTTGTGCGATTACGATATAAAATAGTATCTTTGCACCGATAAAATCAGGGTGCGTTATTACCCACGAATGTACATAACATAAATTCTTAATAATGTCACAAGTTACAGGAAAAGTAGCACAAGTTATAGGACCAGTAGTAGACGTTGCGTTTGCTAGTGGAGATAATCTTCCCAAGATATACGACTCACTAGAGGTTTCTTTGGGTGGTAATACTTTAGTGCTAGAGGTTCAATCCCATATTGGAGAAAACACGGTTCGTACTATATCTATGGATTCTACAGATGGGCTAAGCCGAGGTGTTGAAGTTGTTGCAACTGGAGCGCCTATTCAAATGCCTATTGGTGAAGCAGTATACGGCCGTTTATTCAACGTTATTGGTGACTCTATCGATGGTATGGAAAACTTGCCTAAAACAGGTAAGGATGGGATGCCAATTCACCGTGAAGCTCCAAAGTTCGAAGATCTATCTACTTCTACCGAAGTCTTATTTACAGGTATTAAGGTAATCGACCTTATTGAACCATATGCAAAAGGTGGAAAGATTGGTCTATTTGGTGGTGCAGGTGTTGGAAAAACCGTACTTATTCAAGAATTGATTAACAACATTGCAAGAGGCCACGGTGGATTATCGGTTTTTGCAGGGGTTGGTGAACGTACTCGTGAGGGGAATGACTTACTTCGTGAGATGTTAGAGTCTGGCATTATCCAATATGGAGAGGATTTCATGAAGTCTATGGAAAAAGGTGAGTGGGATTTATCGCTTATCGATAAAGAAGCTATGAAAGAGTCGAAAGCTACTTTCGTATTCGGACAGATGAACGAGCCTCCAGGAGCAAGAGCACGAGTTGCACTATCTGGTCTTACCATTGCAGAGTACTTCCGTGATGGTGATGGAGAGGGACAAGGAAGAGACGTACTTTTCTTCGTTGATAATATTTTCCGATTTACACAAGCAGGATCAGAGGTGTCTGCACTACTAGGACGTATGCCTTCTGCAGTAGGATATCAGCCTACACTAGCAACCGAGATGGGTGCGATGCAAGAGCGTATTACTTCTACTAAGCAAGGTTCTATTACATCCGTACAGGCAGTTTATGTACCTGCGGATGACTTAACAGACCCGGCACCGGCAACAACGTTTGCGCACTTAGATGCAACGACAGTACTTTCAAGAAAGATTGCTGAGCTTGGAATTTATCCAGCAGTAGATCCGTTAGAGTCTTCTTCAAGAATTCTAGCGCCAGAAGTATTAGGCCAAGAACATTATGACTGTGCACAGCGTGTAAAACAATTATTACAGCATTATAAAGAGTTACAAGATATTATTGCCATTCTAGGAATGGAAGAGTTGAGTGAAGAGGATAAGCTAGCGGTAGCTAGAGCGAGAAAGGTTTCTCGTTTCCTATCACAACCTTTCCACGTAGCTGAGCAGTTTACTGGTATACCAGGTGTTCTTGTAGATATAAAAGATACAATTAAAGGGTTCAATATGATTATGGATGGAGAGTTAGATCACCTTCCAGAAGCAGCATTTAACCTAAAAGGAACCATTGAAGAAGCTATTGAGGCTGGTGAGAAAATGCTTGCTGAATCATAATCCTTCTATTCGATTAAGTTCTAAATAATACATTATAAGCTTATGTTTTTAGAAATTGTTACCCCAGAAGCCTCTATTGTTACGGCCGAAGTAAATTCCATTACGGTACCAGGTATAAACGGTAGATTTCAGATGCTAAAAAATCACGCATCGGTAGTGTCACTATTAGAAAAGGGGACCGTTACTTTTACTGGATCGCCTACTATTACAGAAGGTTTTGAGGATCGTTTTACTAAAGATGAAGATGGTAAATGGGTGCTTGAAATTAATGGCGGTACGCTAGAACACAAAAACGATAAAGCGATTATCTTAGCAGATTAAAAGCATATATAATTTTACTTTAAAGCCTTTCTTATAAATAAAAGAAAGGCTTTTTTATTTATTTGCCAATTAAGCTTTTTGTGAAAAAATAAAATTATATATAGATGTTATTGATTTCACTAGTAAGTACGTTTTGTTCAGATAAGAATTAGCTAGGTATTTTGTTAGAAAAGTTTTTGTATCTTTATTTGTGAATTACAGAGTGCTTTATGTTTATAGATGATAAAACATAAAAACTCCTTAAGTATTTACAAACTTAAATCATACTATGGAATATAAAGTAATAGAAGTTCCCGTGGAAGAAATCTTACCCATACGTAGTGCGGAGCTTCGAGAAGGCCTAGACCCTGAACAATGTCGATTTGAGGAGGATGAGGACGAAGGTACGGTCCATTTTGGACTTTATATTAACGGGGAAATCATAGGTTGCCTTACTGTACTTCGCAAACAACATGATAAATTCGATGCGCCAAACCAACATCAATATAGAGGAATGGCAATTAGTAAAGCATATCAAGGGAATTCACTAGGAAATTTACTTTTAAATAAAGCCGATTGGATGGTATTGGAACGTAAAGCAAGTTTTATTTGGATCCATGCTAGAAAGCTTGCGGTTAATTTCTATCGTAGAAATGGTTATAGTGTGGTGGGCTCAACATTCGATATTCCTGGTATAGGCGAGCATTATTTAATGTATAAACGGCTATAATATCGAAGAAAGGGTAAGTTCTATAAAGTCTAAACAAGAATGGTTTAAAGGTAAACTTGAATCAATGGACTATTATAAATACTATTCTTTATTTCTGTTATAATCATGCCACTTTTCAAATATTAGATTCGATTCCCATCCGCGATATTGAAGGTAACTTATAAATCTTCGTCGTTTTTTATGGTAATCCGTGTCTTTTTCTAGCTGTTTTAAACGCTTATCTGCAAGTTGATGAAAGGTTTCTACATAATCATTTTCGTTGATTTCTTTTAGTGCTTTTTTTATAATGTAGTCACCAATCTGGCGTTGTTTTAGCTCTCTAATAATTCTTGTTTTTCCCCAATGCTTAATCCGAAACTTTCCTCTTGTAAAGCTTTGGGCAAAACGTGTTTCGTTTAGAAAGTCGTCCTCTATTAGCTTGGTAATTATAACTTCACAAGCTTGAGGAATCATGCGCATTTCTCTTAGTTTATTTTCCACTTCCATATGACAACGGTCGCGGTATGCACAATAAGACTGCATTCTCGTTAGCGCTTCGTCTACTGTATAGGATTTGTTTTTGTCCATAGGTTTGTAAATAGTAAAGATATAAAAAAAGAGCCTTGCTACGTTAGTAACAAGGCTCTCTTGGTAATATTATCCAATGGTCTTACCATCTTCATCTTTAAACTGATATTCTAAATAAGTGTAGGCATCTCTGGGTTGTATTCGTACCCATTGCCTGTGTTCTAAAAACCACTTGACTCGGATAGATGGGAATCCATTAGTAAGGAATGCTGCAATAAATGGATGTGTATGTAGACTTATTTTCTTAAAGTCTTTTTCTATTAATCGCTTTAGGTCTTCGGATAATTTTTTAATCACCACTATAGGTGCTTCAATTTCTTTTCCCGACCCGCTAGGTGCAACTTCCCTAGTTTTTATATTTAATTCAGGGCGTACCCTTTGTCTTGTAATTTGGATAAGTCCAAACTTAGTTGGAGGCAGGATTTTATGTTTTGCCTTATCGTCCTTCATTTCTTCTCTTAAGGTATCGTATAAGGCTTTCCTGTTTGCTGCCACTCCCATGTCAATAAAGTCCACTACTATAATTCCCCCCATATCTCGCAATCGTAGCTGTCTAGCAACTTCTTTTGCTGCAATAAGGTTTACTTCTAAGGCAGTTTCTTCTTGACTGCTTTGTTTGTTACTATGGTTACCACTATTTACGTCTATTACGTGCATGGCTTCGGTGTGTTCAATTACTAGGTAAGTCCCTTTAGGGCCAGACACTGTTTTACCAAAGGAAGTTTTAATTTGTCTTTCGATTCCAAATTTTTGAAAAAGTGGCACCCTCGCTTCGTAAAGTTTTACGATATGCTCTTTGTGTGGGGCAATGTGTTGGACGTAATTTTTTATTTCTAAATACAACGCTTCGTCGTCGACGTGTATTGCAGAGAAGTTATCGTTAAAAATATCACGAATCATAGATTCTCCTCTGTTTAATTCACTCAACACCTTCGAGGGGTGATGAGCTTTGTGTAGCCTTTTACACATCGCATTCCAGCGATCCATTAGACCTTGAAGGTCTTTGTCCAGTTCGGCTACTTTTTTGCCTTCTGCTACGGTACGAATAATAACCCCAAAATTTTTGGGTTTAATACTCATCATCAATCGCTTAAGTCTACTTCTCTCTTGGTTACTCTTTATCTTTTGTGATATAGAAATTCGATCGGAGAAAGGAACCAAAACAATATAACGTCCGGCTATGGATAAGTCGGAGCTAATGCGTGGTCCTTTTGTAGAAATTGGTTCTTTTACAATTTGTACCAGAATCGATTGATTTGATTTTATGGCTTGATTTATCTTGCCATGTTTTTCAATCGGTTTATTAAATTGGAAATTATCTAAGCTATAGTCTTTAAGCCTACCTGAGCTTACTCGTCTTACGAAGTTTAGAAGGGTAGGGACGTTTGGTCCAAGGTCATGATAATGCAAAAATGCATCTTTTTCATGGCCTACGTTTACAAACGCAGCATTAAGCCCGGGAACTATTCTACGGATTTTGGCTAAGTAAATATCGCCAACCGCAAACTTATTCCCATCCTCATCTTCTCTATTAAGCTCGATAAGTTTCCCATCTTTTAATAAGGCAAAATCAATTTCTTGTGAACTGGATCTGATAAATAATTCGTAGTTCACTTTTAATTAATTTAGTATCCTTATGTGCTAGCCGTATATGTGGCTATGCGCAATAGAATAGGATGGATTAAACAATTATTTCATAGGTTTATTAGCTGTTTCATTAATCCAATTAAAACAGCTTAACCCGAGGAGAAAATTAAGTAAATAACCCACTTATTTCTCCCTATGTCAAGGAACGTATTTTATGTATTTTTATAAAACAAAAAAAGTAGGTTTACCTACTTCTTTTTGTTTTTATGGCGGTTAGCACGGCTTCTTTTTTTGCGTTTGTGCGTGGCCATTTTACTTCTTTTTCTTTTTTTACCACTTGGCATAATATTGTCTATTTAATGTTAATAAAATTTATTCTTCGTCTTCTACTTTAACATTCCTCTTTACTCCTTCCAAGAAAACCTTGGCTGGTCTAAAAGCTGGAATGTTATGTGCAGGAATCTTAATGGTGGTATTCTTAGAGATGTTCCTTCCAGTTTTTGCTGCTCTTTTGCGAACAACAAAACTACCAAACCCTCTTAAGTAAACATTTTCGTTGCTTTCTAAAGAAGCTTTCACTTCTACCATAAAAGACTCGATTACTGCTTGAACATCACCTCTTTCTATTCCAGTGCTTTCTGAAATATTGGCTACAAGATCCGCTTTTGTCATTATCTATAAAAATATTTTGAATTAGGTACGTAATTTTGAGTGGGCAAATATAATAATATAAAATCAAAATCTTATACCATGTACTAATTTAAATATCAATAGATAAAGTCCTACTTTTGAAATATGAATAAAGATACGACATTTTTTTCAAACCGATTAATATCTTGGTACTTAACAAATAAGCGCGATCTTCCTTGGCGTTCCTCTAGCTCACCATACCATGTATGGCTTTCGGAAGTCATTTTGCAACAAACTAAAGTAGCACAAGGCTTGCCGTACTACATGGCATTTGTAGAGAAGTATCCGACTGTTCAAGATTTAGCCAATGCTAACGAGGATGAGGTTCTGTTGCTTTGGCAGGGATTAGGATATTATAGTCGAGCAAGAAATTTGCATGCTTCGGCTAAATATATAGTACAAGAACTAAACGGCGATTTTCCAGATACTTTTGACAAGCTTTTAGAGTTAAAAGGTGTGGGAGATTATACTGCTAGTGCGATTGCCTCTATTTGTTATAACGAACCAGAGCCAGTTGTAGATGGTAATGTATATCGTGTTTTAAGTCGAATATTTGGGGTAGACACTTCTATTCCAAGCAGCAAAGCGCATAGAGAGTTTAAAGAACTAGGTAGCTTACTTATGGATAAAGAGCAGCCGGGTACTTTTAACCAAGCTTTGATGGAGTTCGGTGCCTTGCAATGCATACCGAGGAATCCAGATTGCGAACAATGTGTTTTCGCAACAAAATGTGCAGCTCTCCAAAACAATACCGTGCATAGCTTACCTGTTAGAAGAAAAAAATCTAAGGTGAGAAAACGTTATTTTAATTACTTTGTCGTTCATTCGGGTCAGGATTCGCTTGCTATTCAGCAACGACTAGAAGATGATATTTGGTACAAACTCTACGAATTACCCTTGATAGAGTCTAAATCGGCTTTGACAAAAAAACAAATGCTATCTGCTTTAAAGACAGACTCTATGTTTACCAATTCTGACTTGAATAGTTTGCAACAAATTAATAGAAAACAAATTGTCCATAAACTCTCTCATCAACACTTATATACAAAATTTTGGATATTAGACGGCGAGGTCGAAAATTCATCCACTATTTCTGTCGATGCGTTAAACAATTATGCATTTCCAAAGCTGATAGAGGAATTCTTATCTACTTATTTTGTTGAAGAATATTTAAGTATGAAATAGAATATCGAATAAGACAAAACTATATTTGCTTAAATTGTTTAACTTTGTAGGTGGAACTTAAACCAAAATATTATGAGTGGAACATTGAATAAAGTAATGTTGATTGGACGTACAGGAGATGATGTAAAGATGCATTATTTTGAAGGAGGAGGATCTATAGGAAGGTTTCCGTTGGCAACCAATGAAACGTACACTAATCGAACTACAAATCAGCGTGTAACGAATACGGAATGGCATAATATAGTGGTGCGAAATAAAGCTGCTGAGATATGTGAGAAATATCTTAAAAAAGGAGATATGGTGTATATTGAAGGCAGATTGAGAACGCGTAAATGGACCGATGATAAGGGAGTGGATCGCTATTCTACCGAGGTGCAATGCAATGAGTTTAGATTCCTTACGCCAAAAAGCGAAAGCGGAAGCGATAGAATGGAAGGAGCTAACCCTATGCAAAACAATGATCCTATAGCTACAACTCAATCTTCAGGAACAACAGAATCAACAGATGTAAATGAAGGTACAGAGGACGATTCGTCGGATTTACCATTTTAATATATAGTATAAACATTAATTTATTTTGGATTTAGAACCTCCCAGTTTTCTATCTATGGCAATTGTTGAACCTGGATTTTTGATTTCCATAGTTTCTCTGTTGGTATTGTTAACCTGCTCAGCATTGGTGTCTGGAGCTGAGATAGCGTTATTTTCTTTAACGAAAACCGATTTGGACGTAGAGGAGGATCATCCTTCTTATAGAAAATTTCGCATCTTAAACCATCTTTTAAAAGAACCACAAAAGTTATTGGCCACGATATTGATAATCAATAACTTGGTAAACATTGCTATTGTCCTGCTTTTTGCTAGCATATCTAGCATTTTATACCAAGGGTTGAATCTGGTTGTTTTTGGAGTGGATTTGAAGTTTATAATAGATGTTGGTCTTGCTACTTTTTTATTGTTGTTGTTTGGCGAGATATTACCAAAAATTTATGCTAGTCGAAACAGGATGTCCTTTTCGTTATTCATGACCTATCCGATTAGTGTGTTTAACTCCATATTTGCCTGGTTAAGTATTCCTATGCAGTGGTTTACAACTTACTTTCATCGTAAATTAGGGGCGCAAACGGGTGCGCTTAGCGTAGATAGATTGTCTCATGCGCTAGAACTAACTTCTGAGGCCGATACATCTGATGAAGAGCAAAAGCTATTAGAGGGGATTGTTACTTTCGGAAATATTGATGCTAAACAAGTTATGCGTCCACGTATGGAAATTTTTGCAGTAGACGAGAAGTTGTCATATGCTGAAGTTGTGGAGCAAATAATAGAAATGGGATTTTCTAGAATACCGGTTTATAAAGATAATATAGACAACATTTCTGGAGTGCTTTACGTGAAAGATTTGATTCCATATATCGACTCAGAATCACTTGATTGGCCGTCTTTAATACGTGAGACTTATTTCGTGCCAGAAAATAAGAAATTAGATGATTTGCTTAATGATTTTAAACGACGAAAAATCCATTTAGCTATTGTAGTAGACGAGTATGGAGGAACAAGTGGTTTGATTACGATGGAGGATGTAATTGAGGAGATTGTGGGTGAGATAAGCGATGAGTTCGACGAAGATGATTTGATGTATTCAAAGCTAGGAGAAAACACCTATGTGTTTGAGGGAAAAACAACGCTAAAGGATTTTTACGAGATTATAGAGCAAGACGAAGAAGAGATAGAGTTGTTTGAACAAGCTAAAGGAGAATCGGAAACACTTGCTGGGTTTTTATTGGAAATCTATAAAGGATTCCCGAAGAAAAATGATAAGATTACATTCTATAATTACGTGTTTACTATCGAGGCATTTGAAGACCGAAGAATTAAACAAGTGAAATTATCCATAGAACAAGAATAGAAATATGCTACGATTTAGTGTAATATTACTACTATTATTTGGGGTGTTTGCGTGCAAGAAAGCAGTGGTTACTAAACCATCGGCTTTGCTTCGATTGGAATATCCAGAGGCTAGTTATGTAAACGAATCCTTAGATGGATGTCCGTTTCATTTTGATGTAAATGCCAATGCCAATGTTATGTATCGTGATAACTGCTGGACCAATATTGATTATCCTAGTATGAATGCTACTATATATCTTACTTATCATCCAGTAAAAAATAATATAGACTCGTTGCTACGCGATGCCCAAAAACTAACATACGACCATTCTATAAAAGCACAGTCTATTATAGAACAAATGAGAGTAGATTCTGATAATAAAATATACGGAATGTTTTACTCTATAGATGGTGATGCTGCAAGTCAATCGCAGTTTTATGTTACCGACAGTTTAAACCATTTAGTCGTGGGATCGCTATATTTTAATGCCATACCAAATTACGACTCTATTTATCCTGCTGTGGTATATCTTCAAAAAGACATCCGACATATCATGGAAACTATTAAGTGGGAGGAGTAAAATATTATTGGTACAATCTCTTTTATAGACTCTTCTTGGTTGATTTTTAAACATATACGAACTCATGTTAAAGGTCATAGATATAGAGGCCGCTTGTTATCTAACTATGTGATTGTAAACTATATCTATACACAAGAAAGCAATCTTACCCTTTATATTATTCTTATTTGGAACAATAACCACTTACGGATAAATACCCTATTTTAAATATGCATTCCTTTTATTTGTGCGATATATCTTATACAAATAAAACAGAGTTTGATAAGCAAAACAAAGAGGATGTTTAATATTATGAGATAACAAAGAAAGCAATTGCTATTAAACCTATCGTATTGTTAGTAGGAATCATTCCTAAATATTCCTAAAGTCGGAAGCAGTTATATAAGGAACATCTAAGTAATCCTGGGTGGTGTTCGATATGCCTAATGAAATAGAGCTTTAATATTTGTAGCTAGTAGATTGCTTGAAACAGTATAATCGAAAAATCGAAATGTACACTTTCTTAAATCGAAATGTACAAAAATAAAAATACACACAACTAATCAAAAATCAAACTTCGATATCACCTTTTACTATTATTTCATTTGAATTTACCCAATAAAAAATTGCAACTCCATAACCTCTAATGAAAAACCTATCGTATCTAATACCATCAATAAAATATGCGATTTCTATATTATATGAATTAACTTCTAAACCTTCTAAAGAATTATTAACTATAGTATACTCTATATATTCTTCAAGTTCTTCATTACTTTCTATTAAAATTGCTGGTGAATTTACAAAGATAGTTTTAAAGTTATATTCCAAAGTTATAATTTGAGCTTCTTCGTCAAAGAGATCAACACGCTCTGGACTTCCAGCATCACCCTTATCGCCCTTATCGCCTTTTAATCCTTGAGGACCTCGAGCGCCTGTATCACCTTTAGCCCCTGTATCACCCTTTTCACCTTTTAATGAAGCAAGTTGAGACGCAGTGAAATCAGCAAACTGAAAAGCATCAC
>Ga0209487_1000939_pt1 | contig 25263 bp, 12 predicted proteins | sample Poulit2012_FD_187524 | JGI IMG/M metagenome (GOLD analysis project Ga0209487, IMG submission 187524) | Agricultural soil microbial communities from Georgia to study Nitrogen management - Poultry litter 2012 (SPAdes) (version 2) | ecosystem: Environmental > Terrestrial > Soil > Agricultural land...
AAATAGATCGTAGTCAATTTGATAACATAGGAGAAGTGAGTGTAACAGGTGTTATACCTAGTCTTGATCGAGAAGTGATGGTGAAGATGATGGTCATACCTGCCCACGTTAAGTACTTTGTTAATCCGGGTGGTGAACCAACAGAAGACTATTTGCTTATGACTTCTTATATGGAAGAAACACTTCTTAATAAGGAAGTTACTGATCAACCATACGATCCAGACAAAGGTAACACTTGGGGATATTCCGGCGGCGCTACCTCTTTACACATTGAGGGAAATGATATATATAGTTCACTAAGACATATTACTAGTGATAGTAGTGATAAGTCTATCAAATATACATTTGAAGTAGAAAATGGAAACTACACTATTTTTGCTGGTTTTTACGATCCTTGGAGTCAATGGGCACAAGGGAATAGAAAAGCGGATGTATCAATAAATGATGTCTTAACAGAGTCAGAATATAATTATTCAGATCAATATGATGTGAGAAAATATGAAAATATAGAAGTTTCAGATGGGAAACTTGAATTTAAAATTGAACCTTCACCAAGTGTAGCAGACCTTGATAATTCGGATCCACAGATTAGCTGGATGATGGTTGTAGATCATAGTGTATCTAAGCCAACAGAAGAATCAGTAACAGGTGTACAACTTGATTTGGAGAAACTGGATCTAAAGGTAGGAGAAGAAGCTGAATTAACAGCTACGGTAACACCTGAAGCAGCAACGAATAAAGATGTACTATGGTCAAGTAGCAATGAAGAGGTTGCTACAGTTGATGAAAATGGACAAGTGAAAGGAATAAGTGCTGGTACAGCAATAATTACGGTGACAACCGTTGATGGCGAATATCAAGCAACGGCTGAAGTGATCGTAGAGGAAAAAGAATCAGATATCACGCCAGGTACACCTGAACCTGAGGAAGATGTTGATGAAGGTGAGAATGAAGAAAATGAACAGGTTAATGAAGGCGGTCAAAATGAGGGTGACAGCAACAATGATCAATTAGATCAAGACGAACAAGATGATCCGTCTAAAACTGAAGATGATTCAGAAAAAGAAAGTGATAATGTATTACCTCGTACTGCAACATCTACATTTAATATCTTATTGGCAGGTTTATTATTACTTGTTGTGGGATCTGTATTTTTAATTAGGAGAAGAGCATAAAGTAATTTGAAATAGTTAGTGAAACAAAGATGGATTGAATGAAATTAATCATGATTCAAACAGTCTCTTCGTTACAGCATGTCGTCAAGATAAAAGTAATTGAACTTCATATTGTAGCGAAGAGACGATAAATCGGTATGAAGACATTCAACAAATGAATGGTGGTCAGGTTACGATCATTGGTCATCAATAATTATAAAATTTAATTACAAAATTATGGAGGGAATAGAAGGTGAATGTAAAAAGAAGTGTTTTTAAGAAAATCAATTTGATATGTGCGATTTTTATGCTTTTACTAGGGCTTGTCAATCCAACAATAATTGCTAAAGCTGATGAAAGTGATGTAACTATAGTTGATGAAACGATAAAACTTGATCCAAGTTATCAACATGAACCTTTTGAAGGTTGGGGAACAGCTTTAGTATGGTTTGGTAATGTAACAGGTGGTTGGCCAGATGATATACGGAACGAATTGGCAGATGCTTTATTTGGTGAAGAAGGTTTAAATCTTAATATCGCTCGATATAATATTGGTGGCGAAGATTCTCCTGAGACAGAGCCATATATGCGACTCGGTGGTGCAGTGCCAGGTTATTGGAACAGACCTGCTGAATTTGGCCCGCCAGAAGAACCAGAAGATAATTGGGAAGAAAGTAATGATTGGTGGGATCCAGACAATCCTGATCATTGGGATTGGGAAAAAGATAAGAATCAACAATGGTGGTTGAAGGCAGCAAAAGCTAGAGGGGCAAATAAATTTGAGGCATTTTCAAACTCACCACCGTATTTTATGACCCAAAGTGGCTTTGCATCAGGAAATTTTGATTCATGGGATGATAACCTTCGTCCTGATCAATATGAAAATTTCGCTACTTATTTAACGAGAGTAGTAGAATATTTAAAAAATGAACTAGATATTGATATTCAAACACTTTCACCAATAAATGAACCGAATAATGGATATTGGGGTGCAGGTGGAAGGCAAGAAGGTTCAAATTGGACCTATGATTCTCAGGCAAAAATCATTAATGAAGTTGCTAGACAATTAGAAGATTTAAATTTAGACACTGTTGTTTCAGGAGTAGATGAGACGAATCCACAACGATACAGGGAAAGCTGGGAAAGTTTTAATGAAAAGACTAGAAATCATATAAAGCAAATGAATGTTCATACATATGGAACTGATGGGCGTTCGGCGGTGCGTGACATTGCAAAAGGAGAAGAAAAACGCCTTTGGATGTCAGAAGTTGATATCGGTCCAGATGGGATTCCGCAAAATTTTGAAAATATTGAACCAGGTCTCGCACTTTCTGAACGAATTACATCTGATATTATGAATCTTGAACCAAGGGCATGGGTACTCTGGCAAGCGATTGAAGATGAGATTAATATGAATGCTGATGCTGAAAATATGAACTGGGGACTTATTCAGGTTGATTTTGATCCAGAGGATTTTAGTCAGTTAGAAATTAATAAAAATAAAAAGTATTATACAATGGCTAATTATACGAAATTTATTCGCCCAGGATACCAAATAATAAATACTGATAATCAAAACACATTAGCAGCTATTGATAAGGATAAAAACAAGGTGGTAGTAGTTTATACAAATCATACAGATTCTGAACAGGCTATAGATTTTGATTTGTCTGGCTTTGAAACAATTGGAAGTTCTGCAAAAGCGATACCTTATGTTACTTCAGCAGAAGATAACCTCAGTAAACAAGATGAGGTTATGGTGACAAATGAAAAATTATCAACAAATGTTGCCCCGCAATCAGTCTCAACTTTTGTTATATCAGATATCTCTGGTGTAAGCGAAAACGCTAGTTTCTTAAACACTGATTTAAAATATTATGTGATTAACAAAAATAGTAAATTAACCTTGGATGTAGATGGGGATTCACTTGTACAAAATAAACAAAAACATGAAAATGGTAATCAAGAATGGCTTTTTGAAAAAGTAACTGACGGACATACAAATGCAGAGAAATACAAAATTATAAACGCGGAAAATGAAAAGGTATTAACACAAAGTGAAGATGATGTTATATTGGCTACGGATGAAAACTCGAGTTCACAAAAATGGATTATTTCTACAAATGGGACAGGAGAATATACATTTATAAACGAAGAAGGTAAGAATGTACTTGAAGTAGGTGGTCAATCGAAGGATGAAGGAGCGTCAGTAGGAGTTTGGCAACCAAATTCAGGTGCAAACCAAGCGTGGGAAATGAGCGAATCTGGAGTAACAAATATAGATTCTGAGGTTATTTGGACAACGCCGGGTAAAAAGCCTATTCTACCAAATGAAGTTATTGCAAATTACAGTAACGGAGACACAGTTAATAAGATTGTTGATTGGGAAGAAATTGATCCTAAACAATATGAATCAGAAAATGACTTTGTAGTTCAAGGAACTGTCGATGGCACAAATATTAAAGCAGAAGCAACTATTTATGTAAGTGATGTTGCTAGGATCGAGGATAGTAAGTTAAAAACTGTAACAGGAGTTTCTCCAAAATTACCGGAAAAAGTTGATGTGCACTTGAATATCGGTACTAAGATTTCAGTTCCTGTAGCTTGGGAAGAAATTGATCCATCTGAATATGAAGAGCTAGGTATATTTACTGTAAAGGGTTCAGTTGGGAATTCTGATGTAGGTGCACTAGCTTATGTTCAAGTCAGTGAAAGAGGGAATGATAATATAGCGCTGAATACGGACGGAAGTGATTTCCCTAAAGCAAGTGCTTCATTTTCAGGAAAATGGGATCCTGTTGAACGTCTCAATGACGGTAATTATGAGGAACGTTGGACAAATTGGGAACAAGATCATTGGCGGGAAAATGATTGGGTACAAATTGAATTTGCCGAGGAAAAAACGATATCAGAAGTTAAGTTTACATTTTACGATGACTCTGGAGGAACTAGACCACCTGAATCTTTATATTTAGAATATTGGGATGGAAATGAATGGATAGAAATTCCTGATACTCAATTAAAGGTTGGGGATATTGAAGAAGTAATTACATTTTCACAAATTGTTACTTCAAAAATAAGGGCACAAATGACAGCTATGCCTGATGCTTGTATTGCAATACTAGAGATGGAAGTAATGGGTCTTGCTGATGTTCCAGTAGATGGTAGTGATGCTTCCCTTAAAAATATAATGATAGATGGAGAAGATTTGAGTGGATTTTTGCCAGATCAATTCCATTATGAAATAGCTTTAGGTGTAGACGTGACAGAATTACCAATGATTGAAGTTAAAACGAATGATTTATTTGCTAGCTACGAAATTGAATTACCTACTGCAGTTCCAGGAAAAGTAATCATATCAGTTGAATCGGAAGATGAAAGTTCTACTGAGACATATACAATTGATTTTGTATTAGATGAAGAAGACGAGAAAGAAATCGATAAAACAGAATTGATAAATATAATTGAAAAATCTAAAGGTCTGGATTCAACAAAATACACCGAAGAAAGCTGGAGCGTACTAGTTGAAGCATTGGAAATAGCAAAGGAAATTCGTGAAAATGATCATGCAACACAAATAGAAATTGATGATGCTTTTGAAAACTTAGAGGCTGCAATTAATGGATTACAGAAAAAAGAGGACTCACCAAACGATGAAGATGATCAAAATGATGATAAAGGTGAAAACGATAATGAAGGTGAATCTGAACAGGACATTGAATCAGGTGAGAATGACCAAAATGGAGAAGACGGCAAAAATGATCAAGTAAATCAAGATGATCCATCTAATACTGGAAATGACTCTGAAAAAGAAAATGACGAACGTTTACCTGAAACAGCGACATCAATATTTAATGTTTTACTAATAGGTTTGGGGATGTTAGTCATTGGGTCTATACTGGTTATTAGAAGAAGGGTGTCGTAATCTTATTAAGTGATATCTTTATAGAGTCTCTTTTTTAAGTTTGATATTAGATTAAGTAAGAAACATGCTAATATTAAAAATACAATACTCATAGAACACGTGCCGTCTCGGTGTAGATTTTGCCATAAGGGGTAGCGCAAGGAGATCTCGCGTGCCCTCTTGATATAGATTTTGCCATAAGGGGTAGCGCAAGGAGATCTCGCGTGCCCTCTTGATATAGATTTTGCCATAAGAGGTAGTGCAAGGAGATCTCACGTGCCCTCTTGGTATATATTTTGCCATAAGGGGTAGCGCTAAAAAGATTACGTGCATTCTATTGCTAAAATTTACTTATCGGAATTGTGTTTTTAATTTCTATATTGGGTTAAAAATGGGAATCCAGTAAATTCTTTTAAGAAGGGATGAATTACAATGAGCAAACGAAAGAAATTCGAGTATTCACCACCGAAAAATGGATATCCAGAATGGAATAATAATCCTGAGATTTTTCAATTGAATCGGGCAGATGCACATGCAACCCTCATGCCCTATTTAACCTTAGATGAAGCATTAAGGGGTAAGCGTGATGCCTCGTCATTTTATCAATCATTAAATGGTGAATGGAAGTTTGCGTTTGTAGAGAAACCAGATGAACGAATAATCAATTTTTATGAAAAAGATTACGATCATAGTGATTGGGATAACATTAAAGTTCCAGCACATTGGCAATTACAAGGATATGATTATCCACAATACACAAATGTGCGCTATCCTTGGGAAGATACGGAAGACATTCAACCACCATTTGCGCCTACCCTATATAATCCGGTCGGACAATATGTACAAACATTTAAGGTTCCTGAAGAGTGGAAAGATCAACCGGTATATATTAATTTTCAAGGTGTAGAATCAGCCTTTTATGTATGGCTAAATGGCGATTTAGTTGGTTATAGCGAAGACACATTCACACCTGCTGAATTTGACTTGACACCTTACCTGATTGACGGCGAAAACAAATTAGCTGTTGAGGTTTATCGTTGGTCAGATGCAAGTTGGCTAGAAGACCAGGATTTTTGGAGAATGAGTGGTATATTTAGGGATGTATATTTATATTCAACACCAAACATCCACATCAGGGACTTCAAGGTCATTACGAATCTTGATGATCAATATGAAGATGCCGATTTAAAAATTACAGCAGAGATCACAAACTATGATGAGACCCAGAGCGAAGGGATAACATTTCAAGCCATGCTTTATGACGAGGAATATCAAGCGGTATTTGATGAGCCGATTGAACGACAAGTAGATATGAATCAAATAGGTTCGCTTCTTATTGAAACATCAAAGTTCGTAAAAAATCCATTGAAATGGAGTGCAGAACATCCTCATTTATATACATTGGTTCTTAGTTTAGTTGATGCAACAGGTACTATCATTGAGACGGAAAGCTGTAAAGTAGGCTTTCGTACATTTGAAATAAAAGACGGGCTTATGAAAATAAATGGAGAGCGTATTGTATTTAAAGGTGTAAATCGTCATGAGTTTACAGCTGATAAAGGCCGAGCAGTTGATGTTGAGGATATGGTTCATGATATTAAACTGATGAAAAGATACAATATTAACGCTGTTCGAACATCACATTACCCAAACCATCCATTATGGTATGAACTTTGTGATGAATATGGTCTTTATGTAATTGATGAAGTAAACCTGGAAACACATGGTACGTGGAGATATGGCCAAAAAGAGCTTGAAAACACTGTTCCAGGCAGTAAACCAGAGTGGACAGAAAATGTGCTTGATCGTTGTAATTCTGTTTTTCAACGTGATAAAAATCATCCGTCCATCGTTATTTGGTCTTTAGGTAATGAATCATTCGGTGGCGATAACTTTTTAAAAATGCATCAATTTTTTAAAGAAAATGATCCAACGAGAATTGTTCATTATGAAGGTGTCTTTCATTACCGCGCATCTGAAGCTGCTTCTGACATTGAGAGTACAATGTATATTAGTCCTGACGGTATGGAGCAATATGGACAAGCAGCAGAAAGGTCTGACTCACCTATGAAACCTTATATTATATGTGAGTATAGCCATTCAATGGGGAACTCTACAGGAAATCTTTATAAATATACAGCGTTATTTGATCGATATCCGATTCTCCAAGGTGGTTTTATTTGGGATTGGAAAGACCAAGCACTAAAGACTAAAACAGAAGATGGCATTGAATATCTAGCTTACGGTGGAGCGTTTGGGGAGTCACCACATGATGGCAATTTTTCTGGAGATGGTTTGATTTTTGCTGATGGGACGATTTCTCCTAAAATCATTGAGGTAAAGAAATGTTATCAAAATGTTGATTTTAATCAAGTTGATCTGAAAAAGGGGATCATCAAAGTAAATAATAAATTTTTGTTTACGAATTTAAATGAATTTCAGCTAGAGTGGCTTGTTACTAAAAATGGTGAAGTCGTGGAGACAGGACAAACTGAAATTGAAGTTGTACCAAGTTCTTCAAAAGAAGTTAAAATTGATTATGCTTATTTTGATGGACAGGAAGGTCATGAAGAATATATCCTTACACTCAGCCTTAAAACGAAACAAGATACAATTTGGGCTGGGCATGATCATGAAGTAGCATTCGAACAATTTGTACTCCCTATTCAACAAGGTCAACCTGAAAAATTAACAAGTGATACTTCAGCATTATCAACAATCGTGGAGGAAAATAATCTTGTCATTCAAGGTGAAAATTTTCAAGTTATATTCAATCAGGAATCTGGTGATTTACATTCATATATGATTGCCGGTACTGAACTGATTCAAACAGCACCTAGACCTAACTTTTGGCGAGCATTGACAGACAATGATCGTGGTAGTGGCTTACAAGATAGAAGCGGTACATGGCGTGAAGCGGGTTTAAACAGAGAACTTCAGTCATTTAAATATGAAATATTTGATCACACTGTAAGAGTGACAGTAACATATCGCTTACCTACAACTACTGTTTCTATTTGCACAGTACACTATACCATTTCAAGTGATGGCAACATTCACATTGAACAAACCCTCACTCCTGGTGAAAATTTAGCGGAAATACCTGAAATTGGGATGTTATTGACATTGGATCAATCATTCAATCATCTCACATGGTATGGAAAAGGGCCACATGAAAATTATTGGGATAGGGAGAAAAGCGCTAAAGTTGGTATTTATCGCGGTCGTGTAAAGGAACAATATACTCCTTATTTAAAACCACAAGAGTGTGGAAACAAAACAGGCGTCAGATGGGCAACACTGACAAATGATTCTGGTGTTGGTTTAAAAGTGATTGGTGAACCAACTGTTGAATTGAATGCTTTACCATATACACCATTTGAATTAGAGGAACATGATTATTTCTATCAATTACCAGAAAGCAATCAAGTGGTCCTACGTGTTAATTACAAACAAATGGGTGTTGGTGGGGATGATAGTTGGGGGCAAAAAACACATCCAGAATTTACTTTATATGCGAATCGGACCTATCATTATTCTTTTACCATAAAAGGAATCACACACCAATAAAGTTATAAAAGTCCATAAAAAGGCTGGGACAAAAGGGTATGCTCCCTGATGTGTTCCAGCCTTTTCTGTGAAATATATGAACGAAAATGATCTGTTTAAGCCCCCATGGTGTTGCAAAATTATTGATTTGTGTGTAACCTTATAAATAACTTGTTTCTTTATTTTTAGGTGAATACTTGGCCGCGCTAATCTATCTATGAAAAAAGTCTCTTATCGAAAAATAAAAAGGACAGAAAAATTCTAGATCGTCTTGCCTTCGGTACTTGAACGTATCCATTTAGTATGTGAAGAACCAAAGAGCAAAGACTTAGAAATTTGATATGTCATTTTTTATTGTAATTTTGAACAATCGCTAATATATCTGTTTTTTTTAACTATAGATCATATTGTGGTAAAATGTTATGAATGAGGGGGAAATAGAATGGTAGAAGAAATCGATAATAATGCTCTATTACGAAATGACGTTAAAATGCTTGGTAACATATTAGGCGAAATTTTAGTGTTTCATGGAGGAAAGGAATTGTTTGATCAAGTAGAAACAATTCGAGAAATGACGAAAAGTATCCGTAAAGAATTTGATGAAGATACATATCATAAATTGAAAGAAAAAATTGGTGATTTAAACCCACCAATGAGACAACAAGTGATTCGAGCTTTTTCAATCTACTTTTACATTATTAATATCGCTGAACAAAACCATCGCATTAGACGTAGAAGACAATATTTACTTGAAGAAAATACAAGTCAATCTTTCTCAATTGAAAAAACTGTCGAAAAAGTGAAAAAATACTCACTTGCTGATGATGAACTTCAAGAAGTGTTGAATGATCTCTCCCTTGAATTGATTATGACTGCACACCCTACAGAAGCAACTAAGCGAACTGTTTTAGAAATACAGAAGCGGATATCAGCTCATTTAAGACAACTAGACAGTCATTTATTGACTGATAAGGAAAAAACTGATATAGAGGCAAGTCTTTTTAATGAAGTTGTCACTTTATGGCATACAGATGAATTACGTCATCGACAGCCAGAAGTGTTAGACGAAGTAAGAAATGGACTTTATTACTTTGATCAAACTTTATTTGATACTTTACCAGATATCTTTCAGGAATTAGAGGTACAACTTCAGGAACAGATTTCCGATCGGGAGTGGGATGTACCTAACTTCATTCGCTTTGGCTCTTGGATAGGCGGAGACCGAGATGGTAACCCAAATGTAACACCAGAAATCACTTGGAAGACATTGGAGATGCAACGGGAGCTCATTTTAGAGAAGTATATAACTTCTATTAATGAACTCATGAGACGGTTTAGTCAATCTACTGAACGTACAATAATTGATCAACAATTCATTGAGAACATGAAAAAGGAAGAAAAAATTTATCTAAATGCTCAAGAGAAATGGCATGTTCAATCGGAAATGTATCGACGTAAATTTGCGATTATTTTAAAGCGTCTAAAAGAAACTGGAAAGTCCGCACTTGGATACCCAGATGCAGAAACGTTGATCACTGATCTTACAGAAATTAAAGATAGCGCGGAAACACATTTGCCAAAGACTAGAAGGTTAAAAGCGATTCGAAAATTAATCCGGCAAGTAGAGATGTTTGGATTCCACCTAGCAACATTAGATATCCGCAACCATAGTGGGGAACATGAAGCAGCAGTTAGTGAGTTATTAAAAGCCGTTCATATCACAGATGATTATTCTTCTTTAACAGAAGAAGAAAAACAGAAAGTATTGTGTCGCGTTTTAAATGACACAAGACCACTGCTCATCTCGAATGATGGTTATTCTAAAGAAACAAGGGATATGTTAACTGTTTTTGACCTGATTAAAAAAGCTCATGATGAGTTTGGTAAAAGGGCAATTGAAGTTTATTTAGTCAGTATGACAGAGGCTCCAAGTGATCTGTTAGAAGTTCTGTTGTTGGCAAAAGAAGCTGAAATTTATCGTCTTTACCCAGATGGGACTGTGGAAAGTGACCTTGATGTCGCACCATTATTGGAGACTATAGACGATCTAATCGCTGGCCCAGAAATTATGAGTACATTATTTGAGGCAGATGTATATCGAAAACAACTTCGAGCACGAAAAGATCATCAAGAAATTATGCTCGGGTACTCTGATGGAAGTAAAGATGGTGGGACCTTGAGTGCGAATTGGAAGTTGTTTAAGGCGCAACAAGAAATTCATGATATGGCAAAACAATATGATATCCGCTTAAAATTCTTCCATGGTCGTGGTGGATCATTGGGACGTGGGGGTGGCTCGTTAAATACAAGCATTCTTTCACAACCAATCGAGACCCTTGGTGATGGTGTGAAAATCACGGAACAAGGGGAAGTACTTTCATCAAGATATTTGTTAAAAGATATTGCTTATCGTAATTTTGAACAGGCAGCTTCTGCTTTGTTTGAAGGTTGTGCAAGAGTTTCAAGTGCACCTGAGGAAATAGAATTACGTCCAAAAGAATGGGAAACAGCAATGGAAAGTATTTCTAAGAAATCACTTAAAAAATATCAATCACTTGTTTTTGGTGACCCAGATTTCCTAACTTATTTCCATCAAGCAACACCATTAACTGAATTAGGAGCATTGAAAATTGGTTCACGCCCAATGAGTAGGAAGAATAGTCAACGTTTTGAGGATTTAAGGGCTATTCCATGGGTATTTGCTTGGACACAATCGAGGCATATGCTTCCTGCTTGGTATGCAGCAGGTACAGGATTACAATCATTCATTGAAGCGGAAGCGGGAAATCTAGAAGTTTTACAGGGCATGTATAAAAAATGGTCATTTTTCCATTCGACGATTAATAATTTACAAATGGCTCTGATGAAAGCCGATATGACAAGTGCAAAAGAGTACTTGGAATTAGTTGAAGATCCTGAAGTCGCGAAACGAATTTTTGGAAATATTGTTGATGAGTATGAGCGTACAAAACAAGCATTATTACAAATTACGGGCAATGAAGAGTTACTCAATCATACACCAAATATAAAAGAATCTGTACATTTAAGAAACCCATATGTGGATCCACTTAATTTCTTACAAGTCCACTTGATCCAGGAGTTAAGGGAAACAGAGAATCCACCTGAAGAGTTGGTAACAGACGTACTACTGACGATTAATGGGGTAGCAGCAGGGCTTGTGAATACAGGTTGATTTAAAATAGTTAAAAAACACCAGAAGGAAAAGCTGATTGGCTTTTCCTTTTGGCTATATAAGTGAAATCCAACTACTCTTTTAAGAGGAAGTTGGATTTTTTTAATTAATACTCGATTAGCTTGGGACATGGGTGGATTTCACTCTTTGATATTAAAAAGTAAAAAAAGTTGTAAAGGGAGTAAAAATAATTCGTATTTAAATGACGGAGATTTTACTACACTACATAGTAATCCTGCATTCAATGCTACTAATTAATTGTTTTAAGGTTTAATAAACAGCTTTCAAAGGAGGTTTGTTAGAAAATTGGATAGTGAGTTGATGAACAAAATAAATGATATTTTAAATTGGATCGCTCGTCTAGCATATTTAAATTTACTTTGGCTTTTCTTTATTGTACTTGGTGGAATCGTATTTGGTTTTATACCTTCCACGGTAGCAATGTTTTCAATCTTAAGAAAGTGGCTTGATCATGAGGAGGTCCCATTGATACATCACTTTTTTAAGATTTATAAACAGGAGTTTATAAAGTCTAATTTCCTAGGAATGATATTAGGATTAGTTGGATTTTTAATATATGTTGATAGTCAGTTAATTCTAGCCTTCAATGGTTTCATAAAAATAATTTTACTTGGCAGTTTTATGACTGTTACGATATTGTATTTGCTTGTTCTGTTTTACATATTTCCATTATTTGTTCACTATCAGAATAGTGTGTTTCAATATATCAAATTTGCTTTGCTTATAGGTATTTCATACCCGATTAAATCACTACTCATGGGTATTTCTATCTTATCAATGTTATTTATTTATTTCGTGTTTCCCGCTATTTCATTTTTGTTTTTAGGCAGTGGTTTAGGTTTGATTATCATGTATTTTTCTCATCATTTGTTTATGGAAATTGCAGAGGAGCAATTGATATTTGATTAAAATAAAAAACGTCGTTCATTTATTGATATTAGTTTGTTAAAGAAGTGCCTAATAATAAAACGAGGTGAATGTTGTGGAATCATCAAAGAGCCCAGTTATAAGAAAAATATCTTCAAAAGTTCAAAGAAAAGAGAGTTTAGCAGGATTTCTGTTTGTTAGCCCAATGTTAATCGGTGTGTCGATATTAATATTATTTCCAATTATAGCAACATTTTTATTGAGCTTTGTTGATTGGAAGTTTGTTGTTGGGTTAGAACAAATGCAATGGGTTGGTTTTGATAATTTCAAACTCATTTTTAGTGATCAAGTTTTTGTTAAATCATTGATTAATAATGCGCTGTTTATATTGTCCGTTCCAATCTGTATGATTTTCTCGCTCTTTTTAGCAGTTATCATAGATCAACACGTATATTTGAAAAGTTTTTTTAAGGTAGCGTTTTTTATGCCGTATATTTCAAGTGTGGTAGCAGTAGCTGTTGTATGGCAAGTGTTGTTTCATCCATCTGCTGGGCCGATTAATCAGGTATTAATGTCTTTTGGAATTGAAAATCCGCCATTATGGATTGCAGACCCCAATTTTGCATTAGTTTCGGTCATGTTAATACATATATGGATTTCAGTAGGGTTTAATTTAATCGTTTATATTGCAGGTCTTCAGTCTATTCCTAAAGAATTATACGAAGCAGCAGATATTGATGGGGCGAATCTATGGTATAAGTTTAAAAGTATCACATTTCCCTTAATATCACCGACATCATTTTTCCTACTCATTACAGGTATTATTGCTACGTTTAAAGTGTTTGATTTAATTGCTGTACTTACGAAGGGGGGACCTCTCCATTCAACGAGTGTGCTTGTGTGGCATTTATATGAAACCGCTTTTATTAATTTAGAGATTGGATCAGCCTCAGCAATTGCTGTGATTTTATTTTTATTTGTCTTTTTGATAACGATCTTACAATGGTTCGGTCAAAAGAAATGGGTTAATTATTAGGGAGGGAATATACATTGAAATTTTCTATACGTCTAGACAAAACAATCGTGACGATTCTCATATTATTTTGTAGTCTGGTGTTTTTATTACCATTCTTTTGGATGCTTTCAACGTCATTCAAAATTGAAGCGGATGTTTTCAAATTTCCAATTCAATGGATTCCGGAAAGATGGAATATGGTGAATAACTATCAAGAAGTCTGGTTTGGGAAATACCCATTTTATCTTTATTATTGGAACTCAATTAAAGTTGCAGTCTTGACTACTTTATTATCAGTAGTCGTATCATCTATGGCGGCATATGGCTTTTCAAAAATACGTTTCCCTGCTGGGAGCTGGTTATTTTTGATTGTCTTAGCTACATATATGGTACCGCAACAGGCCAGTTTAGTTCCGCAGTTTATTTTATATAGATATATAGGGCTTTTTGATAGTCATCTAGGTTTAATTTTATTAGGCAGTTTTAGTGTTCTTGGTACGTTTATGTTACGGCAATTCTTTATGGGGATTCATGATGATTATATAGATGCTGCAAGAGTCGATGGTGCTGGACATTGGAGGATTTTTTGGTCGATTACAGTACCGATTGTGCGTCCAGCAATTGCAACGTATGCGATTCTTAGATTTATATGGACTTGGAATGACTATCAAAATCCACTTATATTCTTACGAACAGATGAATTATATACGATACAATTAGCGATGCAAAAATTCACTACCATTAATGGAGAGTTTTATTCTTTAATGATGGCAGCTGCCGTTTCAGCTATCCTTCCACTATTATTAGTTTTTATCATTGGTCAGAAGCATGTGATAGAAGGTATTTCATTAGGAGGTGTAAAAGGGTAAAAATATAAGCAAAGTTATGATATAGGTAAAGACCCAATTCGGGAGTATTAAAGGAGGTGATCCAATTATTTGTAAGTGTTTACAATGGAAAATTTAAAATAAGGGGGATTTTTCATGAGAAAAAGGTACTTATTCATTTTGGCAATTGTATTCCTTTTGGTCGGTGTTATCATTGGTTGTGGATCTAATCATGAAGACAATGAGACAAACAATTCGGGAGAAACAGGTAATAACGTACAAAATAATGAAGCAAACAATAACGAGCAAAATGAGCAAGGAGAAGACGTTGACGACAAAGAAGTGACAATAAAGTTCCATACACATGGTAATGAAGAGAATTATAATTGGCTAGATACCCTAGCGGCTTTTGAAGCCGAGTATCCGAATATTAAGGTGGATTTGATCATTTTAAGTGAAAAAGGCGATAGTCAAGAAGCTACACAAAAGTTGGATTTAGCCGCAGCATCTGGGGAGCAAATGGATATCCTTATGTTTAGTGATCCAGCTTCATATGCGGAGCGGGTGGGTTTAGGTATGGTTGCTCCAATTGACGAATTTATTGAAGAAGAAGGTTATGTTGTTACTGAAGAGTATAAAGTTGATACAATTCTTGATGGGCAATATTATGCACTTCCTGGTAAATTTAATCCTTGGTATGTTTTACTTAATAAAGATCATTTAGATGAAGCTGGACTTGAAGTTCCAACAGATTGGACATGGAATGAATTTATGGAATATGCGAAGGAACTAACAACAGATGATCATTATGGGACATTTTTCCACGGACCACAAGGTGGTGGATGGATGGAATATATGAAACTTGCCCTTGCTAGTGAACAAGATGAAACTGAATTTGTAAAGAAAGATGGTTCTTCCAACCTTGATCATCCCCTGTTCCGTAAAACATTAGAGATGCGTGTTCAGATGGAAAAGGTTGATCAATCAGCAACACCATATACAGATATACTATCACAACAACTTCATTATCGTAATCAGTTCTTCAACCAAGATGCAAGTACAATTTTAATTGGAAGTTGGATGAATACGGAATTAGGTGGAACAGATCAATTTCCATTAGACTTTGATGTTGCTGTAGCTCCATATCCTAAAAATAATGAAAATGATGAAGGTGGCTACACACCAGTAACGACAGACTTTATGTCAGTAGCAGCTAGTTCAGAACAAAAGGAAGCTGCATATACATTTATTCGTTGGTACACTACTGAAGGACAACTTGTGCAAGGTAAGAATATCCCATCATGGAATAACGTAACAAATGATGATCTAGCAGGAATTGTAGATGTCATACTAGATGATACAGTTACTCCTGAGAAAGTAGATAAAGATTCGTTAGTTCGAGTATTAACAAATGCTAAATCATCAAAAATCATACCGCCAGTTTCATATCAATCTGAAATTTATCAAGCTGTGAATGACGAGTATGAAAAGTTGATTTTTGATCAACAAGATATTGACGAAACAATTGCTGCATTAGAAGAACAAGTGAAAGATATTATTGAAAAAAATCAATAACCTCTTTAAAACATTGAGTGTTTATAATGGTTGGGACATAAGGGTCTGACTTCCTCGTTTAACTACTATAAATAATAGATGTTCGAGAACGAACACTGAATATAGTAGTTGAGGGGGTCTGACGCTTTGATCTCTAAAAGCATTGATATAATTAAATTGACAAGTAAGAACTATACGAGTATCGTTAATTGATGACAGCGCTATCATTAATGGACTTATATTATTAGATAGGACATTCTAAGAGGAGGTCTGAGTATTGTGTGGTATGAGCAATTTACGCTCCGATCTTTTCGTTTCAAAGTGATTGTAACTTCTATTGTATGTATTGTCCTTCCTGTAGTCATTACGTCAATGATATATAATTATTTAACAAAAGACGTCATGATGGAACAAGCGATAGATAATGCTAACAAAGAGTTAGAATTGACAGAAGAATATGTATCGAAGTTGTTGAAGGATATGCTACTCATCACTAATTTCATTCAAATTGATACCGAAATCAATTCAATATTAAAAGAAAACGCTAATAGAAAAACACAAGAAAAATCAGATTATCAACAATTCCTTCATGACCAAATAGTGATGAAAACCATTGAAAATATCACTTTAGTTGGGGAAACAGCCCATGTAACAATTTTATTGAAAAATGGGAAATCTTATACTAATTATCCAATCAGCGATTATGATCCTACGCATATGTTTCAAGAAAAGTGGTTTCAAGAACTAGGCACAATGCGTGGTTTTGAATCTGTTTGGATTGGTTCTCAGCCGACTATTTTTTTAACTGAAAAAGATAAAAATCCCTATCAAATATCAGTCGCTAGGTCTTTACGTAATGGGAAATCAGAAACTTATGGTCATGTAGTGGTCACTATTTTCGAAAATAAAATTAATCAAATATTTAAAAATAAAGCTCATCAAGAAGAAATAATGTTATTAGATTCTTCTAATCATATTTTGTCTCATACAGATACAAACAAAGTGGGGAAACATTTTCCATATTTAGATCAGTTAACTGGAAAAGGAGACACAAATCTAATAGCAATAGATAATATAGAATATCTTATTACTGAAAAACAAGTATCTTTTGTTGATTGGAAACTCATTTCATTAATACCGTATAAAGATGCCGTTTACAAAATGACCTCTATTTATAGAAAGATATTCTTATTACAAATGATCTTTTTCGCTATATTTTTTGGATTATTAACATATCTTATCAATAGAATGACAAAACCGCTTGTTAAGTTAAGAAAAGTGGTTAGTGAGGTGCAAAAAGGAGATCTAACTGTACGTTCACAAATTAGTAACCAAGATGAAATTGGACAATTTTCCCAATCGTTTGATCATATGTTGGATCGAATCAATGAAATGATCTTGAAAACGGCTGAAATAGAAAGTAGAAAGCGAGAAGCAGAATTGGCGATGTTACAGGCACAAATAAATCCCCACTTTCTATTTAACACACTTAATTCTATTCGAATGAAAGTCTATAAAAATCGGGATTTGGAAAGTGCAGAAATGATCAGTTCTTTATCTAAATTGCTAAGAATGACAATTGATGACAGAGCGACAATTATGTTTAAGGACGAAGTTGCGATGATTCGTGATTATGTATTTTTAATGAATATGAGGAAAAATGGGAAGATAACTTTGTACACTGATATATCTGAAGAAGCAGCAGTAGAAAATATTCCTCGATTCATTTTACAGCCAATTATAGAGAATTCAATCATTCATGGATTTGATCAAAATATTGGCATAATTAATCTGAAAGCTCATATTAAAGATGAAAAATTTATAATTGAGATAGAAGATAATGGCATAGGAATGCCCGAATTAACATTAAAAAAATTAAAACAAAACATTACAACAACATTTAGATTAAATCGCAATGCTGAGGCAGGTAAAGTAGGTTTTTCTAGTTTGGGTTTACCTAATGTTTATGAACGTATGCAAATGACATATGGTCTTGATTTTACTTTGGAAATAGATAGTAGCATAGGAAAAGGTACAAAAGTTACTTTATTCATTCCAAAAAGGGAGGCTAAGACATAATGTACAAGGTGATGCTAGTTGATGATGATTATCCAGTATTGGAGTTTTTATCGGACATCGTCGAATGGGAAGCACTTGGACTTCATTTGCAAAGTATTCATGAAAATGGAGCAAGCGCCCTTAATTATGCATTAATGGAGATGCCTGATATTTTAATTACAGATATTGGTATGCCAAAAATGAATGGATTAGAGTTAACTAAAAAAATGAAAGAGAGGAACTCTAATTTACAGGTCGCTATTTTATCATGTCATAATGAATTTGAATTTGCTCAGCGTGCGTTAACTTTAAAAGTCCAAGATTATATATTAAAAGAGACACTTGATCCTAACGATTTATCAAAGCTACTAATAAGCTATAAGGAAAAATTAGAAGAAATACATTCAACAATGCAACAACAAGTAAGATTGAAGAAACAATTGGAAGCGAATAATGAGTTAGCTAAAGAGAGGTTTTTTCAACAAATTATTTACCAACCAGAATTAAATAACCAGAACTGGTATGAGCAAAAAAACAACATAGGTTTTCGTTTAGAAAACAAAAAATATTTACCCATACTTTGCACAATTGACAATTATTTATTTATGAAAGAACACTTTTTTTCAAAAAATATATTAGAGTTTGCTGTTCATAATATAATAAGTGAAATTATGAGTAGCAACAATAAAGGAGCTATACATTTCAAGTTTGAATCAAACAGAGTATTTATTCTTTTTCCTATGAGTGCTTCAATAAAGGTAGATCATTATGATCAAATTACGAAAACACTTGAAAAGATTCAGGATTCTATGATTAACTTATTATCGATTTCAGTCTCATTTTTAATTGGAGAAAAAGTAGTACCGGCAAATTTTAAACATGAACTAACAAGCCTTTTAGCTTCAGAGACTCAATTATTTTATATGGGAAGTCAATCGATCATGATAAAGGATAATAGGCGGGATATTTCTAGTGATGATTTGTTTTCGTATTATGATGAAGCAGTTCATGAATTTAGGAAATTAATCTTTGCAAGTAAGATTAAAAATGTCGAACCTATTGTGTTGGAGTGGATGAATTTTATAAGAGAAAATGCCTTTTCCCCGAGTATTGTTAAAGATTGGGTATTGAAAATCTTATTAGAGTTAACATTCAAGCTTAGATCATTACAGTCTTTTCAAGCACATCATGAAATCGATATTATGCATCATGAGATTCTTAAAATTGAAAATCTAGTAGAGTTAAGTGACTGGTTAATAACATATTTAGAGTCTGCTATAGTATATACAATGGAAGGTCTAGGACAAACTGAACATCAAGAAATATTAAAAGCCTGTATTTATATTACCAAGAATATTGAAAGCAAATTGAGTTTGGATGATGTAGCTAATCATGTTTACTTAAATGCAAGTTATTTAAGTAGATTGTTCAGGCAAGAGATGGGAACTACATTTATAGAATATGTAACATCGCTAAAAATTGAGAGGGCGAAGGAATTGCTTGACCAAACCACATACTCACTTGGAGAAATATGTGAGAAACTTAGTTATGATAACCAAAGCTATTTTATAAAAGTTTTTAAAAGTCATGTCGGAAAAACACCAAATAAGTATAGGAAAAATTAATAATACGATTGGAGGAGTTATTTTATTGAATACGACACGATTAAAAGTTATGTTAGAAAGAGATGGTAACAATCCAAAGTCGTACTCGCTTCTCTACCACACGATAGATGAACAAGAAGCCTGGTTCAGGATGATTCATGAGGATAGTGCATACAAACCAATGATTGCTGAAATTAAAGCTGAGACTACGAGATTTTTAGAGGAACCATTGGAGGAAATATCATATACGCTATTTAAACAATTTGCAGAGACGGGCTCACGGCTTGAATATGAGAAGGTTTACTTTGAAAAAAGAAGACGGTTAAACACTTTTGCATTAATGAGTTTGTTAGAGCCACATCATCAAAAATATCGACAAGCATTACATCAGATCATTTGGTCAATCTGTAATGAATATTCGTGGTGTTTACCAGCACATTTAAAAGGGAGCCCTGAGATGGCAAGTGAGCGGGACTATTCATTGACCAGACAACCTAGACAATATACAATTGACCTTTTCGCCACTGAAACAGCTTTTGCTTTAAGCGAAATTTTACAATTAACAAAGAATTTTCTTGACCCACTTTTATGTAAACGCATCACGGAAGAAATTTATGAAAGAGTGTTTTGGCCATACGTGAATCAAACTCCATTTCATTGGGAGATTGCGACTCATAATTGGGCATCTGTTTGTGCAGGCTCAATTGGTTCAGCTGCCTTACATATGATTCATAACAGTGATGAGCTAGCAATCATTCTAGAGAGAGTGCTGAAATCTTTTGAGTGTTATTTAGATGGATTTAATGATGATGGTGCTTGTCTAGAAGGTTATGGATATTGGCAATATGGTTTTGGCTTTTTTGTTTACTTCGCAGACTTATTAAAGAAAAAAACAGCGGGTAAAATAAATTTATTTGATGATGCCAAAGTTCATCAAATTGCCTTGTTTCAGCAAAGAGTTTTTTTACATAAAAATATCGTCGTTAATTTCTCTGATGCACAAGGAATTCATTCAGTGTTCCTAGGTTTAAGTCATTATTTAAGTGATGTATATACTGACTTTGAAGTTCCTGAACAGGATTTGCGCGCCCATTATGCTGCAGATCATACAAGTAGATGGGCCCCTGCATTTAGAAATTTATATTGGTTTGATGTGTCTAAAATGGGCCTGCCTTGGAGTGAAAATAGTTATTATTTGAAAGAGTCACAATGGCTCATTTCCAGGTATCATTCGGAAGATATCAATTATGGCTTTGCGACTAAAGGTGGTCATAACGACGAACCACATAATCATAATGACATCGGCCATTTTGTATTGCAGCGGAATGGAGAAGTGTTTTTAAAAGATTTAGGTAGCGGTCTATATAATGTAGCCTATTTCAGCAAGGAGCGTTATTCTTTATTATGTAATGGTTCTCACGGACATGCTGTACCTATCGTGAATGGACACTTTCAAACAGAAGGTAGATCTAGGAAAGCAGTGATTCACAATGTAAGCTTAGATAATGGCTGTGTAAACTTTGTAATGGATATGACAAAAGTTTACGCACTGGATAGCTTGCAAAAATTAACACGGGAATTCAATTGGGAGAAAGCGATCAAACCAAAGCTCAGATTAATAGATACATATACATTTATTGAAAAACCAACCTCAATTGTTGAAAGGTTGATCATACCTGACTTTGCAGTCGAGGAAGATGATCAAGGAATTATCATTCAAGGTGAAGGTAGATTACGAGTAATGTACAATAGGGAACAGCTGACATTACGCAAGGAGACTCTTGATTTTATGAATCATTTTGGACAAGTAGAAAAGGTCCAAGCATTAGATTTCACAGTAATAAATCCAGGAAAAAGGCTAAAAATAGACTTTGAATTTCAGTTTGAGTAAAAGTCATAGAAAGGATGACATCATGACTCATCATGATCGAACATATTGGCTTCAAACAATGATTCGGATAGCGGATCCTGTGTTAGAAGCATTATCAAATGAACAACTTAAAACACTCATGCCTATTGGAGATGTACCTTCAGATCGGAAGCATTATACGCATCTTGAGGCATTCGGTAGACTTGTTTGTGGAATGGCACCTTGGATTGAAAGTGGTCCAACCGATGGTGAAGAAGGAGAACTGAGGGAAAAATATGCATGGTTGATCAGGAAAGGAATAGCAGTAGCTACAGATCCGAATTCACCTGACTATATGAATTTTGATTATGGCGGACAACCTATTGTTGATGCGGCTTTTCTAGCTCATGCAATTGTTCGTGCACCAAATGAATTATATGAAAAATTACCCACAAACGTGAAACAGAATTTAATCAAAGCATTAAAATTAACAAGAACAAGAAAGCCGTACTTTAGTAATTGGCTTTTGTTTTCAGCGATGATTGAGGTTGCATTGTTTCGTTGTGGAGAAGAAGACTGGGATAGAATGAGAATCGACTATGCTTTAAAACAACATGAACAATGGTATCTTGGGGATGGTGTTTATGGTGATGGCCCAGCATTTCGCATGGATTATTATAATAGCTTTGTGATCCAACCCATGCTCGTAGATATCGTGAAGGTTGTCCAACATGAAGAGGTTGATTGGGGTGAATTAAAACCGAAGATAGACCAACGTGCAAGAAGATTTGCAACGATTCAAGAAAGAAGCATTTCTCCTGAAGGAACTTTTCCTGTTGTTGGACGGTCAATGGTTTATCGCTTTGGTGCGTTTCAACATTTGGCACAGATGGCATTACAACATAATTTAGATGAGGATATTTCACCAACGCAAGTGAGATGCGCACTGACAGCAGTGATTCGAAAGATGATTGAGGTGCCAGAAACATTTGATGAAAATGGTTGGCTTCGTATTGGTGTGTGTGGGTATCAACCAGAACTTGGTGAAGGCTATATTTCCACAGGAAGTTTATATTTATGTGCAACTGTATTCCTTCCCCTTGGATTAGCAGCAAATGATCCATTTTGGCAAGGTGAAGCAGAGTGGACTTCAAAAAAAGTCTGGGCTGGTAAAAAAATATCAATTGATCAGGGGTTACAATGATTGTAGTGTAACCTCTTTATATATTCCTTATAGTCGGGGTACTTATTCAATGGATGATAAGAAATTAAATTGATTTATAAGCGCGGTATCATCCTAAAATGACTTATTTTGAAAAAACGGTTGGAAACGCTTTACTTGTTTTAACTTTTTATCGCGCTATAATGACCATGAATTCAAATTTAATATTTGGAAATGGTGGAGAAAATGGAAAACGATAAATCAGATCAACAAAAAAAGCTTGTACATCGCTATTGGGAGTTTGTAAGACCCTATAGGTATGTGATTGTATTCATTATTGTATTGGGGATTATGAGTTTTGCGGTACCACTTGCATTACCGATGATGGTCAAGATTTTAATAGATGAAATCTTACCAGGAAATGATAGTTTTTGGTCGTTAAAAAGCTTGATATTGGTTATGGGTGGAATATTCGTATTTGGTATTATTGTTGACTTTATACGTGATTATATTACAGCACGTTTAGGAAATCAGATGGGACTGGATATTAGGCAGCAATTGTATAGTCATTTGCAAAAGTTATCACCACAATATTATGATAACCGACAAATTGGAACAATCGTGTCTAGGGTGCAAAATGATGTCAATGGTGCTCAAAACTTAGTTAGAGGCGGAGTGATCAATCTTGTTATTGACATGTTTATGGTCATTTTTGCTGGAATTATGCTCTTTAGCCTTAATTGGAAGCTTGCTCTCTTATCATTTTGGATTTTGCCATTATATTATTTAACCTTTGCAAATTTAAATGTTCGCATCAGATTTGCCTGGCGCTCAGTTCACAGACAGATGGCGCGAATTTCGGGTGTTTTATTTGAACGAATTTCAGGAATGAAAATTGTCCAATCATTTAATCGGGAACCAGAAGAAATGTCACGTTTCCAGAAACAAATTAAACATCATTTTAATTACGCAATGTTTGCTCACGTTCTATCGAATACATTACGTAGTATAACGCAAGCCTTTAACCACACCGGTACATTAATTATTTGGTTAGTGGGAGGATTATTTGTTATCAATGGTCACTTTACGATCGGAGCATTGGTAGCATTTCAACAGTATTTATTGCAACTGTATGGGCCAATTCAGCAATTGGCAAATGTAAACGTTACAATTCAAAACTCAATGGCCAATATTGAACGAATATTTGAAGTGTTCGACATTGAACCTGATATTACGAGTAAGGAAAATGCGCTAACTCTTGATCAATGTGAAGGGGCCATTAGATTTGAGGCTGTTTCATTTAATTATGTAATTGAACGAGAGGAACTTCCAGAACGAACGTATAAAGATGGTGATCCTGATCTTATAGAAAGATTTAAACCAGAGAAGAAGTTTTACTGGGTATCACCAAGGACGAGACCTCCATTACCAGCAGTGAAGATAGAGGAGACGAAAGCATTGCACAATATTTCGTTTGAGGCGAAACCTGGTGAGGTAGTAGCACTTGTTGGTCCAAGTGGATCAGGTAAATCAACATTAGGAAATTTAATCCCGCGTTTTTATGATCCGGATAAAGGGAGTATTTTTCTTGATGGGGTGGATCTTAGGGACTATGATGTAACAGATTTGCGTAAACAAATCGCCCTCGTATTACAAGATGATATTTTATTCTCTGGCACTGTTTTTGATAATATCGCGTACTCTAATCCAAGTGCGACTAATGATCAGGTAATAGCTGCAGCAAAAGCAGCTTATGCCCATGAGTTTATTACAAGTTGGTCAAAAGGGTATAAAACATTACTCGGTGAACGTGGGGTAAGGCTTTCTGGAGGGCAAAAACAAAGAATTGCAATTGCGAGAGCATTGTTGAAAAATCCACGCATACTTATTCTTGATGAAGCGACATCAGCCTTGGATGCTGATTCTGAAGCATATGTAACTGCTGCTTTAGAAGAATTAATGGAAAATCGAACAACATTTATTATCGCTCACCGATTAGCAACTGTTGTCCGTGCTGACCAAATACTCGTGCTTGATGAAGGAAGAATTGTAGAATCAGGTTCACATGAACAGTTATTAAATAAGGGTGGAATGTATCGCAGTCTTTATGAAAAACAACTAAAAGCAATGCGACCAGAAGAACTACAGTTATTGTCTTAACAGTATTGTGTATTGAAGAATGCGTTTCTAATCGCATCTATTAAAACAACAACATAGACTGTCGATTAACTTTTATATAAATGGATTTAAAAAAATTCAAAATGGAAAATGGAATGTCTTGTGTTACTTTAGGAGTCATTATTCTCTGGGAGAGAGTACGTGAGGAGTTCTCACGTAACATTTTTAGCTTATTTTCCCGAAAAACAGCACGCAAGACGATCTCACGTAACATTTTTAGCTTATTTTCCCGAAAAACAGCACGCAAGACGATCTCACGTAACATTTTTAGCTTATTTTCCCGAAAAACAGCACGCAAGACGATCTCACGTAACATTTTTAGCTTATT
>Ga0209487_1000940_pt1 | contig 25259 bp, 24 predicted proteins | sample Poulit2012_FD_187524 | JGI IMG/M metagenome (GOLD analysis project Ga0209487, IMG submission 187524) | Agricultural soil microbial communities from Georgia to study Nitrogen management - Poultry litter 2012 (SPAdes) (version 2) | ecosystem: Environmental > Terrestrial > Soil > Agricultural land...
AATCGATCACGGCAGAACCTGATATTGAATATGAAACATGACCGTGCAGCAGACACATTTTTGACTCTGGTGGAGGCTTCCGATGTGGTCATTGATCCCTACCGTGCCGGGGTCACCGAGCGATTGGGTATTGGCCCAGCAGCCTGCCAACAGGTCAATCCCGGCATCATCTATGCGCAGATGACCGGCTGGGGACAAACTGGACCGTTGGCCCAGCGCGCTGGTCACGATATCAATTATCTTGGTCTGACCGGTGTGCTCCATATGATCGGTGGGGCAGAAAAACCCCGACAACCGGTGAATATTGGGGCCGATTTTGGCGGCGGTGCAATGTTTTTGATCACCGGTATTTTGTCGGCTCTGCTTGCTCGAGCGACCACGGGCACGGGTCAGGTGGTTGATGTGGCCATGGTGGATGGTGCGTCGTCGTTGGCCACGATGATGTACGGTTATCACGCCCAGGGTGTCTGGCGGGATGAACGGGAGGCCAATCTGCTCGATGGTGGTGCACCGTTCTACGACACGTATCAGTGTCTTGACGGAAAATTTGTGTCCGTGGGTGCTTTGGAACCCGAATTCTTTAGGGTGTTGCTTGCCGAGCTCGGGTTGGAATTTGAGCAGTTTGATCGCTCCTGTTGGCCAGCGATGCGGCAGGCCTTTGCCGACGTGTTTTTGACCAAGACCCGTGACGCGTGGGCAGAAATTTTTGAAGAGCAGGATGCCTGCGTGTATCCGGTGTTGAGCCTGGCGGAAGCACCCAACCACCCGCATATGCGTGCCCGCGAAGTTTTTGTGCCATTCCACCAGGGCTATCAGCCCCGTAGCGCGCCGGTCTTTTCAGCGACACCGCTGCAGCCCATTGGGCCCGAAGCCGCCCCGGGCGAACACACCACCGAGATTCTGCAACGCATCGGTTTGGCTACCGAAACCATCGAGGCGTTACTCGCCGATGGGGTGGTCCAGCAATCTTAGAGCTCTGGGTCGTGCGGTTCGGATTCTGAGAAGGTCTTCGACTGCGCTTTTTTATTGCGGGAACTGTTCAGCACGCCCATCATAAACAGGCCGCCGGCAATCCCCACGCTGCCCAGCCCGATTAATATGCCGCCGGTTGCGGTACTGCCCATAGGATAGTTTGCGCTATCGCTGAGGAAGCTGTGTTGTTCGCATTGGATCCCATACGTGCCATTGCGAGCTTCGAAATGTGTATAGATCACGTGCTGACTGCTGGGGCGGTGCTGACTCACATTGGCTACGTCTGCCTCAGAAATTTCTTGGGCCGACGCGTTGGTGGCGACTGGTTCGCCATACGGGTCGGTAATCTCACATTGTTCAAGCTGCTCTGTCACCGACGGCGCCTCGGACCGGTCAGAAAACGATAGCACGGTGTATTTTGCGTCTTCCAGCTCGACCGAGGTGACTTCTGGTCCGACTTCTACGCCAGTTTCGAAAAGATCGTCATAGGATTCTGCGACATCATCGAAAGTCGTCATAATGCCCGAAACCGTGATGAGGATGGCCGTAACCAGCCCGATCACTCCCACCACTATGCTGGCCAGAATATACCCTGCGACCGGGCGTCTGTTCCTTCCAACGAGCTGGTGCTCGACGCCGTCTGTCATGAGTGTGGTGGCTGCTGGCCCGGGTACTGTTGCGGCTGCGGGTACCCATACCCCGGATAGCCACCGGGGTTATAGGGAGGCTGCTGCTGGTTCTTGGCACGTGAGCGTTTGACCAATGCAATGACGGTCAGGGTTGCTCCGGCTAAGAACAATGCTCCCGCAACAATACCGGAAATGACCATGCCGAAGATACCGCCAAATGGGACAGATCCACCCAGGACCACCGGATAGTCGGTGCATTCAATTTCATAAGAACCTTGCGCCGTTGATTCAAATGATTGGAACGCTTCGTAACTAAATTCGTTTGTGGAGACGTCCATACTTCTTGTGTGGCTGACCACGTCGCGCCCCTGCTCATCGGTGACATTACAGGTGATTGAGGCGGCGTCAGGCTCGTGATAGATATACCAATGCTTGTCACCCAATCCATCAACCGTGGAATGCTCGGTTATTTCATATGTGTTATCCGCAAAGGTGGTAATACTGCCGACCATAGACATCGCAAACGCGCCAACGGCAATAATGCCACCGATAATGCTGACCCCCAGCATGATGAGTCCCCAGAGGAGCATCCTGCCGCCAGGTTTACGACGGTTTTGTTCTGGTGTCGGAAAGTTTGATGTGTCAGAGGGGCCGGGAGGCGGCGGATAGTATGTCATGAATTCCTAGCAGACTGGTGAGACAATAAGTCTAGTGTGCCAGATCCGATAGAACTGTCCAAGACAACAGTGTCATAGGGACCGCAACCGTGCTTCTCAGGCCACCAGCGTTATGCACCGCTGCCGCACTCCCCTAACCAAGAGTGCCTTGAGATTGCTTCGACTGGAGTATTAGTATTAGAGCTATGAAGAATTGATCCTTCTCCATCCTCGCGTCCGAGGCGTGCGCCCGGCGAGGTTCGAGTCGTTCAAGGATCTTTCTTTGTCAAAATTTTCAACTTCTTTTGCACATTTGCGTGTCGACGGTCTTTCGAAAACATTTTCTGATCGTCGCGTTTTTACAAATGTTTCGTTTGCTGTTCCGCGCAATGACCGTGTTGGGATCATCGGTGAAAATGGTGCTGGCAAATCCACTTTGCTGCGTGTTATTGCCGGGGACCTAACCCCGGAAGCCGGCCGTGTCGAAATGTTTCAACAGGATGGCGCGGGCTTAGACGTGGGCTTATTACACCAGCAGCCACCGTTTCCGCAGCACTCCACGGTGGAACATGTTTTAGAAAGTTCTGTGACACATTTGCGGAAAGTAGCAGATGAGGTCGATACCGCTGCTAAGGCTCTAGCAGCTGCACCTAGATACCAGGCGACGTTTGATAACTATATTGCCGCGTTGGACCAGGCTGAACAGTTAGGGGTTTGGGATATTAACACCCGGATGCACAGAACCTTAGCGGGATTGGGATTAGCTGAGCTGTCCCGGGATGCACAGGTTGGTGAGCTCTCCGGTGGTCAAGCAGCACGCTTAGCTCTAGTTAGCTTGTTACTTAGGGCTCCTGCGGTGTTGTTGTTGGATGAGCCTACTAACCATCTCGATGATGATGGGATCGATTTTTTGAGCAGTATCATTTCCCATTGGCACGGTCCGGTGCTTATTGCTAGCCATGATCGAGCTTTTCTTGATCAGACGATAGTTTCCTTGCTGGATCTCGATCCAGCGCCCCGGCCTCATGCGCTAGGAGAATCTCCCGATCATCTGACGACGTTGGGGGTGACTCGTTTCACTGGTACTTATTCAGATTATGTGCAGTTCAAACATGACGCACGACAACGTTGGCAGCACCAATACCAGGAAGAACAAGCGCAACTGCAACGCCTTAGAGCATCGGTAGATGCGAACCAAGTGGTAGGCCACACTGATTGGAAACCACGAACTGAGGTACGGATGGCCCAGAAGTACTATGCCGATAGAAATGCCAGGGTCGTCGCACGTCGCGTCAACGATGCACGTGCCAGGTTGGTGGCATTAGAACGACGCCAGGTCGTCAAGCCACCCGCTGAACTGACCTTCCAAGGCCTCGATGCTGCGTCAAGCAGACAATCCAGGTTTAGCCCGGACGAACCGCTGATTCACGCTGATCAGGTTGCCGTAGGCGACCGATTGCAACCTACCTCGTTGACAATCACTGCTAGAGATCGGCTACTCATCACTGGTGCCAACGGTGTCGGAAAATCTACCTTATTAGATGTATTAGCTGGTCGGCTAGAACCCCATGGTGGCCAGGTGATACAGCGACGAAATGTCACCATCGGCCTGTTATCGCAAGAAAGTCGTTTTCCCAATGCTGCTGGCAAAACGCCTCAAGCGGTATATGAAGAATCGGTGGGAACTACTGTAGCTCAGACAATGCCATTATCTACATACGGTCTATTGCACCCGCACGATCAAAACCGACCGGTCGAAACATTGAGCATCGGCCAGCAACGACGACTAGCACTTGCCATCATCTTGGCCGACCCACCCGAGGTGCTGCTCTTGGACGAACCCACCAACCATCTGTCCTTGATGTTGGCCACCGAACTGGAAGATTCTATCGAAAACTATCCAGGTGCCATCGTGGTGGTGTCTCACGACCGGTGGCTTCGCAACCGTTGGACAAACCGCGTCATACATCTCACTGTTTAGAGGAAACCCTGCGATCGTTTGGCAGTCTCAGCCCAGGGGCTTCAACTCGCAGTCGGTGCATCTACGCTTTCCTTCGCAATCTGCCCGATAATCTAGCGCCAGGCTGCCCATGGAAGCCATTGCGAGACGGACTTTAGCAGGGGTCCTTTTGTAGGACCGCTTGCCCTATCGCCGGCGTGCTCGCGCTGAAGTGAGTCCGGCGTTGGTACATTCGGAAATTAGCTCGCGTTCCGATTCGGTCAGGACAGCAAAGATACCGAAGACCACTTAGCCGGAGGCGGTGGTGGTGACGATGGCAACTGCTCATTTTCCCTCCACAGAACAGCCTGTACACTATTTCACGTGAGTTCCCCCAAAACAGACAGGCTAGGGCTACCGGCCTTCCGGTAGCCCTGTGATGCCCCAGTAGAGTAACCAAGTAACAGGTAGCACACTGATCTGGCCGTGCTGCCGTTTCTTGGAGTCCTCACGCATCCGAAGCACCGGTGGTGCCGCGCATTCGCACGCCCTCCCTTACTCATGCTGCTTTGGAAGTGATTCTCAATGCCCATTTTGTTCTATTTACTCGCTGTCGCGGTCTTCGCGCAAGGAACCTCGGAATTCGTCTTGGCCGGAATTTTGCCAAGCATCGCCACTGACCTACAAGTTCCGCTTAGCCAAGCCGGGCTGTTGACCTCGGGGTTTGCTTTTGGAATGGTCATTGGCGCACCCGTGATGGCTGCTGCCAGTCGTAGGGTCTCACCGCGCTGGACGCTAAGCGGTTTTCTCATCCTCTTCATCGTGGCCCACGTTATCGGAGCTTTGACCGACAGCTTCAGTGTTTTGCTCTGCACTCGCGTCATCGCTGCGCTAGGTAACGCTGGGTTCCTTGCCGTCGCGCTCTCGATGGTGATGCGGATCGTTCCTCCTGGACGGCAGACTCGTGCGCTATCGGTGATCCTCAGTGGCACGACTTTGGCGTTGGTCGCGGGAGTTGCCGGCCGGGGCATTCATCGGCGATGTTCTAGACTGGCGCGTTACACTGTGGGCGATCGTGCTGCTCTGTTTGCCCGCACTGGTAGCTGTGCTGTTGGTTACCCCATCTCGTTTAGACTCCACGGATCCCCGCAGGTTAGCAAGCAACGTGCGCCTTGAACTGGCGGCACTTCGTGAAAGGCCCGTACAACTGAACATGCTGCTTGCGATCCTCGTAAATGCTGCAACGTTCTGCGCTTTCACCTATCTGGCGGCAATCGCTACAGGTCCGGCGAGAATCACTGAAGGCGCCGTTCCGTTGCTTCTCGTGGTCTTCGGAGGAGGCGCGTTCTTTGGAGTGACAGTCGCGGGGAGGTTCGGCGACCGGTACTGGCACCGGTTGATCAATTGGTCTACCCCGCTTCTACTCGCTGGATGGGTGCTAATGAGTCTCACTGTAACGAGTACGGCGGCCTTTTGGTTGTTTACTTTCCTGCAGGGCATCTTCTCTTTTACGTTGGGAAGCACTCTGGTAGCCCGTATTGTGGCCACCGCTCAGGCTGCTCCAACTATGGGTGGCTCGTTCGCCACTGCCGCGTTGAATATTGGTGCGATCATCGGTCCAATCACTGGGGGTGCTGCGATCGCGGCCTTCGGCGTACGCGGCCCGCTGGCCGTCAGCGCGGTGTTGGTGCTCATCGCTCTCGTCTGCTGGCTGGTTGCAGTACCTCTCTCGCGGTCAACGGCAGCAACGAATCCGCTTCAGTAGGCCAAGAGCAGTTCTTCGATTGTTCGTGTTATTCCAATACCTAACGTTGGTGAAACTCAGCCAAAATTTGAGTGTCTGCTATTCCTCAGAGTCACATGATTGAGCGAATGCTAACGTTGCCCTATTCCGGGCACCTCGAAAGTGTGGAGGAATCCGAATTCGACTTCCGGAAAACTTGGCCCACCTGGAACTTTCACCAAAACCCAATCAGTTCAAGGAAGTCTCCATACGGGCCATCGGCACGACTCGAGATGAACGCGTCATAGCGGCCAAACTGCGTCACATGTTTGTGTCTTGAGCTGCCAAGTGCCATGCGTAAGGCATGATTTGAACTTTAAACAAAGTTTCGAATGGCAAGGGTTTCTCCGGGCAGCACGCTCCGATACAGTCCGTTGATATCCCTGTCCATGTCGAACGGGGCGATCACAAGGAGCAAGAGTGGCACCACGCCCGATCTACCCGACGTTGACATTCAAAGAGGGTGACTCAACATCCCATATTCCCGTGACAGACGCTGCCCGTGAGGCCCGTTCCTCACGGCGTGTTTTTGCGGTCGTCGTATTCTTGCTGTTCAGCTCCGGGTGGGCCACCAACCATTTCTCGACCATGGTCGCGGTTCTGCGTGACCAAGAGCATTTCTCAGCGCTGGTGGTCAACGGGGCGTTCGGCATTTATGCCCTGGGATTGGTGCCTTGCTTGTTGCTAGGTGGGATCTTCGCTGACCGGTACGGCCCACGGTTTGTGGTGTTGACCGGAGCTACCGCGGCGGCCGTCGGCAACCTCGTACTGTTATTGGGCCAAACCCCCGCGGGATTATTTTTGGGCCGGTTTGTCATTGGGCTCGGTGTTGGGCTGGTTATCAGTGCCGGAACTGCCTGGGCAGCACAGCTTCGAGGTGCCAACGGTGCCGTCCTTGCGGGCATCGTCTTGAGCGCGGGTTTTGCTATCGGACCCATCGTCTCCGGGGCCCTAGCCTATGGCTTGCCCTCCGCCCAAGCGATGTCCGTACCCTTTATTGTGGCTATTGTGCTTTCGAGTTTGGCGGTGTTGGCTACCGCGTCGTTGGGCCGACCTGCGGCCGCGGCGCTGTCTCCGGCGGGTGCCGTATCTCAGCCGAGTGAACCGGTTGCCGGTGGCGAGGTACGCCGCGCGTTAGTCACATCTATCCCCATGGCACTTTGGGTATTTTCGACCGCAGCCATCGCTTTGGTGACGCTCACTGAACGTGTGGGAACGTGGTTCGACGCCGGTGTGTTACTCCCTGGGTTTGCTGCATTCTTGGTCTTTGCTGCTGCGTTAGTGGGCCAAACCCTGGCGCGACGTTTTGGGTGGGGACCAATAAGTGGCGTCGTCGGTGCGCTGATTGCCGCCGTGGGACTCATCTTCGCGGCGTTGAGTGCCAATATTGCGTCGTTGTGGATATTTATTGTCGCGGCAGTGCTGTTGGGGATCGCTTATGGGTTGTGCCTGCGCGAGGGACTAATGGACGTTGAAACCTATACCCCACCGGCTCGACGCGGCACCACATTGGGCGTCTACTATGTTTTTACGTATCTGGGGTTTGCTCTACCGGTGCTTCTCGAGTGGATGCGCCCCGCCACGGGTACTGTTCTGCCGCTGCTGATTTTAGGGGGCCTAGCGGTGGTGTCTGCTGTGCTGCGAGCGCTGCAGATGCGCAGCGGCGTCTTGGACCGTTAGGATCCGGGTGTTTTGGGGATCCAGATCCAACCTTCGACGGTTGCCACCTGGCGATGTCGGTCCTCCGGCCCCACGCACCGCCCGTGCGCAATCTGGTGGGCGACCAGTGCCGCGATAACAGCGTCTAGGGCGTTGTCATCTGCCAGTGCTAGGGCTTCATAGCCGTTCCAGTCCAGAGAGGCGAAGCGCTGCGATAGGGCTTCAATGATCACGGCCCGTTTCGCACGGTTTTTCGCGGTCTTATATCCGGTATGCGGTAGACCCCAGCAGTATAGGGCAGCTGCCGGATACACTTCGGCCACCGTACCACTGCCATCCCGACTAACATCGGTACCCATTTCACGTAAGCGGCTTTCAATACCTGCCCAGCGAAACGCCGGATAGGCGATCAGGTTGGCCGAAACGCTCAGCGGGGTTAGCCCGGTTCTTCGGTGCACTTCGATATCGGTGGTGCGCAACGCCAGACTTCGTCGCCATGCGGGCCCGGTGTCGGCCGGGCGGTCAAGGGTTTGTTTGGCCTGGTGTTGAATGAACTGGACAAAAGGTTGTGGCCAGCCCAGCGGTACATCCACTCCTGTGCTGTCGCCATCGCAGATTGCGTGCACCAGGTGTTCATCGGTGGCGCCCACCATCAATGTCTCAAGCACCAACGACGTGGCGTTGTGTCGCAACGTGGCCAATCCGGTGTATTTGGGGTCAGCGGCAAGATCAATCCCGTTGAAACGCATGCGTTTACCGTATCCTGCCGTGTTTGAGCCGAGACGTCAGAATCGCCAGGGCAATACTCACGGCGAGGGCAATCAGCGCAATGGCGAGCAGCGTGGAAGGTAAGACTTGTGTCCCCGCGTATTCGATGTGCACACCAATTGCCCACGGTGCTACCGCCATGCCGACCATCGAAGCCGCAATGACGTACGCAAATGATGGGCCCTGACCATATCCGGAATGGGCCAGCCAGGTCAGGCCGTTGGGGAAGATTGGTCCGATGAAAAAGCCGCACAGCAGAAATGCCCAGGTGGCAGTCCCTTCAAGATGTGCGATCACAAGTGCCGCAGTCATCCCGACACAGCTGAGTGTGACCAGCTGCGGTATAGCAATGTGACGGGTAAGTCCGGCCGCGACAAAACGGCCCAGCACCATGGCCATCCAGAATCCAGACGTCGCCCAGACGGCAGTGGACTGTCCGAAGCCTGTGGCCACCAGGTAGGTGGGCTCCCAGTTGCCGATACCGGATTGGACCCCGAAATGTGCAATGTACAGGATAATGAATCCCGATAGTAGCAAGACGCCAATCCGCCGGGTGGGCCGGATGACAGCCGCAGATGTGGCCGGTGGGGTGTCCATCGGGGTTGGGCGTGCTTTGAGCCCCGGCATGGTGAGCAGCGCCGCCAGTGCACAGACCGCAAATAGCATGAAGACGACCATATAGGAGTCCGAGCCCACCACAGCGGTGAGGGCTGGGGACGCGACCGTACCTATACCAAAGAAGGCGTGTGCCAGGTTCATCAGGGCTGGTCCCCGTGCGCCGGTTCCGGTAATGAGCAGCTGGCTGACCAGGAGGTCAATCGCGCCAACACCCAATCCAGCGGTGGTCGCGGCCACCAGTAATACTGACCAGTGCGGAGCAAACGCGATGGCCGTGGCACCGATGGCAATCAAGACCAGGGCGGTAGACATGGCCGCACGGTTGCCGAATTTTCTTAACACCCATGGTGCAGCTACTACGCCTACGACGGCGCCAACCGATTGCAGCGCCAGCCCGGCTCCTGCGTCAGCATCTGTTAGTCCGAAGCGTGTCTTAAAGCCGGCAATGGCCGGACCATAGCTTGCGATCAGTGCACCAATGGAGACCATGGCGAGCATGGATCCCACAATCGCTGCACGATTAAACAGGCCTGGCTGTGACACCGTCGCTCCTTCTCAAAATCGACACGCTATGTCCGAGTGCGTCCACCTGCCAGTGTATTGCGGTTGTCATGACCGGCGACCACCATGGCAATTGAAAAGGAGCATGTGACTGCACCTCTTGTGAACTCTTCGGTGCCTGCCGGCTCGAAGCGTAGAGAACTGTACCGTAAGGGTCATCACAGAAAAGGCCTAAAACGAACACTTCATGCCCCAAGTCTCACCCTATTTGTGCTGTGACTCACCGTATTGTCACGCTATGTTGATTTCAGATGATTTTCCATCTTATGGTTGCCGGAGTCCGGGAAACTGCCAACGAGTTAATAGGGCAGTGGCTTAGGTCCCCGGCATTTCATTCGTGTTCGCCCCCAACGAGAGGAATATCATGGCCGATGCCGTGGAATCTCCTGAAGCAAGACATGCTCAACTCCCACGAGATCCTGGCAGCTCAGCGTCTCAAGAAACACCGACCGACAAACCAAAACATTCCCCTGTAAACAAACCAGTCTTCATTACCTCAGCTGCACTCATCGTAGCTTTCGTCCTGTGGGCGTGGCTGCTGCCCCAACAAGCAGATGCAGTGATTTTCGGATCAATGGACTGGGTGGCCGCCAACCTAGGCTGGTACTATGTTTTGACGGTCACCATCGTCGTCGTTTTTGTGCTTGTTGTCGCCCTGACCAGGGTAGGCCAGGTCAAGATTGGCCCGGATCATTCCAAACCGCGGTTCAACCTTTTCACGTGGGCTTCAATGCTCTTTGCTGCCGGCATTGGCGTAGACCTGATGTTCTTCGGGATATCCGGTCCCGCGACGAACTTTTTGACCCCTCCAGAAGACGCAGCAATTTCTGATGAAGCTGCTCGCATGGCACCGCTCTGGACGATGTTCCACTACGGCATACCCGGCTGGGCGCTGTATGCCCTCATGGGTATGGGTGTCGGACTCTTTGCCTATCGTTATCACATGCCGCTCAGTATCCGCTCCGCATTGGCACCTATTTTTGGGAAACGAATCAAAGGTGTACCCGGCCATGCAGTAGAAATCGCGGCTGTGCTTGGCACAATCTTCGGTATCGCAGTCTCGCTGGGTATCGGTGTGGTCTTCTTAAACTACGGCTTGTCCTACCTGTTCGATGTGCCCCAAAGTGTCGCCGTGCAGATCGCATTGATGGTTTTGGCAGTGGGTATCACCATTATTTCCACGGTCACCGGTGTCGATAAGGGAATCCGCCGACTATCCGAACTCAACGTGATTTTGGCTATCGGACTCATGCTGTGGGTGCTGGTCTCCGGCAACACACCGAAATTGTTGAACCAGCTGGTCCAAAATATTGGCGATTTCGTCAGTAATTTCCCGTCCATGATGATGAATACTTTCGGCTATACGGACGGCTCACCCGATTATTCCTCAGCAGACTGGATGCAGGACTGGACACTGTTCTTCTGGGCCTGGTGGATCGCCTGGGCGGCCTTTGTTGGCTTGTTCTTGGCGCGGATTTCTCGTGGCCGTACGCTCCGCCAGTTTATCCTGGGAGTGCTGCTCATCCCGTTTAGCTTTATTCTGCTGTGGATTTCAATTTTCGGTAACGGAGCCTTAGCTTTCTTCCGCACAGGTCATGAAGATTTCCTAAACACCGCCGTCGATAACCCAGAATCTGGGTTCTTCAGTCTGTTGCTGCAGTACCCCGGAGCGACTTTTAGCATCGGTATCGCTGTCGTCACCGGCTTACTGTTCTACGTAACATCGGCCGACTCTGGTTCTTTAGTCATGGCTAATCTGACGTCGAAACCCAGTACCGGTGATGCTGACGGTGCCCCGTGGCTCCGCATCTTTTGGGCAGTTGTCACTGGGGCACTGACCCTGGCTATGTTGTTCATCGATGGGGTCTACACGCTCCAAGCTGCCACGGTCATGATCGGGCTACCATTCTCCGTTGTTATTTATCTCATGATGATCAGTCTTTGGAAAGTCCTAAAATCTGAACAGAACAGTTTTGAGTCCAAAGCAGCTACCATGCCCGGAGTACTTTCCAGCATCCGTGACGCCACCGGGCGTCCATCTTCCACCTGGCGGCAACGGCTCGGCCGCCGCATGTCGTTTGCCACTGCTACACAAGCAACTCAGTTCATTACCAACGTCGCAACTCCGGCCGTGGAAGAGGTCGCCGAAGAGTTGCGAAAACTTGGTGCTGATGTCAGCTGTCACCGTGGTGAACACCCCGATTCCAGCATCCCTTACGTGGACCTCGTAGTGCATTTTGCCGGACAAGATGAGTTCAAATACCAGCCTTATCCGGTAGCGTATAACGTGCCGAACTATGCGGCTAATCTGGCGGCCATTGAGGAAGTCTTCTACAAAGTGGAAATCTTCACGTTGACTGGCTCACAGGGTAAAGACATTATGGGATATTCCAAAGAGCAAGTGATTTCTGACATTTTGGATGCTTATGACGCTCACATGATGTACATGTCTCTGACCGGTGACAAGGGCTCACCATCCAGTCTGGTGGAAGTAGATATTCCAGATGAGTGGACCGACAGCGACCAGGTCGACACGACGACGCTCTCGGTCCCAGTTACACCAACCGACGACCATAACAGTTCACAATCAACTCCAGGAGATGCCCCAGATGAGCGCTAAACCCGTTGAAACCCTATTTATTGATGGTACGTGGGCTCCCGCATCGGATGCCGCCACCCGAACCGTCTACTGTCCAGCAGATGGCAGCGAAGTAGGTGTCGTATCCGAAGCAACTACGGAGGACACTGAACGTGCCATTGCCGCAGCGCGTGCTTCCTTCGAATCAGGCGTTTGGGCTGATCGACCAGCCATTGAGCGCGGCGATTTCCTCCTGGACGTTGCCAACGCTCTACAGGAACGCAAAGAAGAATTCGCCCGTGCAGAAGCTCTCGACACCGGCAAACGTTTCGTCGAAGCACAAGGCGATATGGACGACATCATTTCGTGTTTCCGGTACTACGGAAAAATCGCTGACCACTATCCCGGACGTCTCGTTGATGCCGGTGACCCAGCGGTGATCTCGCGCGTCGTATATGAGCCAGTCGGGGTCGTTGGCATGATCACGCCGTGGAACTTCCCATTGCTGCAGGCCTCCTGGAAAATCGCACCGGCCTTGGCCGCGGGTAACTCGTTTGTTATTAAACCTGCAGAACTCACACCACACACGACGCTTCTGATGGTCGATGTGCTGGACAAACTCGGTCTACCTGCTGGTGTCGCCAACGTGGTGTTAGGTGCTGGCGGCACCGTTGGCGCCCCGCTGTCCAGCCACAAAGACATTGACTTGGTGTCCTTTACCGGTGGCTTGGTCACCGGGCGTACCATCGCGAAATCTGCCGCCGACACCGTCAAAGACGTGGCACTTGAGCTGGGTGGAAAGAACCCGAATATTATTTTCGCCGACGCCGATTTTGAAGCCGCGGTAGATAACGCACTCAACGCCGGATTCCTGGACTCGGGGCTGGTATGTTCTGCGGGTACCCGACTGATTGTTCAGGACAGCATCGCCGAGCGCTTCGTGGACGAACTGGTACGCCGCGCAGAAAATATTGTCATGGGCGGGCCATTTGATGAAAACGCTGAAACCGGTCCACTGATTTCGGCCGAACACCGCGATAAAGTCACCGACTATGTCAACCGGGGAATCGAAGCTGGTGCACGGTTGCGCACAGGAGCTCACTGGGGCGGCGCCGAGCATGCAACCGGCTTCTTCTACGCGCCAACCGTTTTGGACCAGTGCACCGCTGATAACCCAGCTGTGATTGAAGAAGGATTCGGACCGGTCATCACCGTGGAGACCTTCTCCACCGAAGCCGAAGCCATTGCGATCGCCAATGACACCGACTATGGGCTAGCCGGTGCGGTATGGTCTACCGATTCGGGTGTGACCAACCGCGTATCGCGCAAGTTACGCCACGGCACAATCTGGATCAATGACTACCACCCGTACCTGCCACAGGCTGAATGGGGCGGGTTCAAACAATCTGGTATTGGCCGCGAACTGGGAGTGACCGGGATGGATGAATACACCCTTTCCAAACACATTTATGAAAACACTGAGCCGGCGGTCTCTGGCTGGTTCCCGCAAAAAGATGCTAACTAATTCGCGATAAGAATGGAGCAGAAGTACGTGACAACAACAAATTACGATTACTTAGTGATCGGTGGTGGCTCCGCGGGAGCCGTCGTGGCAGCCCGTCTCAGTGAGGACCCCAACGTCTCGGTCGCACTTTTGGAAGCCGGCCCCACCGACATCGATAAAGACGAAGTCCTACAGCTAAATCGGTGGCCAGAATTGTTGGAATCCGGTTTGGACTGGGACTACCCCATCGAACCGCAGGATAATGGTAACTCCTTCATGCGTCACTCGCGTGCCAAAGTGTTGGGCGGTTGTTCCTCGCATAACTCCTGTATCGCCTTCCACCCACCAGCCGAAGACATGGATCTCTGGGAAGAGCTGGGGGCCGAAGGATGGAATGCTCAAACTATCCTGCCGTTGATCAAGCGTCTGGAAACGAACGAAAACTCCGGAGCACACAACGGCAATGATGGGCCGGTGCACGTGATGAACGTGCCACCCAATGACCCCGTTGGTGCAGCACTGTTAGATGCTTGCGAGCAACAAGGCATTCCCAAGGTTCAGTACAATGCCGGAGAAACCGTCATCAATGGTGCTGGCTTTTTCCAGATCAACTCGAAAAAGGATGGCACCCGAGCCTCCTCATCGGTGTCATATTTACATCCGATCATGGAGCGTGAGAATCTTACGATTCTGACCGATCACTGGGTTACCCAGATCCTATTCGATGAAAACAACAAAGCCACCGGCGTAGAGTACCTCAATAACGCTTTTGACCGGACCGCCACGCTGTCAGTAAACCGCGAGATCATTCTGTCTGCCGGGGCTATCGACACACCGAAACTGTTGATGCTCTCCGGTATTGGGCCAGCCGAGCACCTGCAGGAAACCGGTATTGATGTCCGTGTTGATGCCCCAGGCGTCGGTTCTAACCTTCAGGATCACCCGGAAGCGGTAATCTCCTGGGAATCGAAAGTTCCGATGACCCGTGAAGCCACCCAATGGTGGGAAATTGGGATCTTTTCCGCGACCGAAGATGGCCTAGACCTGCCAGATCTGATGATGCACTACGGTTCTGTCCCGTTTTCGATGCACACCCGCCGTCACGGGTATCCGCATGCCGATGAATCCTTTGCTTTGACCCCTAACGTCACACACGCAAAATCCCGGGGCACCGTGCGTCTCCGTTCGTGCGACTACGCTGATAAGCCAAAGGTGGATCCGCGCTACTTTACCGATCCCGAAGGTCACGATATGCGTGTGGCAGTGGCGGGGATTAAACTGGCTCGCAAGATTATTGCCCAGCCCGCCATGGCAGAGTTCGCCGGCCGAGAGCTGTTCCCCGGCACAGATGTGCAGTCGGACGAGGACCTTGCGGCCTATGTCTCCAAGACTCACAACACGGTGTATCACCCTGCTGGGTCCTGCCGCATGGGTCCGGTTGACGACAACATGTCACCGTTGGATCCGCAACTGCGGGTTAAAGGCACTACCGGTCTGCGAGTCGTTGACGCATCCGCGATGCCGCAATTACCTGCGGTCAACCCCAACATCACTGTGATGCTGATGGGTGAGCGCGCTGCTGAATTGATCACCGCAGATCACTAAGAGTTCCACTCACGTCAAAGGCCTCGCATCATATGATGCGAGGCCTTTGCGTTTCTCACAGTATTATGCTGGGCGATCGGTGGTGTCGCCCGGTTGCCGTGTTGCGGCCTGGGAGACCAGCCAGCGATCCATCTGGCGAAGCACTACCGAAGCCGCAATCAGGGCGGACCCCAACGGAAATGCACCATACTGGATGATCACCGACGCCGGGTAGATCAACGAAAAATACATGGTCTGATCCACGGTGTTGAAATTCAGTGAGGCTTCCACACCAGTCATCAGCCACGGCAGAGCCACCAGAGCAACCACGCCGAAAATGAACAAACCAATCCCCCACCAGAGGGTTCGTCGCGCAGCCTTATGCATAATTTTCCTTTGCTAGTCGTCTTCGATGACACCGACGACGTCGTAGCGTAACCACACACTGCCGTCTTCCTGGGGTTGGGCGGCCTTGAGTTGAAACTCAACCGGTGCTGGCGAAGAGTATGTCTCATGGGATTCAAATAACGAGTTGGTGTGGTTTTGTGCATCTGCTGTTGGCATCAGCAATAGGCTCAGCTCATCACACAGGCCAGCCCGGATCATCGACCAGTTCAGGTTCGGACCACCACCCAAAATCAGCTCATCCATGTTGAATATTTCACCAATTTTTTCTACCGCCAAAGCCATGTCCAGGCGTTCGTCACCGGCAATGAGGTAGGAGACGCCCATTGACCGTAGATGTGCTTTGAATGCATCGCTGACACCGTCCGGAATGAGTTCAACGATGTGAGCTTTGACATCGAAATAGTCAAATGAGTTTCTATCCCACAGAAGTTTTCCGGAATTGTCGACCGCAAAGTACAGCAGCTCTGCGTCCGGATCAGCAAGAAAGTCGCCAGCAGGCACCGGCTCGGTCGGTGCGGCAAGATTTACGTCGCGTGGGCCTCCCATGATAGCTTCGCTGGTGCCGCTTCCGCTGAGCCATCCACGGTGCTTTTGATAATAGCGATCCTCGCCTAGAAAGAGATCAAAGTAGATTTTCTGCGAGCGCATGCCCACCGAGGTGATATTGGCGATGCCATCCACCTTTCCGTTGAGCAGCGTGTGCATGTGGCAAATGATTCGTGGTCGAGTCATTGCGTCTCTCTTTCGAGTTGGTTTCAGCTCCAGCTACTACCCGGGCGTTGTGTCCTGGCATCCAGCGTACCAACCCCGCCGGCAGCGACCTTCATGATGCAAGCAGTGATATTTTTGGCACGGCCGTAAGGGTTCAGGAGCTGCGCAACGAGCTGAGTTGGCTCCCACCGCGATCGAAGTTACTGGGGTCGAGCCATTTTTCCATGGCGGCTCGCACTTGTGGCCAATCGTGGTCAAGTAACGCGTACCAGGCAGTGTCTCGATTTCTTCCCTTATAGACGGCTGCTTGGCGGAATGTGCCCTCGTAGGTGAATCCGAGTCGCAGGGCAGCTTTTCGAGATCCGGCATTGAGACTGTCGCATTTCCACTCATACCGTCGATACCCAAGCTCGAAAATATGGCGCATCAGTAAATACTGTGCTTCCGTTGAGGCCGGAGTCCGTTGGATTTCTGGGGCTAAAACGATGAAACCTACTTCAATGCTGCCCTGTTCCGGGTTGACTCTCAGTAACGCCAGGGTGCCTACTGCTCGACCAGTTCGGCTATCGAGGATCGCATAATGTAGCTGGTCGTGGCTCGTTGCAGCCTCAGCTACCCATCGGCGGTATGCTTCGGAACTATCGAAGGGGCCGACCGGCAGATAGGTCCAGTCACGAGCATCGGACGCTTGCGAGTATGCAGTAAAGAGTTCTTCGGCATGCTGGTCTGAATCAAGTCGCTCAAGGCGGCAGTACCGCCCCTGGAGCACACCCACGTGTGGATACACCGGAGGACGCCAGTCTGGCAGCGGGTCACCCACGGGCTGTCCGTAATCATTCATAGTGGTCATAACTTTGCCTTTCTATGCGCATGACGCTCGGAACCCGTTGAAGCCCCGACGAGCTGAGCCCAGGATACGAAAAGCGCAGTAGCTGTTCAATATTCAGTGTGTGCCGGAGTCGATCCGACAGAGCACACCAGTGACACGGTTTTAAATGGTGCCAGATATCGCGCAACAGAAGCCATCGAACTTATGAGACATGTTCGAATGCTACTGCGTACTGACTGTGTGTTTGCCAGCTTGGTGGGTATCCGGCCAGTCGACGCGAACCGCGGATCGTGTGCGATACCGGCGCCGGAAAGGCGTGCTCCAAGCGCTGTGCTCGTTGCGTTGGTGTTCTAGAGTGAAAGCATCTGCGGATCGGGAGAAAGGACGCTTGCCATGTCCAGACGTCGTAGAGCAGTATTGTTCACCGCCCTCAGTGCTGCGGCTGCTGCATCAGGACTCACCGTGTGGGACCTGTTGCAAACGAAGCATTCCGTGCTGCGTAACTATCCGTTGGTCGGACACCTGCGGTATCTTTTTGAAACGATCCGACCTGAAATCCAGCAGTACTTCATAGAAAGCGACTGGGACGGCCGCCCGTTTGATCGGGACACCCGCACGATCATCTACGCCCGAGCCAAAGGCGACACGGATGAACAGGCCTATGGCACTGAACTCGACGTTGAAGCAACCGGTGCCGAATATTTGGTGCATTCCATGCACCCCTACCCCACCCCAGACATCGCCCCGCGGACTCGGGTTGGCGGCCCAGATTGTTCTCAGCCCTATGACATGTCGTTGATGAATGTTTCCGGCATGAGTTTTGGTACCCTGTCGCATAATGCGATCCGTGCCCTGAATAAGGGCGCCGCCATGGGCGGGTTCGCCCATGATACGGGTGGGGTGGGCTCTCCGCATACCACCAGGAACACGGCGGGGAGCTCGTCTGGGAAATCGGGACCGGATATTTTGGGGCCCGCACGCCCGATGGGGATTTCGACCGTGACATTTTTCGTGACACCGCCCGGTTGGCACAGGTCAAAACTATTTCTTTGAAACTCAGCCAGGGCGCTAAACCCGGTACCGGCGGCGTCCTACCGGGAGCCAAAGTCACCGAAGAAATCGCCCGAGCACGCGGTGTGACCCCCGGGCGTAACCGTGGTCTCGCCATCGGGCCACAGTGCTTTTTCTACCCTGCGGGAAATGATTGAGTTCCTTGCTGAATTGCGCGAACTATCCGGTGGCAAACCCGTAGGGTTCAAACTCTGTGTCGGCTCACAGGTTCAGGTGCTCGCCGTGTACAAAGCAATGCTGGAGGTGGGCACTGCCCCGGATTTCATTATTGTCGACGGCTCTGAGGGTGGCACCGGTGCGGCCCCATTAGAATTTGAGGACTCCGTTGGGATGCCACTGACGGAAGGGCTCAACACCGTCCACCAGGCACTCGAGGGCACCGGGCTACGACACCGGGTCAAGATCGGGGCTTCTGGGAAGATCGCTACCGGCGAGGACATCGTCAAACGACTCATTCTAGGCGTCGATTTCACCAATTCCGCGCGCTCCATGATGATGGCTGTGGGCTGTATCCAAGCGCAACGCTGCAACCTGGACACCTGCCCGGTGGGGGTGGCCACCCAGAACCCACGTCGTACACGAGCCCTGGATGTTGAAGATAAAGCTATGCGCGTCTTCCGGTATCATCGGGCCACCCTCAACCAAGCGCTGCGGCTCATGGCCTCGATGGGTATCCAAGATATCTCGGAACTGTCGCCCCATATGCTGCGCCGTCGGGTCTCACAATCCAAGACGATGTCCTATGCAGAGCTCTATGGCATTATGGCACCGGGCCAGTTACTGACCGATCCGCCAGAATCATGGCAAGCCTCCTGGCATGCCGCATCACCCGATTCTTTCAACCCGCTGTACTCCTGAAACCGCGCTGACGGCTACGACTGCTCGTGATCTTGGGCGAGTTGTTCCAGCTGTCGCCACAAACTGTGTGGCACTTCAACCCGACGGTCGTGTACGTCAAGCTTCGTGATACGGATCTTAGCGCCATGATCGCGGGTGAATTGGCCCACCAAGTCGTCAATGCGTTCGGTATAGCCCGGCAATTTACGGGTATCAATGGCAATGATGCTCGCCCCGATGCCCTGCTTGCCTTGGCCTGCATAATACGGGGCCGCCGTATAGGAGGAATTCGCGCCGCCCATCATGGCTAAAAATTCGACCAGCAACGCGATATTGCCACCCTTATACCCGCCAAACGGCAGCATGGTGCCTCGCAGCGCGTCGGCGGCATTTGTCGTCGGCTGGCCATGCCGATCGAGCGCCCACCCGTCCGGCAGGCGCTCGCCACGTTCCGCATACTTCTGGAAATTGACGCGTGCCGTCGACGACGAGGCTTGGTCGATCACGATTGCTCGACCGTCAGCCAGTGGAACCCCGTAGCTGATCGGGTTCGTGCCTAATAATCGTTCATAACTTCCACCGACGCTCATGACCGCGGGACTATTTGCTGTCGAGATGGAAAGAATATCTTCTTGGGCCAGACGACGGGCATAATATCCGAGCTCACCGCCGGCAAACGCCTGCTTGATCATCAGTACTGCGATACCGTGGGCCCGTGCCGCCTCGAGCAGCGCGGCTTCCGTCTTTCGATAGGCAACCTGCATCGGGCCATCATTGGCGTTGGCAATCAACATTGAGTCGGTCACCAGTTGATGTTCGACCGTTGGTTCCGTGTTGATCAGCCCATTATTGACCGCTTGATAATAGTAAAATAGGTGGTTTAGTCCCACGTTGGGCTTGCCATAGAGTTCGGCATCCGTGGTGGCATCTGCCAGGATCTCGGCTACGGTGTGGAGGAATCCAACGCCTCGAGTGGCCCGATATACAAGATCCCAGATCTCTTGAGACGTTGCACGCTTCATCACTACGCCTTTCTGTCAACAGGCTCCTAGGCACAGTATACGCGCGTCACGTCTGGACTGTGTCGGGCAGCACAGGTGATGTGTGCTGAGGTGTTAGTTGAGGTCGGTTACTGGAACAAACTCGTAGCCCAGGTCCTGGACCCCCTCCACGATTTCTTTGAGATATGTCAGGTCCAAAAACGGGTGGAAGTAGAAACTGGCGGTTGATTCTGTCACCGCAAGATTCGTTTCGGCACGGTCAATGATCATTTGCGGAGAACGCGCTGGGTGGTTCCTTCAAGATACGTGTACACGACGAGTAGCTCGGTTATCAATTATGCCTTCCCCCGCTCCCCTGAAGATTAAAGGCGACGGCCCCTATGCGAGGGGCTTCGGTTCTCGGTCTTGAACCACGTAAGGTTGGAGCATGGACATCGAATGGTTTCCCGAGACTCTCGGCACCGAGGCCATTCTGTTGGTGTGCTCTTTTGTATTTTCTGGGCTCATTGGTTTGGAGCGTGAAGTACGCCAGAAGTCTGCGGGTGCACGAACGCACATACTGGTGGGCATGGGGGCAGCTTTATACACCCTGGTGTCAGCCTATGGGTTCGCTCAGGTACTGGGTGAGGACGTGGTGCTGGACCCTTCAAGAATAGCAGCCCAGATTGTCACCGGTATCGGCTTTCTCGGTGCGGGGGTCATTTTTGTTCGACGAAATATTATCTCTGGTCTCACGACCGCAGCCTCGGTATGGGTGACGGCTGCTGTTGGCATGGCATGCGGCGCTGGCATGCCAGTCACTGCCGCGTTAACGGTTGCGCTGTACCTGTTCGCGGTGACAGTCCTCACCCCACTGGTTCGTCGTTTACCGTCGCAGCAACGCTCCGAGTTCTATCGGGTCCGCTATACGGACGGTCGAGGTGTGCTGCGAGATATTTTGCAAGCGGCCAGCGATGCCGGCTACGAAATGGCACTATCAGAAACCAAACGTGAACGGAGCGATCAGGGGCATACGGTGGACGCAAAGATTGAATTTACGCACGGCAAGCAGCGTCCTCCAGAGTCATTGCTTCGCAAACTCAGTGAGGTGTCGGGCGTCCTTGAAATCATATCGGAAGAACAAGATCACGATTAACGATCCGAGCCGGCGAGGCCGTGGGATTGGGCCAACTAGGACCGCACCCCCACGACACTCAACGTCAGTTAGCGGACCGGGACCGTTGCCAGGTTTTCTTCGAGTTGGGTCAGCAGTGTGTGCAGTTCTGCAGGGTGCCGCTCGGCGGGCGTGAAAATGCCGTCCTGCCAATCAAAGAATGAGTTAAAGTTCAGTTCGGCACGAACCACGGGCATCGAGAAATTCGCGACAATCTGCCGCCACTGCTCAATAGCACGCACCCCGCCCACAGACCCGTGACCAACAAAGGCAACGGGCTTGGCTACCCACTCTGGGCCCAGCAGGTCGACGGCGTTTTTAAAGCCACCTGGAACGCCATGGTTGTATTCCGGGGTGACAAAGATGTAGCCATCCAGGGCATCGATTTTATCCGACCAAGCTTGTACCTTGGGGTCAGTGTGCGTTTTATTTGCGACCATGGGATGTACCGGGCTGGACAACAGCGGCACGTCATAATCTGCCAAATCGACAAGTTCGTACTCAACGCTACCGTTGCGCTGAGATGCTACCTCGAACACAAAGTCAGCTACCGCAACAGTATTTCGTTCATCCCGGATGGAACCATTAATAATTCCGATTTTCATACCGACACTCTCCTTCGTCTTTCGCTCATTCCACCATCGGATCTTACCCGCGCCGTCCCGGAGCCATGCTCGCGTTTCGATATAACGCACCGATTCAGCCGCTCAACCACGAGATTGCTTCAAATTTGTAACGCAGAGCGTAATTTCACGGCCGCAGCACACGCTGCTGAACGCGACACTATCCGTGGCCGGGGTTATCTTTTAGACTTTGTGCATGACTGATCATCGAGATGCACTGCTGCTCGTAGACTTGCAAAACGCGTTTTTCGATGACCCCGGTTTAGCCAAGCAGCGAGAAGCGCTGATAGCCGCGGCGAATCGCCTGAGTCGTGCAGCTCGGGCTGCAGACATTCCTGTATTCGTTGTTACCACGGTGCATAGCCGAGACGGTTCAACGTGGACATTGAATATGTTGGAAGTTGGTGAAGGGTATCTATTCAATGGTGATGAGGGCACCGAAGTCGTCTCCGGCTTGGACACTTGCCAGACGACGCGCGTAGAAAAAACCCGGGATAGTGCTTGGTTTGCCACCGATCTACATTTGCGTCTGACCAATTTAAACGTCAACCGCATTGTGCTCGCCGGAGTCTCAACCCACGGCTGTATTGGTCAAACCGCCCGAGACGCGTACGCCCATAATCTGCGCACTGTCATCGTCACGGATGCGGTAGCCGATGCACGGGTGGATCATCACCGTGAACAGATCTCACACCTGACACATGATCGCCAGGCCAGCCTGGTGACTCTGACGGAAATGCTCGACGAATGGGCGGATGACAACACTTTTCACCACTCTGCCCAGAAATGAGACCGACTATGGGCCAACTTATCTATTCAATGATCGTGTCGCTGGATGGTTACGTGAGTGATCAGCAGGGCCGCTTCGACTGGGGTATGCCAGATGAGGAGGTCTTAGCCGCTGTGAACAACGACATGGAAACGGTGGGCACGTATCTGTATGGCCGACACATGTACGAGGTCATGCAGGTTTGGGAAACCGACCCCCATATTGCCCGGGGCTCACCAGGGTCGCAGGCATTTGCCACATTATGGCAGCAGGCGGATAAAGTTGTGTATTCCACTGGCCTTGCCGAGACTCCCACGAACCGCACACAGCTTCGACGCGAATTCGATCCGGTAGAAGTCCAGCGGCTCAAAGTGAGTTCGCGAAAGCATCTGACCGTTGATGGTCCAACATTGGCGGCAGCGGCCTTCCGCCACGATCTCGTGGACCAGATCCACATGATCATCTGCCCCGTGGTGGCCGGCGGCGGGCTCGCATTTTTCCCGAACCGGCCAATGGACCTGGAACTGGTCCAGCAACAGCGGTTTGGCAACGGTATGGTCCAATTGCAGTACGAGGTCCAACACGTTGCCGAACCCGCTGGGCGCAAGGGCTATTAGGCTTTCTTGACCACGCTGGATTTCAACTGCATCGTGCCAAAACCCGGTACCCGAGCATCAATATCGTGGTCGTCGATGCCGTCGTCAATGAGCCGAATATCGGTCACTTTCGTGCCGACTTTAATGACACCACCGGCACCTTTGACTTTCAGGTCTTTGACAATGGTGACGGTATCGCCGTCGATGAGTTCGTTGCCCACGGCATCTCGGATAACCGGTGTGGTTACCACAGTGTCAGTTTCGGGTTCTTGGGGTGACCATTCGTGACCACACATCGGGCAGACCAGTAGCGCTCCCGATTCGTAGGCGTACTGTTCCTGACATTCTGGGCATGCTGGCAACTGATCGGACATGAAAACGGCTCTCCACCTGAGGTCAAAATCTAGCGATAGGGGCTGATAGAAACACTTTGTAGCATAGCAGCCCACCTGCCCTGGAGCTTAGTCAGTCCAGGTTGACAGTAGTTGTGCAGATACCTCGCCAAGCCATTTCTGCCATAGCGGCCCAAACGTAACACGACGGACACCGAGTTCTTTGAGGGTTTGGATATCACCGGCGCCGTGTCCATCGACTGGGTGAGCGGTGACATTGACTGGCACTGCGACGGCCTGAACGACCGCCGATACCTGGTCTATGGAGGAGAGCCCCACCGGATACACAGAGCGGGCTCCTGCACGTTCCATCAGCTGGCAGCGGGCAATGGCTTCGTCCAATGGGTCCCGATACATTTCTTGCCCAAGTTTGACGGCATCGGTGCGACCGTTAATCACGAAATCCACTCCGGCATCATCGGCGGCTTGTCGTGCCCCGGCAATGTAGTCAGCGTGCTCCTGGCGTTCCCGGACGCGCTTTCCTTCGCTATGGACCACGTCTTCAATATTTGCTCCCACCGCTCCGGCTTCTAGCAACCGTTCGATGAGCTCTTTTGGCGCCAAGCCGTACCCCGATTCGACATCCGCGCTGATGGGCAAATCTGCCGTATCGACGATGCGTTTGATGACCTCAAGGTAGGCACCGAAATTCATGTTTTCGCCGTCGGCGCTGCCGATAGCATCGGCCACCGGGTGGCTTCCAACTGTGAGCCCGCTGAAACCTGCTTCTGCGGCCACGGTCGTGCTCCAGGTGTCCCAGACGGTTGGAAAGACCAGTAGCTCGCCGGATTCGTGTTGTTCCGCAAGGTCTTGTGCACGGGCATGTACGTTCGACATGAGAACCTCCTCAGGGTACCGTTTCCCACCCTACGACTGATTGCACAGCCTGTATACCGGTCGCCGCCAGGTACAGTGTTGGGCAACCTGGTTAGCAGCCTTGGAGGAGTGCCAACCGGCTTTGCGTTCGGAACAGATCCGGTGGTGGAGTACCAATATCGACAATCTGGTCGCGTGGCGCTTCGGCGCTCACGGTCAGGGCAATGTCGCGCTCCACCAGCACATCGATCAGCGTGACCCACCGTTGGCGTGAGGCGGGGTCAGTTTTGGACAGGCGCGGCACATTGGTAAGAACCCAGAAATCATAGTGGTCGGCCAAGTCCAGGTAGTCGCTCGTCACGGAGGGGGTTTGCAACAGCTCAGCAAAATCAAACCATATTTCAGTGCCCCGAACCGCGCTGGCGCTCAGCCGGCGATGACCATCCAGCACGGTGGTGGCTTCGGCTGCTTCGGGTGGCAGCAGACCGGCGGCACGCAAGACTTGATCGGTTTGCTGTCCTGGTCCAGCCACAAGCCATGCACCGGAGGCAAAGCCTGCAGCGTTAGGGGTCTGTTGACGGCGGTAGTCCGTGCCGCCGTCCAGGGTGCGGACGGAAAAATGGTCTCGAAGGATGCTGATACTGGGTTCTACGACGTGGTGGAACATCTGATCCGGCAGAAGTCCTTCGGGTGCGTAGTTTGAGGTGATCAGGGTTGGGATGCCACGCTGTACAATCTCGGCTAAGAGCCGGTTAAGCAGGGCTGCACTACCGGGGTCATGGACGTGCAGCTCATCGAAGAG
>Ga0209487_1000941_pt1 | contig 25245 bp, 21 predicted proteins | sample Poulit2012_FD_187524 | JGI IMG/M metagenome (GOLD analysis project Ga0209487, IMG submission 187524) | Agricultural soil microbial communities from Georgia to study Nitrogen management - Poultry litter 2012 (SPAdes) (version 2) | ecosystem: Environmental > Terrestrial > Soil > Agricultural land...
CAACTACATGAGCGTTCATCCCCTGAATAGGCGTGAAAATAAAACGACGGGACACATGCGGGCCTACCCCAAATTCCTCGAGCTCAGCGACCTGATCGTATTGTGTTTGCAAGTCCTCATGCAGAGCGGGACCCAAGTTGAACCGCGTCACCTCTACAAAGGCCATCGGCCCCTGCCCTGGCTGCCCCACGGTACTAAAATCAGTACCCATCCGTAGACGATAACGAGCATGTGGCAACTGCCCTTCTAAGTAATCAAACAACAATGTGGCTCGTTCTAACGGAGCCATTTGAGCGTCAGGGAAAAAAACCGAATCGGTACTCATGCCCGGAAATTGTTCAGACCGGTACCAACCATCATCAAACCAAGACTCAATATCTTTTGAGCGGACCTGTTCAAAACCATCTTTGCGGACAAAAGAAACATCAAGCTCTTGAGCGGTTTTCACAGCAGAACCGTCCTGCTGGGCAACCTGCTGCGCCGAAGCACTAGCAACCTGAACTGATGCCTGCCCAGCCCACGCCGGAGAAATAGCAAGCCCAGTCCACACAGCAGCAATACCTAATAAACCAAGTGGTGATGTATTTTTCATGAGTATCCCTTAATAAAAAACACTGACCTTAGTTTTAGCATGCTACTGGCAGCAATAAAACTAGACTTAGCTTTTTTTAACGGCCGCAATACCCTCAAGGATTACTACATATTTACTCTACTAACGTGTCATAGCGCCACAAATAAATAGTGACGAACAAACCGGGCAGAATCAAAATAGGACGCGCCCAAGCCACTGACATAATCCAAGCAGAAATAGCCAAAGACACCCAAGTAAGACTAATGGCCCATATTTTGGTGCGTTTAGGAATAGCTTTTTTAATTTGAAAATTGCGCAAATGCTCGCCAAATAAGGAATTATTCAGCATCCACACAGACATACGCTGGGAACCGCGCATATAGCAGGCTAGCGCCAACAAAAGAAAAGGCGTCGTGGGTAATAAGGGCAGGAAAATACCCAATACACCTAATGATACGGAAAGCGTACCAATAAAATTATAAAAAAGACGCGCTAACGGATTTCTAGCCATGAACCACCCTCAAAGAACGCACTCATTCGAAAACGTGCACTACAAAGTGATCATAAAACAAAATGAGCACCAAGGCGATAAAGAGTCTTAATTACAAACCTTCTTCCCCTGCTTAGTTTAGCGGCTGTTGCTTGATTCGCTAGCGCCCAAAGCATTGCGCTCGCAAATGGTCAGAATACATCCATAAAAGGCATTGCTGAGTGCCAGGTGGTAATTAATGAATTCATGTCAGCTAAGCAAACCACGTTTGCTGATGAAGACGGAGATTATGGCGACTGGATAGAGCTCTATAACTGCACGGATAAAGACATCAACCTAGAAGGTTGACATTTGAGCGATCGACCGCATCGTCCAAAAATGTGGCAATTTCCAGCCACCTCGATCCCCGCAAACGGCTATTTAACCGTATGGGCGAACGATTAGATGCCCAAGATGCCAAAAAAGACAGGTACATAGTACTGGGAGCGTAAAAAAACCTAGCGTTTACACCCCAAACTGAAATGTTTTACGAGATCGATGTTGATGGCGAGAAAAAAGAAGACCGTATTCGTTCGGGCTACAGAAAAAGCCAGCGGCAAGGGTTTGTAATTCATGATCACTAATTTTAATTTACAGACCAAGAGCAGAAAATTTATAGTGGAGGAACGGAAGACTGATAAAAACTAGCGTGCTTTAGCGCACAATGAGAGGCCACAGCAATTCATGGTTTTAAGCGTACATTACCTCAGAGGGTTAGCCGCATTACTCGTCGTTTGCTTTCACTATAGATACTATTTAAATGCATCTTTCCCTGTCGTCGATATTGGCGACATTTTATTTTCTAACGGAGCATATGGGGTCGATTTATTTTTTATTATTAGTGGTTTCATCATCTGCTATTCCACCGAGCGTATAGAACGATTCCCAGCTGTATCGTTTGCAATGAAGCGCTTCTTTAGGATTTACCCCCTGCTCTTTGTCAGCTTAATTCTATCTATCCTCTTCTTTGATATCGAGGGGCATTCTTTACCAGCCTCCTTTGTGCCTTTGCACGCTGATTATGAAGCCAAAGGCCCAACATATGGCTTTCATTTGCACAGCCCTGTTTGGACACTGACTTATGAAATAGCTTTTTACATGCTTTTTATGGGCGCACTCATGTGCTCACAACGCTATAGAAAATTAATCGCAAGCGCGAGCATCATAGGCCTGTTTTTAGGTTTGCAATATATGGTCCACGGCGAAATAGGTTTCAGCGCCTATCAAAAAGCGGATGCTTCGGTAAACAAACTCGTACAGCCTTTAGTAGCGATATTTTCTTCGCCCATGGTTATTGAGTTTGCTTTGGGAATTGCCCTGTATGTGGTTTATCGAGCCTTACCCCGCTTGGCGCCCGAATTACGACAACGAATTGCCATCCCTGCACTTATCGTTGCTGCAGTAGCTGCCATAGGCTTGTATTTGCCCACATTTTACGGCCATGGCCCATTAAATTGGGGGCTACCCGCTTTTATTTTACTGCTGGCATTGTTGGTCTACGAAAAACAAAATGGATTACCCGAAATAAAATCATTGGTATTTTTAGGCAATATCTCGTTTTCTCTTTATCTCATGCATATGATCATCATCAAGCTCATGAGAAAGCATGAAATTGCCCAAAACTCTTTTGGTTTAGTCGTGTTCTTTGCAGCCTTGGTGGCCTCTATCTTTGTTTCTTATCTGAGCTTTGTATTCATCGAGCAAAAATCGGCGCAATTATGTAGAAGCCTATTGAAAAAGCTACAATCATCAAGGCTTGGCAACCAAGGCAACGAACAAGAAAATGGCAATAATAAATTTAATAGTGCTTAAACAAATAGGCTGAACATCAAGTCATATCGACCCCAAATAAAAAAACCCGCAACCAAATCGGTGCGGGTTTTTTAAATGCTTGTACAGGCAGTTTTAAAATATGCCTAGCGATAATACAAGCTAGAAAAATTTGGCGGAGATGGAGGGATTCGAACCCTCGATGCGGTATAAGCCGCATGCTCCCTTAGCAGGGGAGTACCTTCAACCAGCTCGGCCACATCTCCAAATAAAGTGATTAGTATAATACAGCTATTTTGATTTTGCTAGCCCTTAGTGGCATTTTTCTAACTATTTTGCCTACCCGTATTACTCGGGCTGTGTCCAGCCGTTTTCTTGTTCGAGATCAAAGGCACGGTGCAATGCACGAACAGCTAACTCCATATACTTATCAGCAATAATCACTGATGTTTTAATTTCACTGGTACTGATCATTTGGATATTGATGCCCTCTTGGGACAAGGTCTCAAACATGGTGCTGGCTACGCCCGCATGACTACGCATACCAATACCTACTATAGATACTTTGCAGACTTTATCATCATAGGAAACTTCGCCGGCGCCGATAGCGGGCTGAACCACCTTTTTGATGATTTCTTGGGTGCGCGGGCCATCTTTACGGCTGACAGTAAAGGAAAAGTCAGTCATACCCTCGACAGAGAGGTTTTGCAAAATCATATCTACATCGATATTGGCCTCTGCGATCGGGCCCAAAATCGAATAGGCAATCCCAGGGGTGTCAGGGACTTTTCTAAGTGTAAATTTGGCCTCATCACGGCTGTAGGCGATTCCTGAAACTACGGCTGCTTCCATTTTCTGGTCTTCCTCAAAGGTAATTAGGGTGCCCGATTGACGCTCTTGGTCGACTGGGATATCGGGGTCAGAGAGCGATGATAAAACACGTACCGGTACACGGTATTTACCGGCAAACTCGACAGCCCTGTTTTGTAATATTTTAGAGCCTAATGAAGCGAGTTCAAGCATTTCCTCGAAAGTGATGACACGCATTCTGCGTGCTTCTGGAACAACACGCGGGTCCGTGGTGTAAACACCATCCACGTCCGTGAAAATCATGCATTCGTCTGCCTGTAAAACCGCAGCCATGGCGACTGCCGAAGTATCAGAGCCACCGCGGCCCAGCGTGGTCAAGTGCCCTTCATCATTGACCCCTTGGAAACCCGCTACGATGACCACGCGGCCACTGTCTAATTCACTGCGAATACGTTTATCGTCAATAGAACGGATACGTGCACGAGTGTAGGCATTGTCTGTATGGATGGGCACCTGCCAGCTAGCAAAACTACGTGCTGAAACCCCTTTATTAATCAAAGCCATGGCGAGTAAAGCACTGCTGGCTTGCTCACCCGTGGTGGCCAGCATATCGAGCTCGCGCAGATCAGGCTTGTCCGCAATTTCGCCGGCCAGGTCAAGCAAGCGATTGGTCTCCCCTGACATGGCCGAGGGAACCACAACGACCTGATAACCTGCGGCATGCCACTTGGCGACACGCCGTGCGACATTTTTGATGCGCTCTACCGAGCCCATCGAGGTGCCGCCAAATTTCATAACAATTATGGACATGTTAAATACTCAAAACAGAAACAATTTCAAACGGGTCAATCATAGCTTTTTAACAACACTCGTCCATCGATACAACGTAAAAATGAAGGACCGTGTTTAATTTGCAACCTGCGGTCAGTCCCACGCTGATGCACCTGATTTAGCTGACGCAACATCTCTCGTAAACGAGCTTCAGTAGGCATACGCTGCCCTGCTAATTGCAAAAAATAGCGTAATACTAATGCTTGCTTGGCCGCATCCAAGGCACGCCATAATGACAAATCAAAACTATGCTCTACATGCCCTGTTTGCGGGCATACTGAACGATAATCCAAGCCAAGCAAAAGGTCGTTCGCCCATTCATTGAGCAAATTATATTGTGCCGCAGCCTGCTCGGCGTGACGTCCAAGTGCCTGTTGCCAACGTGGCCAATGATGATTTAATACAGGTGCCAAATGCTCTCGGATAATCCCTCGAGTATAACGAGGATTGATATTGGTTGGATCAGTAACAGGCTGCCAACCACTATGCTGAGCATAATTCTCGGCAGCCTGAAGTATTTGTTGGCGTGGAATATCTAAAAAAGGGCGTAAATATAATTGTCCGGCCCGATAGCTGCTGGGACGCATCGCTTGCATGCCCGCGGGGCCCGAGCCACGCAGTAGCCGCATCAATACCGTTTCGGCTTGATCATCCAAATGATGCCCTAGCAAAACAGCGTGCACATCTAACTGCCGTGCCATGCTTTTAAGAGCGCCATAGCGCGCTCGACGGGCTGCTGATTCAACCCCATCCCCTCGGGTACGTACTTGAACCTTTTTTACCCAGGTCGGGATTTGCAATAAATGACCTAAATGCAATACATGTTCGGCCCAATCATCAGCTATGGCTTGTAATCCATGATGGATATGGAAAAAATAAAGCTTTTTGTGTGCCTGCTGAGCCCAAGCCGCCGCATGAACAGCCAACATGGCCGAATCGGGGCCACCACTAAGGGCGACCGCGTAGGCGTCGCCCAAAGCGCATTGCGAAATAGTACGGTGAATGGCTTGGGTCAGTGATGAATCTAGTGCCAACTGCAACGTGCGTGTCATTAATGGGATTAGTGAGGACTAATTGCGCCCTTCTTGAAAATGCCCATACGCCAACAGCCGTTCGAGACGGCGCTCGCGTAATTGCTCGGGGCTCAAGCCGCTGATCAATCGTAAAGACTCAGCGAGTGCACGCTGCAATGTTTCTGCCATCTCTTGTGGGTTGCGGTGTGCGCCCCCTACGGGCTCTTGGATCAAACGGTCGACGAGCTCGAGCCTCTTGAGGCGTTCGGCGGTGATCCCCAAAGCCTGGGCCGCGGTTGATGCTTTATCAGCATCGCGCCATAAAATAGATGCACAGCCCTCGGGTGAAATAACTGCATACGTCGCGTATTGCAACATCAGAACAACGTCGCCCACAGCAATAGCCAATGCTCCCCCCGAACCACCCTCGCCGATAATAGTCGTAATGATCGGGACATTAAGCTCAGCCATTGCGTATAGGTTGCGCCCAATGGCTTCGGATTGACCACGCTCTTCGGCGCCCACCCCTGGATAGGCGCCAGGGGTATCAACGAAAGTAAAAATGGGCAGCTTGAATTTTTCTGCTAAGCGCATCAAACGCAAGGCTTTTCTATAGCCCTCTGGACGCGGCATACCAAAATTTCGACGAGCGCGCTCTTTGGTATCGCGACCTTTTTGATGGCCAATAACCATACAGGGCAGACCATTAAAGCGGGCTAGCCCACCGACAATGGCCTGGTCATCGGCATACATCCGATCGCCATGCAGCTCGTGGAAATCAGTAAACAAGAGATCAATGTAGTCAAAGGTATAAGGCCGTTGTGGATGCCTTGCGACCATTGCAATCTGCCAAGGAGTCAACTTGGAATAAATATTTTTTGCCAAGGTCTGACTTTTTTGTTGCAGGCGATTGAGCTCTTCGGAAATATCTACGGCAGAATCGGACTGCACGTAGCGTAATTCTTCGATCTTTTGTTCTAACTCAGCGATTGGCTGCTCAAAGTCTAAATATGTATTTCGCATTGTAACGTTTCGCTCTAGCCTTTAGCGGGTTGCGGATTGAGAATGTAAGCTACGCCACAAATACCAAGTGGCCACAGTACACCAAGGGGTCCAAGCCTGGGCAACCTCGCGCGCTTCGAAGCGCGATACGGGCTCGCCACTAAAATAGTGCTTGGATATAGCCTTGATTAAACCTGCATCATCTAATGGCAGAACATTGGCGCGATGCAAATTGAATATCAAAAACATTTCGGCGGTCCAACGCCCTACACCTCGTAGTTTACACAGCTGTGCAATAATACGCTCGTTTTCGAGGCTTGCCCAGTCTAAATTGCGTATTTCATCGTCCGCGAAATACTCGGCAACCCCTAAGATATATTCGGTCTTGCGCTGCGAGAGCCCTAATTTGCGTAGCTCATCAAAAGGCGTTTCTAGTACGCCTTGAGCCTCGGGCGCGTGATTAAAGCGTTCTAAAAAGCGCCCCCAAATGGCCTGAGCGCTTTGTCGACTGACTTGCTGCCCAATGATAGAACGCACCAGCGTCATAAAAGCTGTGCTGGGTTCTTCGATGCCTTCGGCATCGAACTGTGGTATCAGTCGACGCAGGATGCGATCCCTCTTCATTAAATGATCTTGGGCCTCTTGCCAGCAAGAAGGCCCTTTAATGCGGCGTAATCCTTTTACATCCGACGCCATTGCGTTTCCCCTCCTGCTTTATCTTCTAGTTCAATACCTTGTGCGCGTAAATGGTCACGAATTGCATCTGCTTTTTCAAAATTTCTGTCATTTTTAGCCTGGGTACGTGCGGCTATCTGCGCCTCGATCTCAGTTTCACTGAGTGTCGCTGCAGCAGATTGTTTGTCACTACTACGATAACGCGAGGCCGAACGCAGATAAACTTGGGGGTCATGTTGTAGCACGCCAAGCAAAGCACCCAGATTTTTTAATAACGCACTGGAGTGGGCATCTTTTTCACGATTAATATGATTAGCAAGCTCAAACAGCACGGAAATAGCCCCTGCGGTATTGAAATCATCATCCATATGCTCTTTAAATTGAGCTGCTTGTGGGTGGGACCAATCGATAGTATCAACCCCGGGTGCGGGCGGTACATTGGCCAAGCAATGATAAAGCCTATCAATAGCCTGCTGCGCGTCGTTCAAGTTATCAGGTGCAAAATTTTGGATACTGCGATAGTGGTTACGCACAATAAAAAAACGCAGCATCTCGGACTCACGTAGATTAGCATCATACTCAGCCTGAGAATCCAAATCAGCCGAGCCAGCAACCGCGATGGTATCGCGGATGCGTTTGAAATTGCCGAGTGATTTAGACATCTTGTCGGCATCAACCATGAGTGGGCCACAATGCATCCAATAATTAGCCATTTGCCCATCGAATGCCCCTTCGGATTGAGCAATCTCATTTTCATGGTGTGGGAATTTCAAATCTGGGCCACCTCCATGGATATCTAAAGGCATGCCTAAGAGCTCATAACTCATTGCAGAGCACTCGATATGCCATCCAGGCCGCCCAACGCCATAGGCTGAAGGCCATTTGCAATCATCAGGCTCACCGTCTTTGGCGGCCTTCCAGAGGACAAAGTCCAGTGGATCGCGCTTGCCATCAGCCACCGCAACGCGTTCACCCGCACGTAACTCGTCTAAAGTACGCCCACTGAGCTTGCCATAGTCTGCAAACTTGCGCACCGCGTAATGAACATCGCCATCAGTGCCTTGATAGGCTAAATCTTTTTCCTTTAAGCGCTCAATAATATCTAACATGGCCGGTACGTGTTCGGTTGCCCGTGGCTCAAAGTCAGGGCTTTGAACATTTAGTGCCTTTTCATCAGCATGCATTGCCTGAGTATAAAAATCAGTAATGTCGCTAACGGACTGGCCGGTATCAATGGCTTTATTAATGATTTTGTCATCGATATCCGTGATGTTTCTGACGTATTGCACCTGGTACCCACTGGCACGCAGCCAGCGTTGAATCACATCAAAGCTCACGAGCATCCGAGCATGCCCTAAATGACAAAAGTCGTATACGGTCATGCCGCAGACATACATCCGTACCTGACCTGGTTCTACAGGGCGAAAAACTTCTTTTTTACGTGACAGAGAGTTATAAATGTGCAACATGAACCGATATACAATTAAAAAATAGAGGCATATCGCGATGAGTCAATCGCGAAATATGCACAAATGATACAACAGTTGGAGGCTGGGCCTGTTAATTCCATTAGAATAAAGGGTGGCCCTATGCGCTAAAATAGCACGTCATCATAGAAAAGCAGAAAGCCTAGTATAGCAAGAAGGCTCTTTTCGCCCATAGTTAAGTACTGGAAAATACCATCAACCCTTTCAGGACGGAATAGCGAAGTGTTTCAATCCTACCCACATCGGCATAAATCCATATTTGCTGCTCTTCGAAGTTCATCCCGCGCTCGCATCTCTTTGCTCGTATTGAGCCTAGTATTGTGCAGCTTGTGGTCGGCTGGATTAACTGCACAAACGAACTCTGAGCCGGTGTTCCCCGCTGCTGACACCCGTGACGAGGGTTGGAAGCCACTCGCCAATCTACTCAATGCACTGACCCCTAGTGCCGATACCTCTGTGCCGTTGAGTGGGTCGGAAATTAATCGACGTATTTACAATCTAATTCAAAATGGTAAGGCTGATGAGGCGCTCGATGCCATCGAACGGCGCGAAAAACAACTGGCTGAATCACAGATACTGGGTACTGATGTGCAACTGCTCTTTCTCAAAGGGCGGGCGTTTGAAAGCTTGGGACAATACCAGGATGCATTCGAACTGTATAAAAAAATGACAACCCTATATCCCGAGCTACCTGAGCCATGGAACAACTTGGCACTGGAATATGTACGTCAAGGAAACCTAAACCTAGCCGAGGACTCGCTCGCTATGGCTTTGACTGCTGATCCTGGCAATGAAACAGCTTTACAAAATCTAGGAGAGGTACGGCTCATGTTAGCCGAAGAAACCTTTCAGCGCGCGGGCCCCAAAGGCAAACCTCGTGCTGCTGAGATTCAAAATCTGTTGCGTTAATTTTATCCTTTACGCTTTACTTTAGAGATGGAACATAGATGCTTTATCATTCGCACAAACTTGCTACACTTAGAGGCTTTATTGCCACTCATAAAAAAGCATTTAAAGGCTTTTTAGGGGCAATAATGGCATGCGCTATCTTTGGCATCCACGGCGGCTTGCCCGCTGCGGCCCAATCCAACGATCAAGAGGTCACTATGAGTAAACCACAAGTCACACTAAACACCACTCAAGGCGATATTGTTATCGAGCTTGACGCTGAAAACGCACCCAAAACTGTCGAAAACTTTCTGACCTACGTTAAAGACGGCTTTTATGATGGCACCGTATTTCATCGTGTCATCGATGGCTTTATGATCCAAGGCGGCGGTTTTGAGCCTGGCCTAAAACAAAAACAAGCCAATGCTCCTATCGAAAACGAGGCTGATAACGGGTTGAAAAACAACCGCTATACCCTCGCCATGGCACGCACCAATGACCCGCACTCAGCCACTGCACAATTCTTTATTAACGTAGCTGATAACGACTTTTTGAATTTTACCGCCCCCACACCCACTGGTTGGGGTTATGCGGTCTTTGGTGAGGTCGTCCAAGGCACCGAGGTTGTAGACGCCATCAAGGGGGTCAAAACCGGCAGCATGGGGATGCACCAGGACGTACCGGTAGAGGATATCGTCATTGAAAAAGCGACAGTCACCGCTGAGTAGAAAACATTTTGACGGCTGTCTATGGATAGCCGCAGATGTTCATCTAGGGCCGCATGCACCTAAAACTGCTGCGGCCTTTTATGCTTTTTTAGAGCATGCTGCACAGCACGCTGATGCATTAATCTTGTGCGGCGATATTTTTGAAGCCTGGATAGGTGATGATGTTGTCAGCCGACCATCGCCCTGGTTGAATTCTGTTATCCAAGCCCTGCGTGTACTCTCGGAAACAACCCAACTATACCTGATGCGAGGTAATCGCGACTTCCTCTTAGGCGAACAATTTGCCGCGCATATCGGTGGGCAATGCCTACCCGATGAGATCATCATCAGTACACCTCAGTGTGAGTTTTTACTGGCGCATGGGGATCAATTCTGTACCGACGATAAAGCCTACCAGCGTTATCGACGAGCTGTACACCAGCCTTGGCTGCAACGCTTGTTTTTATGCTTGCCTCTGAAACTACGAGAAAAAATAGCCGCCTCTTTGCGCCAACAAAGTAAGCAACGTAACTACGCTGTATTAGGTGATATCTACGAGCCCGACACAGCAGACTTGCTAACAGAGCACGGCCAAACATTGCTCATCCATGGCCATACCCACCAACCCGCCATACATCATTTTGGTGCGCAACAAGCACATACCCGCGTGGTTATCCCTGACTGGGAATACGACCACAGCCAGTCCCAGCGCGGGGGTTGGATTAGCATTGAATGCAATGGCAAGGTCGGGTTGCACCTAAAGGGTCAACCCACACGCTACCTCTAAATGAGATTAATAATCATAAATACAAACTCAGAGGTTTATTTTTGCCCTGCTTCTGGGGGTAATACTGTTTTCTGAATGCTGTGATCCAAAGCCTCGTAGCCATAATATTTGATTAGCTCGTATAGATCAGCCCGCGTTTGCATATTTTTGACCTGGTCTTTAGCTGTGCCTGTAGTGTGTAGCGCCTGATAAAAATCGGCCATGGCCTGAGCTGCTATACGTAGGCTAGACACTGGCCAAATTGCCATTGCATAGCCCATGTCTTGGAATTCTTGGGCCGAGGTTTGGGGGGTACGCCCGAACTCGGTCATATTGGCAAGCAGCGGCGCATCGATAGCCTGTGCAAAAGCCTGAAACTGTGCTGCATCAGTCAATGCCTCGGGGAATATCGCATCTGCGCCTGCGGCGATATATTGCTGCGCGCGATCAATAGCCGCCTCGAGACCTTCTGTGGCAACTGCATCAGTACGCGCAATGATACGACAATCTGTGCGTGCTTGGGCAGCAGCAGCGATTTTCTCGGCCATTTCCTGAGGGCTGACGAGTTGTTTACCGTTCAGATGCCCACATTTTTTTGGTAGCACCTGATCTTCTAGTTGTACTGCAGCGACCCCAGCCTCTTCGAGCTCGCGCATTAAACGCATGGTATTCAAAGCCTCACCATAGCCCGTATCGCCGTCCACCAACAAAGGTAATCGAGTCGCGCGGACAATGCTGCGGGCGTGGTAGACCAACTCATCCATATTAAGTAAGCCTACATCTGGCAAGCCCAAGGACGCAGTTAGCGCCCCACCTGATAGATAAAGAGCCTCAAACCCAGCTTGTTGTGCTAGTAAAGCACTGATCGGGTTGTACACCCCTGCCATGGCAATGAATTTTTCTTGGGCCCATTGCTGTTGAAACCAAGCACCTAAATCACGCACCTGGGGTTGGGCCAGCCAAACCTGCGCCTCAGTGTTGTGTTGCATTTGACTCTCCATTCACTGTTAATTCATCACAGCAGTACATCAGGGTACTGCCCTGGGGTAACTCATTAGCCAGACGACTCGGCTGAGCCGTTCTCGGGCTGTGCGGCGTCCTCAGCTGCTAGCGGGGTATCAACGAGCTGCTCACGCTCGATACGGACCAAAGCAATACGACGCTGCTCAATTTTTAAAACTGTAAATACAAAACGATAAGGCCCCCACTCTAAATCACAGCTATCATTGGCCTCGGGCAAATGCCCAAAGCGTTCAAGTAGATAGCCACCCAATGTGGAGTATTCCTCATCGTCGTCAACTAACCCCTCGATCTCTAATACCTGCTCTAAATGGTGTATATCTGCAGCCCCATCTACCAGCCACTGGTGGTCACCAACGGCACGAATATCGGGCATCTCGTCCTCATCAGGGAACTCGCCCGCGATGGCCTCAAAGATATCAATGGGGGTCACTACACCCGCAATCGCCCCAAATTCATCGGCGACCATCAGCAGTTGTCCACGGGCCTTTTTCAGCCTCTCCATCAATTGTATGGTTCCGATGGACTCATGAACAACCAATGGGGCACGCAAACGAGATAACTGAATACTTTTATATTTAATTAGATCCTCAACCAGTTCTTTGGCCTGGCCTACTCCGATTACATCATCCAGAGTCCCCTTGCACACCGGCAAATAACTGTGAGGTTCGCGAGCAATCTGCGCCTGTATTTCCGCGGGAGGCTCGTCAATATTGATCCAAGAGATATCTTTGCGCGGTGTCATAAGTGAACGCACATTGCGCTCGGACAACGTTAATACACCACTGACCATATCACGTTCTTCTTTGCCAAAAACCAGGCTGGGGTCAACCACACCAGCGGGGTCTGCACTGGCTGCAGGCATATCTGAAGGCAATCTCTTACCTAACATACGCAATACAGCTTCGGCAGTGCGCTCACGCATAGGGCGATGTTCTTCTGCTAATCGCCGATTACGTCGTGCCAACTGATTAAAGGTTTCGATCAACACAGAAAAGGTGATGGCCGCATATAAATAGCCCTTGGGCAGTACAAAACCAAAGCCTTCTACCAGCAATGAGAATCCAATCATGAGCAAAAAGCCCAAACACAGGATAATCACAGTGGGATGCTGGTTTACAAAAGTCGTCAAAGGTTTGGATGCCACGATCATGATTAGAATGGCCACGATCACCGCTATCATCATGACGGCTAAATGTTCGACCATACCTACGGCAGTAATCACTGCATCAATAGAGAAAACGGCATCCAAAATAACGATTTGAGTGACGATCAGGCCAAAACTGGCATAAGCACGCACCCCTTCGGCCTTGATGGGGCGATAATCAATGCGCTCGTGGAGCTCAAGCGTACCTTTAAAGATCAAAAACACCCCACCCAATATTAAAATGAGGTCTCGTCCTGAAAAGCTCAGATCGAATAAAGTAAATAACGGTGCATTGAGCGTAATTAGCCAGGACATGATGGTCAGTAGCCCTAACCGCATCAGCAATGCCAAAGTCAGCCCTAACACGCGAGCACGATCACGCAATTTTGGTGGTAGCTTGTCCACCAAAATAGCAATGAAGATGAGGTTATCTATCCCCAGTACAATTTCTAATAAAATTAGGGTAAACAAACCCGCCCAAGCGGTCGGGTCCAGTATCCACTCCATAAAAGACCTCTAGTCAATCAATACAGGACAGGACGAAACCCTACAGGTATGCCACCATACGCCCAAAGACCTTGGGCGTAGCCGCTAGGATATTGCCGGTTTGCAACCAATCTTGCTCGCCAGCAAAGTCACCTACCAGCCCACCGGCCTCTAATACCAATAAAGCACCTGCGACCATATCCCAGGGCTTGAGGTTTACGCCTACAAAGCCATCTAAACGGCCACAAGCAACATACGCCAAATCAAGCACCACCGAGCCTGTGCGACGCACTGCAGTGCAATCAGATAGCATCGCTGCAAAAGGAGAGTCAGCACGCATACCCCCACCTGAGCCTGCGACGTGTGCGCCTAGCAAGGCCTCATGGTAGTGCCGTTGCTGTGATACTCGTACCCGGCGATCATTTAAAAATGCACCTTCGCCACGACTGGCATAAAACAGTTCATTGCGCACTGGGTCAAAAATCAAAGCATGGGCCAGCTGTTGTCGATGCAGCAAACCAATAGAAATCGCATAATTGGGAAAACCATGAATGAAATTGGTCGTGCCATCAAGGGGATCGATAACCCACTGATATTCGGCGGGCGCGGCTGTTGTATCAACGGATGACCCGGTATCAGTATCGGCGCCCTCGCGGGCTAGCTGTGAGTCACCCGATGTCTGAGCAGATAAAGCCCGTACCAACCCGCTTTCCTCGGCCAGTATGTCATGATCAGGGTAGGCCTGCTGCAGGGTATCGATAATGATCTGTTCAGCCTCACGATCGACTTCTGTCACATAGTCTTTAGGCCCTTTTTTATCTACATAAAGACGTTCTATACGTAAACTTGCACGGTTGATTACCTGCCCCGCGCGACGTGCCGCCCGCAAGGCGGTATTTAGCATCGCATTCATAAATAGCCGTTTAAAAAAACAATAAAAAAACATCTACGCCCAATTCATTTTACAATGGGCGCGTTTAGATGGAATCCACTCTACTTAACCTGACCAATACAGAGCCAATTAGTTGATGAGTACACCACAGCCCTCTTGTTCCAGCAGTCCTTTTAACCATATTCATTTTGTCATGATTGCGCCCAGCCATCCGGGAAATGTGGGCGCTGCAGCACGCGCAATCAAAACCATGGGTTTTGGTGGCTTGGTACTGGTCAATGTAAAGCCTTCAATAATAGCGCATCCTGATGCAATTGCCATGGCCAGTGGCGCAACTGATGTACTCGAGCATGCCCGTATCGCCCCCGATTTGGGTGCCGCATTAGCACCTATACACCTATCTTTTGCGTTATCTGCACGTACACGCTATATAGGCCCCCCCTCATGTAACATTCGCACTGCAGCTAAAATTGCCTCGGAAAAGATCCAAAAACAACAGGCTCATATAGCACTTGTTGTCGGTACTGAGCGCATGGGCATGACGAATGAACAAACACAGCATTGCAATTATTTGTGCCACATCCCCGCAAATGAGCAATACAGCTCACTAAATGTAGCTCAGGCACTGCAAATAGCCGCCTGGGAATTTCGCTATGCATTACTGGATGGTGATCACGCCGAGGACCAACTGTTGCCCAAAGCCATCAAAGGGAAAAAACACCGCCGTGAACAACCCGCCCGCACCGAACAAGTGGACGCATTGTTAGAGCATTGGTTTGAAGCCCTTACCGCATTGGAAATTATCAGTGTAGATGAGCCCAAAAAAATCCCCGAGCGCATGACACATTTTTTTCGTCGTTTCCAAATGCGCGAGGACGAGGTTTCGTTATTTAGGGGGATTTGCTCGGCCATTTTGAAATTACATCATAATAAAACCAAAAAAAAACATAATATACGTGATTAATGCGTGATACTTAACAAAATAGTAAAATAATAATGACTAGCTAGTTTGGCATGAGCTTATGTTTATGGGTTACTCTTGGCTCACATCTCTTACCAACACACATACACCCTTCACGTTTTTACAACCCTTATGTTTTCTAGACTCCGCGAAGACATCGCCTGCATTTACAAACGAGACCCTGCTGCGCGTAGCAAACTGGAAATACTCACATGTTACCCGGGACTACATGCGGTACTGATTCATCGTCTCGCCCATCGCCTATGGAAGGCTGGCTTGCGTTTAATTGCGCGTTTTATCTCTAACCTCAATCGCATGTTTACAGGTATCGAGATTCACCCAGGTGCTCATATTGGCCGTCGTGTGTTTATAGACCACGGTTTAGGCGTAGTTATCGGCGAAACAGCAGTCGTAGGCGATGACTGCACGATTTACCAAGGGGTTACCTTGGGGGGAACCAGCCTATACAAAGGCACCAAGCGCCACCCTACCCTGGAATCAGGTGTGGTTGTCGGCGCCGGCGCCCAAATTCTGGGGGGCTTTACCGTCGGGCAAGACGCCAAAATAGGTTCCAATGCGGTGGTCATCAAACCCATTCCGGCAGGGGCTACCGCCGTGGGTAATCCGGCCCGTATCATACAAAAAGAAGATAAAAGCACAAAAACCAAAGAAACCCCTGACCACACACAACGCCCCGAGCAAACCGCACCTAAACGACCTGGACAAAGTGTGCCTGGGCCATCCTTGGCAGCCCAACTAGGCAATGATCCCTGCGTACGCAATGACGAGCATTTCGATACGCAACCTCTACGTGATCTACTCAAGCAATCCCGCCATCAGCACGAAAATGATACCGAAACCTCTGATCCGGCCTTCGCTGCTTATGCTGTTGAGAAAAATGGTATCGACCCGCTCACAGAGGTACTCGAAGAGCTCATTCAACACAGTGCACGCCAAGAGGAACGAATTGAACGGCTTTGCAAGGCCTTGGAAGAATTAGGGCAACGTGTGGACGATGGACAACAACCTCTCGACGTTGAACGCCTCAACAAGATTGTCGACTCATAAGAGCCAACACATAGAAACATCTACCTAAACCAAGCAGTTATGAGATCACTCTGCTTTGAATCAGCGCCTCTTTTTACCCTTAAATAACTGTGGCGGCTCAGCGCATACTTGTCCAAAAGATGGACACATAGCCTGGTTTAGGTTATTTTTCTATTGGTTTCCTTATCTACTGATGAGTCACAATGTATGTCAAAATTACCTTCAGAAGGCACTGCTGGCCCGCGTACGCTACGGCGTGGACTTTTGATTCTTAGAACGCTGCAGGCCCATGATGATAAAGGCCTGAGTGTGACCGAGCTTTCTCGTTTGACTGGGTTGCAACGACCCACCATTTATCGACTGTTGGCCGCACTGACCGAGTGCGAGTTTGTATATTCGGTCGGTCGGACCCGTCGCTACGCAGCTGCCAAACAAAATCAAATTCAGGGTCCTGAACCCGAACATCATCTAATTGAACATGCCAAACCCCATATGCGTGAGCTCGCGAATCAATTTGGCGATGCCGTGTTCTTGGTCGTTCGCGAGGGCAATGATTCACTCACGCTTTGGCGTGAAATAGGTCCATACCCAGTTCAAATATTGGGTACTTATGCTAATAAACGACAGCCCTTGGGTGTGGGTTCCGGTGGTTTGGCTTTGTTAGCAGCCCTAGATGACGATACCATCGAACAAATCATGCAAAACAACAGCAAAGAGATCGAGCATTACGGCGGCATGACCCTGCGCGAAATGCGTCAATTGGTACAAAATACACGCACACGCGGATATTCGGTCATCGGCAGTTATACCGTACGTGGTGCCTTAGGCGTCGGTTCTGCGCTTTGCAGCAGCCAGGGTCACCCCTTGCTAGCGATTAGCGTCACCGCGATTACAGATCGAATGCCGGCAAGACGACAAAAAGAAATCGCACGAGAAATACAAAAGGTATTGGACGAGCTATCCAAAAACCTCTAAGCACATCACACGCTGCCCTCTGATGGTTTCAAATACATCGCTTTGAAATCAAGTAAAAAAGGCCCCTACCCGGGGCCTTTTTAAGTGCCTATAACTAAGTAAAACCAACTAAAGATTCTCAAGCAGCCTTGTTCTGTTCGCTGATATTTTGAACCTCGCGCACGGGGATTGGATGACGCAAGCCAACCTTTTGTAATTCCTGTACCGCAGTTTTATTTAGGTAAAAACGCACACCCCAAAACTTGCTGGTTTCAATCCAGCAACGCATAGAGATATTCACGTGGTTTTCTTTATAAGATGTGACCACCGCTATGGGTGCGGGATCTTTGAGTATATCGGCGTGTTCGTCCAGCAAAGACTGCAACGTCTGCAGTGCCAAATCGATGTCATCATCGTAGCGTACGCCAATCTCAATTTCCATGCGCCTTGTTTCGTTACGGCTGTAGTTGATAATAGCACTGCCCCATACCGCACTATTTGGCAGCGAGAAATGCACCCCATCAACCTGGACAAAACGGGTCAAAAACAATCCAATCTCTTGAACAGTACCATCGCCTTTGCCAACGACTGTCACAAACTCACCTGCGCGCAGTGGTCTTAATACCAAGAGCATTACGCCCGCCGCGATATTTTGCAGTGTATTTTGTAACGCCAAGCCAACGGCTAAACCTGCAGCACCCAGTACCGCAATAATACTGGCTGTTTGAACCCCAAAACGCGCCAAAACTGCGATAATGACAAAAATCCGGATTGTCCATTCCACTACGGACTGGGCAATAGGTACAATGGTGGGATCGATACGGGCGGAACGCTGTGCTGCCCTGCGTATGGTACGCCCAGCAAAGCTAGATATCCACCAACCGATGACCAAAATTACAATGGCAATCACTAAATTGATGGCAAAGCCCTCTATCCACGGCAACGAATAAAAAGGCTGTGACAATTCTAAATCCTCAGACATTGAACACTCCAGTGAAAATTGAACCCACCAATCATAGCTGTTTTAATGTTTCATCTCATCTTTCATTTGCATAAGTTTTCAATTTAATGCGTTGATTTATATTGACTGCACTTATGCGGCGTTATAGCTAAAGGTTTTTTATGAGCGAACTATACCCTTTGTCGGTACTCGATCTGGCCCCCATTGTCCAAGATGGAAACGCCGAGCAATCATTTGCTACCACCATAGAGTTAGCCAAGCTCTGCGATCGTTTACACTTTCATCGCTATTGGATGGCCGAGCACCATGGCATGATTGGTATTGCCAGTGCCGCGACCTCTATTTTAATTGCCCATGTCGCCCACCACACGCAACGCATCCGTGTGGGTGCAGGTGGTATCATGCTACCTAACCATGCACCGTTAGTGATTGCCGAGCAATTTGGCACCTTGGAAAGTCTGTTTCCTGGGCGTATTGACTTGGGCTTGGGACGTGCCCCCGGCTCGGACCCCCAAACCGCTCGTGCCCTGCGGCGCAATCTGAATACGGATCCCAATGCTTTTCCACACGATGTTATGGAATTGCTTGATTATTTTTCCGAACAACCGCAACAACCGATCACAGCCGTGCCTGGCAAAGGATTAGATGTCCCAATCTGGATCCTGGGATCCAGTCTCTATGGTGCACAGGTCGCAGCCATGCTGGGTCTGCCCTATTCTTTTGCTTCGCACTTTGCGCCTGCCCAGCTCAAAGATGCCATTAATGTCTATAGAGAACATTTCAGGCCCTCTAAATACCTAGACAAACCCTATGTAATGTTGGGCTACAACGTTTTTGCTGCCGATACCGATGAGCAAGCCCACCATTTAGCAAGTTCGTGGCAGCAATCTTTTGTCAGCTTGCGCACAGGCCAGCCCATTCAGTTACCCCCACCTGTAGAAAACTATATGGAAAAAGCCGGGGCCCCTGCACAACACATCATGCAGCATGTGTTATCGTGCACGGCTATTGGTGGCCCCGATACTGTAAAAGAGCAAATTCAAACATTTATCGACGAAACCCAAGCCGATGAACTGATCGTCGCCACTAATATGTATCACGCCCAGGACCGCCTCAATAGTTATGAAATATTGGCGGATATCCATGCTGATCTAAAAAAGCCCAAAGGGCACTCTTTTACACTATAAGCCTTTACCTCTGCTCGGGCGGTTCACGCCCGAGCATCATCATTGATAGTTAGTTTTACTTCTGAGACTCCATGAGCCAAGAACAAGATTTTTCTGGTCACACACCCATGATGCAGCAGTATTTACGCCTCAAACAACAGGCCAAATCCTACCTGCTTTTTTACCGCATGGGTGATTTCTACGAGCTGTTTTACGAAGACGCGGAAAAAGGGGCCAAATTACTCAATCTAACCTTGACACAACGCGGGCTGTCGGATGGCAAACCCGTGCCTATGGCTGGTGTTCCTTTCCACGCAGTCGAAGGTTATTTAGCACGCTTGGTCTCACTAGGAGAGTCCGTCGCCCTGTGTGAACAGATCGGCGATCCCAGCAAAAGCCGTGGCCCTGTCGAAAGAAAGATCGTGCGCTATATTACGCCAGGCACCCTCACTGATGAGGCCCTGTTACCTCAGCGCACCGATAAAAGCATTGCTGCAATCTGGTCTCAAAAAAAGCGTGGTAAGCTTGCTTTCGGTTTGGCATGGATGAATCTGGCCAGTGGCCGTTTTAATGTTGAGGAATGCGACGAAGAAATGCTAGATGCGTTACTTAGCCGCATTGAACCAGCCGAATTACTACATGCTGATAGCCAGTCTTTTGCCGAATTACTCCCGTCAATTAGTCATGCCAAAGCAGCGGATTGGCATTTTGAATTAGATAGTGCCCGCCACTTTTTATTAGAACATTTTGGTATTGATAGCCTGGCTAGTTTTGGCATCGACGATTTACAGCTGGCCATCTGCGCTGCGGGCGCTTTACTGCGTTATGTGAGTGAAACCCAATCTAGTGAACTCAATCACATACAACATATTCAACAAGAGCAAAGCTCGGAATTTGTTATTTTAGATAGTGTCACACGAAAAAACCTCGAGCTGACAACAACACTCAGCGGCGAAGACCAACCCACCCTGTTTTCTGTAATCGATCACTGCTGCACACCGATGGGAGCACGTTTGTTGCGCCGCTGGGTGCATCATCCTTTACGTGACAACCATACCATCCATCAGCGCCAAGAACGCATTCAAGCCCTGCTCACGCCACCAGCAGATCTACAAACAGCTGACTTTAATGCAGATAGTTTGCAAGCCGCACTAAAAAACTTTCCCGATATAGAACGTATTGCCACGCGGATGGCTTTGATGTCTGTGCGCCCGCGCGAGCTCTCTAGCCTACGCCAGGCACTAACTGTTTTGCCCGATCTACAAAACCAATTACAACAGCACTTCGATCCGGCACTATTTCAGCCCCTGGTAGAGCTTTTGGATGTAGACCCCGAACTGCACGCACTACTGCAGCGTGCCATTGACGAAAATCCCGCCGCTATGATTCGGGACGGTGGTGTGATTGCTAACGGCTATGATAGCGATCTGGACGAGCTCAGACAGCTATCCAAAGACAGCGGCTCATTTATCGCCCAACTAGAACAACGCGAACGAGAGCGCACTGGCATCCAAAACCTCAAAGTAGAGTACAACCGCGTACATGGGTTTTTTATCGAGGTCAGTCGCGCTCAATCCGATCGCGTGCCCCAAGAATACCAGCGTCGACAAACCTTGAAAAACGCCGAACGCTACATCATCCCTGAGCTCAAAGAATGGGAGGACAAGGTCCTGTCCGCTCAAGAACGCAGCTTGGCTAGAGAAAAGCAGCTCTATGATGAATTGCTGTTGAAATTACAAGCTTATGTTGGTGCCGTGTCAGGGGCAGCCCAGGCATTATCTGAACTCGACGCACTGGGTGCGTTGGCGCATCATGCCCATAAACACAATTGGGTCCGCCCTGAACTCAGCAATTTACCCGAAATAGAGATCATACAAGGCCGACACCCAGTAGTTGAACACACCATCGAACCATTCACGCCCAATGACTGTAGCATGCACCACGAACGGCGTTTGCTATTGATTACTGGACCGAATATGGGGGGCAAGTCCACCTATATGCGCCAGACCGCGCTCATCGCGCTATTGGCACGTATGGGTAGCTATGTGCCCGCCCAAAAAGCGCGTGTAGGCCCTATTGATCGCATTTTTACTCGTATTGGTGCTGCCGACGATCTGGCGGGAGGCCGTTCGACCTTTATGGTAGAAATGACTGAAACAGCTGCCATATTGGCTGCTGCAACACCCTATAGCCTGGTTCTCATGGACGAAGTAGGCCGCGGGACCTCAACTTATGATGGTTTAGCTTTGGCTTGGGCGATTGCAACGCGCCTGATTCAAAATAATCAAAGCCTCACTCTTTTTGCTACGCATTACTTTGAAATGACCCGCCTCGCCGAGCAATATGCTCAATCAGTCAATGTTCATCTAGCGGCAGCAGAAACCCCCAGCGGTGTTGTGTTCTTGCACGAGGTTCGCAAAGGGCCTGCCAGCCGTAGCTACGGTATACAAGTTGCACAGCGCGCGGGCATCCCTACCGCAGTGATCAGACAAGCCACTCGAGAGCTCATGAAATTAGAAGAGCAAAAAGAAGGCTTGCCACAGTTAGATTTATTTTCTGCTAAAGAGGATGAATCTATCGATGCAGACGATGAGTCTACTGCCCTAGCCGAAAACAACGACCAAACGATGCTCTCGCCCGAGCACCTAGAAACTCTAGATGCGTTGCACAACCTCTCTTTGGATGAACTCACACCGCGCCAAGCGCTGGATATGCTGTACGAATTACAAGCTAAACTAAATTAATATATAACCAACACGCAAAAACAAAGCGCTCGATGCTATAAACATCGAGCGCTTTTATTTGTGCTACGTAGACTACTAAGCCTTTAATAAAATAGGGCTATGTTAGTTGGTGTCTTGGCCCATATGCTGTATGAGCACTTGGATAATACGTCGTGCGGTATCTGTCTGCAAGACCTGACCCTGGGCATCCAAAACCTGAACCATGGTTTGTCCGGCTTGTTCGCGTACGCGGATACGCAGCTCTTCGGGAACAGAAGTATCACGGCCACCGAATAAGCGACCTATGATGTTTTGTTGTTCGATCTTGACACCGGTATCAGCATCTAAATAGCGAATAAAGAATTCGCCCGTGCTGCGGTCACGATCCTCGACCGAGAAACCTGCAGAATCAATAGCCAAACCAACACGTCGCCATGCGCGATCAAATGGCTCATTGAGTGTCATGTAGGCCTCGCCTTGGTGCTCTTCAATTTGCACCTCGGGACGACGTTGTTGCTCTTCGGCCTGCTTGACACGATCGCTAGCGGTTTGTCGATCACTGCCCAGGTACACCATCAGTCGAGCTAGCATAGCAGCGTTCAAGCCAGGATCCTCTTGGCCATAAACCCACTTAAATGTAGTTCCGTCCTGCGTGGGGGTTTCTTCCATGTGTTGGTGGCTGATGTAGATCTCGGTCTTGCCATCAACGCGCTCTAAACGAGTGCGAAAGCGCTCACGCTCGCCGCTATCAAACACCTGATCAATGATGGTTCCCAATGCACGGCGAATCCAACCCTCGGGGATTTTAGCCCGGTTTTCCGCCCAATGCGTTTGAATCACCCCAGTGCGGGGGTCCTCGCTATCGATGGTAAAGCCCTGCTGGCCCCAGAACTCGATAATTTTGGGGTAAAGTTCCTCGGGGGGTTGCTCGACCACTAACCAACGCATATCCCCATCGCGCACCACCTGCATCCCGTCTTGTTCGGGTAGAACCTCGCCTTGTTTGCGCGCTGCATCACGTTCTTGTTGGGATGCGGCATAATGCGAAAAGGTGGTCACCCCTTCGGGAGCGCGGTATTGGGCATCCGAATGCGCCTGCGTTAGATCAGGAGGGATACTAAGTGGGTCGCCACGTACCGTGCTTTTATAATCAACGCTCTCTTCGGCGCCGATTAACTCTTCGACTGTAGAACAACCCGCCATAACGCTTAACCCCAATGCCAAAGCAATTGGGGTCAAACGCATATTTATTCGAAACTTTTTCATGCTAATAAACCTGCCTCTCGCAGCGCCAGGCGCACGCGCTCATGGTATTGTTCGCTTAGGGGGGTCATCGGCAAGCGATAGCCCAATTGAATACGTCCCATTTCTGCCAACGCCCATTTTACGGGAATCGGATTAGCCTCGACAAACAACTGGCGGTTCAGATCAGCAAGCATGCCATTATATTTACGCACCTTGGCGACATCACCATCTAGCGCAGCCTGACATAACGTGCTCATCAAACGCGGTGCTACATTGGCAGTCACAGAAATGTTGCCCTTGCCGCCCAATAAAATCAATGCAGCAGCTGTAGGATCATCACCACTGATGACCATGAAATCCTCGGGCAAGTCGCGCATCAAAGCACCTAGCCGAGCCATATCACCAGTCGCCTCTTTGGTGCCAATGATACCAGGTACCTGTGCTAATCGGAGCACAGTCTCGTTCGCCATGTCAGCAACCGTGCGACCAGGCACGTTGTAAAGCAACATAGGCAAAGGCACCGTCTCGACGATTTTTTTAAAGTGCTGATACAAACCTTCTTGGGTGGGTCGATTGTAATAAGGCACCACTGACAGCCCAGCCGTAGCCCCAACCTCATAGGCGTGTTGTGTCAACTGGATGGCCTCGCTGGTTGAGTTACCCCCCACCCCAGCAATCACAGGAATACGATCACCTGCGTGTTTGGCCGCCACCTCGATGAGCTCGGCGTGCTCGTCCATATTTACCGTGGGAGACTCACCCGTCGTCCCAACCACGACTACCGCCTTGGTGCCCTCTTGAACATGCCAGTCAATTAATTTTTTGTACGACTCAAAATCTAAGCGTCCATCTGGAAACATGGGTGTCACGAGGGCAACCATGCTTCCCTCAAAGTAGGGGGTTGCAATATCCGAAGTAGCCATTTTTAAACAGTCTCCTGGTAAGACAAATCTAAGCGAAAGGTTGAAAGCATCAGTTTAACGGATCCCCCCAAAAAATCATAAAAACCAGCTAAAAAACCCGTAAAAAAACCAAATAATGGGTTGTAATACACGCCAAAGCACGCCACTGAACAACAAAAGCAGCAAAATGAGCATCCCATAGGGCTCAATACGAGCATAAGGCTGTGCCCATTTCATAGGCAATAAACTATAAACAATACGCCCCCCATCAAGCGGCGGCAAAGGCAACAAATTAAACACCATCAAAATAATATTAATCTGTATGCCAGCCACAGCCATTTGAGCCCAAAAATCCGTACCAGCCGCGCCCCACATAAAGAAAAGCTTGAGCAATAAAGCCCAAAACAATGCCATGGCAAAATTGGCTGCTGGACCTGCTAAAGCGACCCAAAGGATATCTTGCTTGGGCCTTTTCAAACGCGACCAATTAACTGGCACGGGCTTGGCCCAACCGAAAATAAAACCAGCCCCACCCATGAGCTTGGCCGTAAACAACAAAAACAGCGGAACAGCAATCGTCCCGATTGGATCAATATGACGAAGCGGATTTAAGCTAATACGCCCAGCTAAATAAGCAGTGGGATCACCCAAGTGACGAGCCACATACCCATGCGCAGCCTCATGTAGAGTAA
>Ga0209487_1000942_pt1 | contig 25210 bp, 24 predicted proteins | sample Poulit2012_FD_187524 | JGI IMG/M metagenome (GOLD analysis project Ga0209487, IMG submission 187524) | Agricultural soil microbial communities from Georgia to study Nitrogen management - Poultry litter 2012 (SPAdes) (version 2) | ecosystem: Environmental > Terrestrial > Soil > Agricultural land...
CTGCGCCGGTGCAGGTCGATCTGTGGACGGAGCAGCTGTCGGTTCGGCGGCTGCGGGCACTGTCGCCCCCAGCGCCAGGGCGCCGACTCCCACGAGGGCGGCACCCAAGAGGTGTCTGCTACGCATGGTTCTCCATTCCGGCCGCGGCTGGCGGCGCTGTGGTCGATCGGGTCGCGGAGGCCGCTCGGCACCGCTCCCGCGACGGCCGAGTCGTCCGGCTCAGGCCGTGCTGCTCTGGCGCACCTCGATGGTGAACGGAACTTCTACCTGCTCGGCAGGTGCGCCGGGTTCCTCGGTCCGCCGGACGAGCAGCCGGACAGCCTCGGTGGCCAGGAACTGCACGTCGGGGGCCACAGTGGTCAGCGTCGGATAGGCAAAACGAGCATCCTCGATGTTGTCGAAGCCGGCGACGGCGATCGTGTCCGGGATCGCGATCCCTGCCTCCCGTAGGGTGCGCATCGCCCCGAGGGCGAGCAGGTCGTTGAAGCAGAGCACGGCGTCGATGGGGGCCGAGCTCCGCAGCAGCCGGGCCATCGCTGCGGCACCATCCTCCCGCCGGTATGCGTCCACCTCGGCAGCGTGGCCAGCGGTGGGCTCCAGACCGGCGGCTTGCAGGGCGCGCACGTAACCACGCCAGCGCTGGAGGCCGGTGCCGTGGGGCTCGTAGCCGATGGTGGCGATACGCTGCCGACCCGATGTCAGCAGGTGCTGAGTCATCTCTTCGGCAGCGCGCACACTGTCCATTGCCACATGATCGGCGTGGATCGGATACCGGTGCTCGCCGATCATCAGCAGGGGGGTGCTGCCCAGGAGATCCTCGAGCACGTCCTGCGGGGTGGCCAGCGGGGAGAAGATGATGCCGTCGACCAGGCTTGCGGTGAGCCCCTGCAACGCCGCCTTCTCCTGGTCCAGGTCGCCGCCGGTCTCCTCGATGACCACGGTGCGTCCGTACGTTTTCGCCGCCCGGGTCACTTCTGAAGCCAGGGTGGAGAAGTACGGAGACGCCAGCTCCGGCACCGCCAGCGCGAGGAACCCGGAGCGCCCGTGCCGCAGGCTGCGGGCGCTCGGGTTCGGCCGGTACTGCAGCGCCTCGATCGATGCGAGCACCTTGGCACGGGTCTTCTCGGTGACGTTCGGGTGGTGGTTGATCACGTTGGAGACCGTCTTGAATGACACTCCGGCGTGTGCGGCTACATCCCGAAGCGTCACTCGCATGCCTGCCACCGTTCTCGTCGTTGTCGCAGCCTACTGTCACGATCATTGTCCTCCGGGCCGGACGTCGATCTCGGTGGCCGGCTCCGCGAGCACTGGGGCGCCGTCGTCTGTCCAGGTCAGTGGCGTGAGCCACATCTGCCGGCCAGGTACCGGGTCCCCGACAGCGTCCGGCGGCCAGGCATGGTGCACGTACCAGGTGGACCCTGCTGACTCCACGACCATGCCGTGCCCGGGGCCGGCGGCCACGTCATTGGTGGACAGCATCGGTCCGTCCATGGGTTTGCGGTAGGGTCCCAGCACGTCATCGGCCACTGCGTAGCTGACTCCGTACTCCGGTGATCCGTAGCCGTTGGCGGAGTAGAAGAGGTAGTACTGACCGTCACGGAGCCAGAGGAACGGGCCTTCCACCAGATCTCCCTCCCAGGCCTGGTCATGGGTGATCAGCTGGGTCGGACCGTCACCCACCAGGGAGAGCCCGTCTTCGGAGAGCTCTTGGATGTAGATCCAGGACGTCGTTCCGATGTTGTTCCCGTCGTTCTTCCAGAGTAGGTACGGCGTGCCGTCCGCATCGATGAACGGGGAGGCGTCGATAGACCCGCCGTCTTCGGACTGGCAGATGAACGGTTCGGCCGCCTCGTCGACGAACGGTCCTTCTGGGGAGTCGGAGACTGCGATCCCGATGCACTGTTTCGTGCTCTCGCGGTCCTTCGCCGTGTAGTAGGCAAGGTACTGGTCCTCGATCTGTACCACCTCGGGCGCCCAATGTCGGCCGACACTTGCCCACGGTGCCAGCTCGGGCATCCCGTTGCCGACGACCGACCAGGTGACCAGATCGTCCGAGCGCAGGATGGGGAACGTTCCGAACGTGTTCTGCGTGGCGTAGGCGTACCACTGACCATCGGCCTCCAGCACGAACGGATCCGGGAAGTTGTCCTCGTAGACCGGGTTGGTGAACCCCATCGCGCCATCCTCCGCGTCGGTGTCGGTATCGGTGTCGGTCTCGTTCGAGCCGCAGCCGGTCAGCAGCATCACGCCTGCCAGCAGGACGGCGGTCGCAGCAGCGGGTAGGGGGTGTCTCATCTGAACCTCTCCTCGAGTGAGCCGGTGACCCTCATCCCTTGAGCCCGCTCCGGGCGACGCCCTCGATGATGTACCGCTGCGTGAAGACGAACAGCACCAGCACGGGCACGCTGGCCACGAAGGCGCCGGCCATGATTGCTGGGTAGTCGGTCACGTAGGCACCCTGCAACAGCTTGAGGCCAGCTGGCAGGGTGAGCCGTTCCGGGCTGAACAGCACATACACCGGCCAGATGTAGTCGTTCCAGTTGGCGAGGAAGGACAGCACAGCCAGAGTTGCCAGCGCGGGCTTCGAGTTGGGCAGGATCACCCTGGTGAAGATCTGCCAGTGGTTGGCCCCGTCGAGTGCTGCCGCCTCCTCCAGCTCTGTGGGGATGGCCACGAAGAACTGCCGGAGGAAGAACACGCCGAACGCGCCTGCGGCACCCGGGACGATCAGGGCCCAGATGGTGTTCAGCCAGCCCAGCTGATCGATGATCAGGTAGTTCGGCATGATGAACACGAAACCAGGGACGAACAGCGTCGACACGATCAGTGCGAAGACCACCCCGCGACCGCGGAACTGCAGCCGAGCGAGCGCATAGGCGGCCATCGAGGCTACTGCGAGAACGAGGAGCATGTGCCCGGTCGCGGCCAGCAAGGAGTTGAGCACCCAGCGCAGCACCGGGTACTGGCCGTCCAGGCTGAGCAACGTGTCGTAGGCAGAGGTGTCGAAGCTGGACGGCAGCAGCGTGGGCGGGATGGAGGTCGCCTCGCCATAGGTCTTCAGGGATGTGGTGCCCATCCACAAGATCGGGCCGAAGAAGGTGACGAACAGCGCGGCCATCATCAGCCAGAACATCGAGCTGCGCACGAGCACGCCCAGGCTCATCCGGCTGGCTGACCCCCGCGAGGGGCGGATGATCGTCATGTCGTGCCCCTTCGCCGCCGCGGACGGTCCCGGTCTCGAAGTGCCACGAAGTTGACGATCGAGATGATGCCGAGGGCCACCGAGAGCAGGTATCCCATCGCCGCCGCCGACCCCATCCGGTAGGCGCTCAACCCTTCATCGAGGATCACCATGAGCACTGTCCGGGTGCTGTCCCCAGGGCCGCCAGCGGTCACCAGGTCGGACTGGCCGAACATGTTCGCCGAGGCGAGCACGGTGAGAGTGACGACGAAGACCATCACCGGACGCAAGCCGGGCAGCGTGACGTGACGGAACTGTTGCGCGGGTGATGCGCCGTCAACCTTGGCGGCATCGTAGAGCTCAGCGGAGATGTCCTGCAGCCCGGCGATGTAGATGATCGTGTTGAAACCGAGGGTCCACCACACGGTCAGACCCACCAGGGAGATCCAAGCCCACGGCTGGGCGGTGATCCATGGGATCGGGGCGTCCACGCCGAACAGGCCGAACACGTGGATCAGCCCGGAGCGCTCGATCAGGAAGTTCAGGATGCCGATGTTCGGATCGAGGATGAATCGGAACAGCACACCGACCACGGCAACACCGAGCACATAGGGCATGAAGATGATCGCCCGCATGAAGGTGCGACCTGGGAACTTCCGGTTGAGCAGCACCGCCATCAGCAGCGGCAGCACGATCAGCAACGGCACTGAAGCCACGACGAAGATACCGGTGGCGGCCATCCCGTCCCAGAACCGGGAGAAGGCCGAGGAGGCGGAGTCGAACAGGTTCAGGTAGTTGTCCAGCCCGAGGAACGGCTTGTTCGGCAGCAGGTAGTCCCAGTCGTGCAGCGACATCCACACCCCGAGCACTGCGGGGAAAGCGACGAACGTGCCGAAGATCGCCAGGAACGGCGCAAGGAACGCGTAGGGGGTCCACCAAGCATGCCGGCGGACCCGTCTGCCGGTCCGCCGTTCCGGTGCCGCGGACACGGGTCGCCCACGGGGTGGAGCGGTCGTGGGTTGGGCCATCAGTAGTCGTACCGTTCGCGATTCTCTTCGAGGATCGTGTTCGCCCGCTCAGCGGCATCCGTCAGCGCAGGTCCCGGCTCCTTGGTGAGCAGGACGGCTTCGTTCAGTGCCGTTGCGAGCTCCGCCATGGCGTCCCCGATGCCAGGAAGCGAGGGAGGGAACCGTAGATCTTCGGCTTGCTCGGCGATCGCGGCCTGGTGCTCCATGTCGGCGAACTCCTCCGACTCGCGTACCGAGTTGCGTGCTGGCACCTGGCCGCCGGCGGCCCAGGCGACCGACTGCTGAGAGATCCAGTTGATGAAGACCCGGGACGCTTCGAGCTGGTCATCGGTGGTGCCGCGCTGCTCGGTCATCACGAAGTTGTGCGAGCCTGCCCATGCCGCATCCTGTCCACCGATGTTCGGTAGGCGGGCAACACCCCAGTCCAGGTCCTCAACTTCGTTCAGGGTGTTGATGGACCAGATGCCGTTCCAGTTGAACGCGGTCTGGCCATTCTGCAGGGCGATCATGTCGGCGTCCTGGCCCACATCCTGTACGCTCCAGCCCTTGTGAATCGCGTCGACCATCCAGGTCAACGCCTCCACGCCGGGGTCTTCAGCCCAGGTGGCAGTGGTGCCGTCGGCATCGAACAGGTCGCCACCGAACTGCCAGATCAGCGATTGCAGCGTGTGTCCACCGGTGAACAGGTGCGGACTCATCCAGTGTCCGGCGATGTCCTTCTCCAACAGGACATCCAGAGCTGCTTCGTAGGACTCCCGGTCCATCGGTGGATTGTCCGGGTCCAAGCCGGCATCGGCCATCACCGTCTTGTTGTAGAAGAAGCCGGTGGGGTGGACATCGAGCGGGATGCCGAAGCGGGAGCCGTCGTAGACGCCAGCGTGCCAGACGGGTGCAAGGAAATCTTCCTCGGTGAGTTCCAGGGCGTCGGCGACGTCGTCGAGTGGTCGGAGCAGGCCACGTGCGGCAGAGGTGGCCAGGGAGTCCAGGTGGTGGATCGCTACCTGCGGTCCGTCACCGGAGGACAGAGCGGCGGGCAGGCGAGAGTAGAAGTCGTCCCACTCGATCACGGTGGTCTTCACCGTGATGTTCTCGTGCTCGGCGTTGAACTCGTCTACCAGGTCCTGCATCACCGGTCCGTCCCCACCGGTGAAGCCGTTCCAGAACGCCAGCTCAACAGCGGCGCCGTCGTAGGATTCGCCGCCGCCACCAGTGGCGGCGTTGCCGCCGCTACCGCCGCCGGAGCATCCGGCCAGGACGGCACCGCCGCCGGCGGCGGACAGCGCAGTGAGGAACCCTCGACGACTGAGGGCGGGGTGTCGGTCGGATGTCGAGTGCACACGAACTCCTTTGTCATGGCTGGCGGTCGGTCCGCAGAACTCCTGCGTCGGAGCAAGGCACCGCCGATGCTGCTTTACAACGGATAACCGCCACTAGGTGTACCCAACTTTTCCTCCGTTGTAAAGGGTGTCCGGGTTTCCTCGACCGGATCGGACGTGCGTGCGTCGCTCGATGTCGGCGTAATGCATCCTGTACCTGACCGACTGCACCGCACTGTCCGCCAGCGGCTCTGTGCAGCGAGGTTGGTCACATCGGGCGCGGTGCACCGAGGGTGATGCAACAGCTCGCGAACGCTGGGGTTCGCGACAGAAAGGGATCTGCAGGCCGAAGGCGGGCCTTCGCGAACGGGGTTAGAGGTAGCGCGTCGGGTCGAAGGTCTCCAGCGGGATGATCCGCACCCGCGGCAGCGGCACGGTGAACGCGTGCACGTCGTCCTCGAGGTCCACCAGCTGCACCCCGCGCTCGGCCAGGTCGCTGAGCTGAGCGTTGACGAACTCTCGGAAGCACAGCACCCCCAGGCGCCGCTCACCGTCGATGAGGTGCTCCAGCTGGGGCAGGAAGTCGCCGTCGTGGCTGGCCAGCAGCACATCACCGGGCCGGTCGGCCAGGGCTTCGAGAGTGCGCTGGATACCCACGTCCACGACCTTCTCCGTGCTGGAACCGGCCAGCGGGATCGGGTGGTAACCCATCGCCAGCAACGCCTGCACGAAGTTCATCGGCATCTGCCCGCTGGTGGCGTTCAGGAAGAACAACGCCCGCACCGGCTGGTTCCACAGGGTGCGGGCGTGCTCGGTGACCCGGTCCCAGCGGGGCCGCTCGTCCGGGTTGGGCCGGTGACCCAGTACGCTCATGCCGAGGGTGGCGTCGATGTTCTCACCGTCCACCAGCAGGTACGTCGTGCGCGGGGCTTCGCTCTCGGGCATGGGCACACTCTATGCCGCACCGCCCCCGCGAAGGCTCGTCAGCACGCCGCGGGGCCGGCCGGCGCTGGTCTCAGCCTTGCGGGGTAGTGCCGATCTGCCCGGCAGCCCCACCGGACTTCAGCGCCGCGAACCGGGCGTCCACCTCGAGAGAGTCCGCGTCTGCCTCCAGCTCGGCGAACTGCGAGTCCAGCGAGCTCGCGTTGACCTCCGCCCGCCCGGCGACCAACGCTTCCTGGCGGCGGATCTGGTCCTCGTACCGGGAGATCTCGCTGGTCGGGTCGAGCACGTTCATCGAGCCGATCGCCTGCTGCACCTGCGCCTGCGCCTGTGCGGTCTTGGCGCGGGCATTGAGCTGGTCGCGCTTGACCTTGAGCTGGCCGAGCTTGTCCTTCATCACTGCCAGGCCGTCCTTGAGCTTGGCCACCACCTCACGCTGGGAGGCAAGCATCGGCTCGGCGTCCTTGACCTCCTGCTCGTAGCTGATCTGCTTCTGCAGGGCGACCTTGGTGAGGTTGTCGTACCGGTCGGCACCGGCCGTGTCGCCGCCAGCGCGCAGCTCGTCGGCCTTCCGGGAGGCGGCCAGCGCCTTGTTCTGCCACTCGGTCACGGCAGCGACGTCGGCGTTGTAGTCCTGCTCGGCCAGGCGCAGGTTGCCGATCGTCTGCGCCACAGCGGTCTCGGCCTCGGCGATGTTGTTGGTGTAGTCGCGCACGAGCTGGTCCAGCATCTTCTGCGGGTCCTCGGCCTGGTCGATCAGCGCGTTGATGTTCGCCTTGGCCAGCTGGGCGAGGCGGCCCAGGATGCTCTGCTTCTCGGTCATGTGGATCGTCCTTCGCTTCGTTGATCGTGCTAGGTCTCAGTGCACCACGGGCGGGCCGGGCGCGGATCAGAATGCGCCGCCACCTCCCATGTCGCCGCCACCGAACCCGCCACCGCCACCGAGTCCGCCGCCACCGTTCCAGCCGCTGCCGCCGAACCCGCCACCGAACCCGCCGCCGAGAGCGGAGCCGATGAGGCCGCCCAGCAGCAGGGAACCCATGTTCATCCCGGAGCGCCGTCCGACGTATCGGCCGTAGCCGCGATGGCCGCCGTAGCCGAACCCGTCGAAACCCATCGACGCCTGGGCGTGCCACCGGTCCACGTCGGCGGTGGCCAGGTCGCGCGCGCGGGAGGCAGCCGCCCAAGAACGGTTCACCAGGTCGACCGCGCGGCGGGGCTCGGTGTGCTGCACCGCTTCGGCTTCCTGCAGGAACCGCGAGGCGTTCGCGATCCGGGTGCGGGCTTCCTGCCCGACCGCGCCCCGGTTGGTGGCGATGAAGTCGTTCGTGGACCGGATCAAAGCGTAGGTGCGTTGGATGCCGGTGCCCAGCTTGCGCTGGGCGCGTTGGTCCGCCTCTACCTCCTGCCGACGGGGGTCGAGTGCTTCGTCCAGTGCATCCTCAGCGCTGCTGATCTCCGCCAGCGCGGCGATCGGGTCTCCACCCTCCTTGGCGTTCGTGGCCTGAGTGATGGCGTTCTTCGCCCGGGGCACCAGCGCCTGCACGGTGCTGTCGCCGGCGGCGAGCCGGTCGGCGTCGATCAGGTCGGCGCGGATCGAGGCGATCGCCGGGTCGAGCTTGTCCCGGGCGTCGGCGAGCTCCCGCCCGCCGGCGTGCACCGACTCGATCAGGGTGACCGCCTGCTGCAGCGCATCCTCGGCGGTCCGGGCATAGGCCACGGCGCCGGCACGGTCCTCCTCGGTGAGCTCCTCGCGACCGGCGCTCACCGCTTCCCGGGCCGCGGCCAGCAGCGACCGAGCCTGTTCCGGGGCGCGGGCGAGGGACTCCAGGGCGCTGGCCGGGTAGGTGGCGTGCAGCTGGGTCAGTGCCAGCTCAGCCGGCGGCAGGGTCTTCTCGATCTCCTCGGCGCGCTGTTCGAGGTCGTCCAGCGCCTGCGGGGCGTGCTCGCGCAGGTTGCGCAGGTGCGCGAACGCCTCGGCCTGCTCGTCCAGCTCGGCGTCCGCGGAGGCGCAGGTGGTCAGGATGCGGGTGAGCATGTCCCGGCGCTCGGCCTCGGTCTCCGGAGTGGCGTCCTCGAGCTGGGCCTGCAGCTCGAAGGCATCGGAGAGCTTCGCGGTAGCGCTGGTGAGTGCTCCGCGGAAGGCTTGGGTGGCCTGCAGCCCGAACTGGGCCTCGGCGAAGGCGAGCTCCTGCTCCGAGGTGCGTACCGAGTCGTCCAGCGACACCAGAGCAGAGCCTGCGCGGGTGCCCAGGTCTGCCACGGAGAGGCCGGCGAGCCTGGCCGCCAAGGAGTCGGGGGCCGGTTGCGGCCGGGCTACGTGCGCGCGGCCGCGCGGGCCGGTGGTCTCGGCCCGGTTGCGGCGGGAGCGGGCCCAGAGCAGCACCAGGGCGACCACGACCACCAGTGCCACGACCACCAGCACCACGGTCAGGGCGCTGCCTCCGCCGGTGGCAGCGGAGTGGATCTCGTTGATGAACGTCACCGCGGCGTCGGCCCAGTCGCCGCTGCCGAGCAGGTCCCGAGCCTGACTGTCGGCGGAGTCCAGCTCGGACTGGGACAGGCCCGCAGCCTCGTTGGCCCACAGGCCGGTCTGCCGGTCCTCCACGGCTACCGCCCAGAGGATGTCCAGGTTGCCCAGACCGGTGGCCTGGGCCGACTGGGCGGCCCACTCCTGCTGGTCCATCCCGTCGAAGGAGTCGACATAGACCACCCACAGGTCCAGGTCGGTGTCCGAGCGCAGCTCGTCGATGGCGGAGGTGACCTCGGCGTCCTGCCCGTCGAGCACCTGCTGGCTGGAGCGGTCGACCACGTGACCGTCCACGGCCCCTGGAGACTCCGCCGTCGCCGGTAGTGCGATCACGGTGAGGCTGAGCAGGGCAGCGAACAGCCCGGCCAGGGCACGGGCGAGAAGTCGGACCACATCTTTGATCTTCGCGGCTGAACGGCTGGTGCGCAATGACCAGGGGCTCGCTCGCGCTGACGGCGAACAGCGGAACTTCTCCGCCGGGCCGCTCGTCCCGGGGTGAGGACGATCACGCAGTTTCAGTTCTCCAGGTTCGTGGAGTACGTTGCACGCCGTGCTCGACTCCCAGAAGTTTTCCTCGCCATCCGACGCTGCTCCTGTGCTGACCGTGGTCCAGCACCAGGACTCCGTACCCTTGGGGCTGCTCGCCGAGGCACTGCCCGGCATGCAGCTGCGGGTGGTGCGACCCGACGCTGGTGAAGCCCTGCCCGACGCCGATCGCCTGGACGGTCTGGTGGTGCTCGGTGGCACCATGTCGGTCCGCGACGTGCAGGACCACCCGTGGCTGACCGCGGAACGAGAGCTGCTCGATGCGGCCGTTGCCCAGGGCGTGCCGACACTGGCGGTGTGCCTGGGCGCGCAGCAGCTGGCGGTAGCCCGTGGCGGCCAGGTGGAGGTCGGTGCACCGACCGGTCCGGAGCGGGGTGTGATCGAGGTGCGGATGCGCCCGGACGCCGCCGCAGACCCGGTGCTCGGCCCGGTGGTGGCCGGACTCGGCCGGGACGTGCCGGCACCGTCGATGCACAGCGACGCGATCACCGCGCTACCACCGGAGGCCACCTGGCTGGCCAGCTCCCAGCAGTACCCGTTCCAGGCCTTCCGGCTGGGCAGCGCCGTGGGTGTGCAGTTCCACCCGGAGGCCGACGAGGCGACGATGCGCCGCTGGGCCGTCGCCGAGGGGCAGGACCCCGAGGTGCTGACCGCCGGCTACCAGCCCAACGCCGAGGCGCTCGCGAGGCTGGTCGCTGAGCTCGGTGCGGCCTTCGTCGCCCAGGTCGTGGACCGCACCCGGCTGGCGGTGCGCTAGCCGCGGTCGTCGAATCGACGGCCATATGGCACGACCTCGCTCATATGGCGAGCTCGCGCCAAATAACCGTCAGTTCGGCGACGTACCTGCGAACACGTCGTCGAAGAACTCCCAGGTCTGCTGCTGCAGGCCCGGCGGGAACGAGTGCGGGGCGTCCACGAACACCCCGCGGTAGGCCTGCGGTGCACCGGCGCTCGAGTACCGGGCGGTGATCAGCTCGTGCGCAGCGTGCATCCCCGCAGGCGGGAAGAGGTGGTCGCGCTCCGCATAGCCGACCAGCAGCGGACGCGGCCGACGGGCGGCGGCGATGTCCGGCCAGTCGGCCACCTGACCGATGCCGGGGTTCATCATCATCCAGGTGTGCTTGTGCACGTAGCCGTCCAGCATCGGTGCCAGCGTGGACATCATCGCGATCACCGCCGCAGCGCGCACGTTCTCGCTCAGTGCTGGGGCCAGCGCCGCCCGAGCGCCGCCGCCGGAGAGGCCCACCACGCCCACCCCGCCGGGTAGCACGTCATCGCGGGAGGCGAGCAGGTCGATGGCGATCGCGTCCTCCCGAGCTACCGCGCCTCCCCAGGAGGTGCCCAGGATGCCGAGCAGCTTGGCCATCGCGTCCTCCAGCGGCCCGGAGTAGGCCTCGTAGCGGGCCGGATCGTCCAGCACGCGCCCGGTCTCTGTCTCACGCTGGGCGGCGACGAGATCGCCTAGAGAGCGTACCCGGTCCGGCATGTCGGCGATCGGGACGCGCCGGCTGCCCCAGCCGAACGCGTCCGGGACGAGGACCGCATAGCCACGGCGAGCGAGCTCGTTCGCGTACGCCACGCCGTCATACAGCTCAGCCCGCGCGGCCAGCGCCCCGGGCGGGGTGGGCTCGGGGCCGTCGGCCACCTTCTCCTTGCCGTAGTACTTCACCCCGCCGTGGCAGTGGAATGCCACCACCCCGGGCAGCGGCCCGGTTTCGCCTGCTGGGCGCAGCAGCCATCCCTCGGACGGGGCGCCGACACCGACGTCCCAGCGCAGCACAGCTCCCTCCAGGCCGCCGGCCGACCAGGTCTGGACCACCTCCGGGTCCACCTGGCCGGTGACGGGAAGCAGCCCGAGGGTGGTGCGCAGACGGGAGACCACGGCTTCGCCGTCGGGCTCCTCAGCGGAGAACAACGGACGGGCGGAGCGGGCCAGATCGAGCAGGCCGTCGAGGGAGCGGAGGTCGGTGGGCGTGTGGCTCATCTGGCCCACGCTAGCCGGACCCCCGGTGGGCGAGTCTCAGCCCCGGACGACCTCGCCGAGGCCGTCGATGTCCTCGGTCACCTCGGCGCCGCCGGTGTGCCGGATCGTGCCGGTGCCGCTGATGGTGGCGGCCAAGGTGCTGGTGGCGTGGACGGTGATGTCGCCGGCGCCGTCGATGGCAGCCACGGCATCGCGAGCGGTCAGCTTGTCGCCGTGGAACTCGCCGGCACCGACGATGTGCACCTCCACGCGGTCGGCCTCGCCGCGCAGCTGCACCGACCCAGAGCCCTCGATCAGCACGGTGACGTGCGCGGCGTCGATGTCGGTGATCACCGCCTCACCGGCGCCCAGCACGCGCACGACCATCGACTCGGTGGGCACCGCCTGGGCGGTGACGTCGCCGGCGCCGTCGATCGTGACCGCGTTCAGCTCGGGCAGGCTGAGCTGGTAGTCGATCGGCCCGGGGCTGTTCCAGAATCCGCGGCCCACCGTCAGGTGCAGGGCATCGGCCTCCTCGGCGGAGGTGATCCGCTTCAGCGCGTTCTCACCGGCGGTGATGCGCAGCGCCGGGTCGCCCGGGGCCACGGTGAGGCTGCCGGTGTCCTCCAGGACCACCTCGGACAGTCCGGTGGGCACCGGACGATCCTCGGTCTCCGTGGGCCCGGCGGACAGGTACCCGCACCCGGTGAGCCCGAGCAGAGCCGCGGCGACCGCCGCAGCTGCGAGAACCAGTCGAAGTGCCATCGGAATCCTCCTGTGGAAAGTGGGCGGCCCGCCCCTCCAGCGGGCCTGAGTCCACTCTGGCGCTCTGCTGGCCGCCGCCACTATCGGGGACCACCCCGGTTCGACCCTGGTTCCCCGCTCGGGGAATGGCCTGAGTAGGCCCTAGAAATTAATAGAGTATGCACTCTAGTATTGAAGGATGGAACCGACGCGCATACGACAGCACGCCGCCATCCCGGTGGTCTTCGGTGCCGGTGGGGTAGCGCTCGGGGCTGTTGTCGGGCTGGTCGCCGCACCGGTGGCCACCTGGCTCGTGGCGCTGCTGGAGCGCACCCCGATCCCAGTACCGCAGCTGCTCGAGGTGATCGCCGGTCTACCGCTGACCTGGAGCCTGCCGATCGGCCTGACGCTCGGTGTCGTCGCCGGTCTCGGCCTTGCCGGCGCGATCGTGCACGAGGGCCTGAAGCTGACCGTGGACGCCGGCGGCCTGGAGTATCAGCAGAAGGACCGGGACGGCTGGCTGGACCGCGCGGACGTGGCGAGCGTGCATCGGGACGGGAGCGACGCCGTCGTGCTGGACCGTGACGGGGGAGTGCTGGCCCGCCTGGACGCGGACAACATCAGCACTGAGCGCCTGCGCGCGGCGCTGGAGCAGCACGGTTACCGCTACCTCGAGACGGACCCGTTCGAGGCGGACTACCGGCGCTGGCAGGACGGTCGGCCGGAGCTGAGCAGCGACGAGCACCGACTGGTGCGCCGCTGGCGCGCGGCCGACAAGGACGCTGAATCCCGGGCCGAGGCAGAGGTAGACCTGCGCCGGGCAGGCCTGGCGGTCCGAGAGCGGGATGGTCGAATCCAGGTTCGTCGCACGGCAGGATCGAAGCATGGCACGCACCGTCGACCCGCAGCGTCATGAGGCCCGGCGGCTGCAGATCATCGACGCCGCCCTGACAGTGATCTCCGCCCGCGGCTACGAAGGTGCCACCACGGCCGCGATCTGCCGCGAGGCCGGCATCGGGTCAGGCACGTTCTTCCACTACTTCCCGACGAAGGTGGGCCTGCTGCTGGCGATCCTGGCGCTGGGCACCGCCGAGGTGGGCGAGCTGGCTGAGCGGCTCGCGGACCTGGACGAGCCGATGGCTGCGCTCGAGGAGATCGTGGACCAGGCGATCGCTGATGCCGCAGACCCCCGGGTGGGCGGATTCGTGCTCGCCGTCGCCGCGGTGATGCACGAACCGAAGGCGGTCGCCGCGCTGCAGGCCGACGAGGACGCGCACCGCGCACTGCTCACCGAGTGGCTCACGCGCGCACAGGAAGCGGGCCAGGTGCGCACCGACCTGCCCGCGGACCGGCTCGCCTCCTGGGTACGGCTGCTGCTGGACGGGTTCTTGGAGCGGATCGCCACCGAGGAGGGCTTCACCGCTGAGCGGGAGGGCCCGGTGCTGCGGGAGACGGTGCTGGGGTTCCTGGCCGGTGCCCACTGACCGGGGCCTCGAGATCAGTTCCTGGTGCGCTGCCGTAGTCCGTGGGTGGTGGTCGTCGTGCGCGCAGCAGGGGCATCCTCGCAGGACAGGACCGAGATCTCACCGGCAGGGTCGGCCATGATGACCTCGTCGGCCACACCGGTGAACAACCCGTTCTCCACCACGCCCGGAATCCAGTTCAGCTCGCGGTCGAGGACCAGCGGCTCCGCGATGGACTCCAGGTGGGCGTCCACGATGTAGTTGCCGCTGTCGGTGATCACCGGAGCGTCAGAGTCGTCCACCCGACGGACCACGCTGATGTCCCGACGGTAACCATGCAGGTGCAGCAGACGCCTGATGGACCGGGTCGTCGACTCCCAACCGTGCGGCACCACCTCGATCGGTAGCGGGAACCGCCCCAACCGGTCCTTGAGCTTGCTGGTGTCGGCCACCACGACGTAGTAGTCGGCCGCGTCGGCCACGATCCGCTCCCACAACAGGCACGCCCCGCCGCCCTTGATCATGTGCCCCTGGTGATCGACCTCGTCCGGACCGTCGACCACCAGCTCCAGCCGATCGAACATGTCGAAACCCACCAGCGGGATCTGGAGCGACTCCGCGAGCCGTGCTGTGGACTTCGAGGTCGGCACTCCGCGCACCTCGAGCCCACCGGCAACAGCCTCGCCAAGGGCACGAACGAACCAGTGGCTGGTCGTGCCTGAGCCCAGGCCGAGCAGCATCCCCGGGCGCACGTACCGTTCGACCGCGGCGATCCCGACGGCCTTCTTCGCCCGGTCCTGCGGTGTCATCGTCTCCATGGTCATGACTCCTTCGACGGTACGGCGATCGCAACGTCCTCGACGCTCATGACCGGCTGCTCTCTGCCAGCAGACCGTAGACGTCGGTGAGGGCGCTGTAGAGCTGATGGTGTGCTGCGAAGACCTTCTCGTACTGTGGCCGCGCCTGGTGGTCCGGTGTGAACTCCCGGACCACCTTGACCTGGGACAACGCTTCCGACAGGTCGGGCCACACACTCGCTCCGACCCCGGCGGCAAGGGCAGCACCATAGGCGCCGCCCTCAGAAGCACCGGTCACGGTCACCACGTCACGTCCGAGGATGTCCGCGAGCAGCTGGAGCCAGAGCACCTCCTGGGTGGCGCCGCCGGAAGCGATGATCCGGTCAGTCTGCAGGCCCGAGTCCACGCAGATCTCCAGGATCTCCCGCAGGTTCATCAGCACCCCCTCGATCACGGCCCGGGCGATGTGTCCCACGCTGTGCATCTGCGACAGTCCTACCAGCGCGGCGCTGGCCTCAGGAGCCAAGTTGGGGGAGCGCTCACCGAGCAGGTAGGGAAGGAACATCACACCGTTCGCGCCCGGCTCCACCTGCTTGGCCAGGGTGATGAGCTGCTGGAAGGTCAGCTCCTGCGAATCGTTGAGGGGCGTCAGGGCGTCCCGCAACCACTGGAACGCCCCACCGGCGCTCAGGGAGACGCCCATGAGGTGCCATCGGCCGGGCTCGTTCCCGCAACTGACCTGTACCCGGCCGGTGACCTTCTCGGGATAGTGGGAGAGTCCACCGGCCACGATCCCGGCGGTGCCCACCGTGAATCCTGCCTCTCCTTCCTCGAGCAGTCCCATCGCCGTTGTCTGGATCACGGCGTCTCCTCCGCCGCCGAAGACCGGCGTGCCTGCCGGCAGTCCCCATGCGGCTGCCAATGAGTCCTCTAGCACGCCGGTCTGCTCGGTAGATTCCACCACAGCAGGCAGGAGGCCCTCGTCCACGTCGATGGCGGTGAGCAGCTCGCTGGACCAGGTGCGGTGCTGCACGTCGAACAGCCCGGTGCCGGAGGCGTCAGAGACGTCGGTCGCGTACTGGCCAGTCATCCGGAACCTGAGGTAGTCCTTCGGGTTGAGCAATCTGGTCATCGCCGCATAGCTCTCCGGCTCGTTGCGGCGGAGCCAGATGATTTTCCCCGCGGTGAAACCGGGAAGCATCTGGTTGCCGGTGAGCGCCAGCAGCCGGTCCAGACCGCCCACCTGTTCAGTGATCCAGTCGCACTCCTGTGCGGCGCGCTGGTCGTTCCAGAGGATGGCGGGTCGGATGACCTCGCCGTCAGCGTCCAGCGGGGTCAACCCGTGCATCTGGCCGCACAGACCGATCCCCACCACCTCGCGCCCGTGCTCCGGCAGCTGGGCTGTCAGCGCGGTGATCGCTTCGCCGGTGGCCCGCCACCACTCGCTCGGCTCCTGCTCCGCCCACCCTGCGCGCCGGTTGATCATCGGGTAGTCAGCGCTCGCGACAGCCACCACCTCGCCGACCGGACTCACCGCGATCGCCTTGCAGGTCGATGTACCAAGATCGATTCCGATCAGCATGATTGCTCCTTTGCGTGAGTGTTGGGGTCAGCAGCGCTAGTGGCTGTGCCGGATCCGCAGGTGCTTGTGCTGCAGGTACCCCTCCAGACCTTCACGGCCGTGCTCGGTACCGAAACCGGACTCACGGCGGCCGCCGTAGGGGGCGTTGATGATGCCGGCGTCGACGTTGTTGACCGCGACATTGCCGAAGTCGAGGTCTCTGCCGATGCGCATCGTCTCGCCGAGGTCCTCGGTGTAGAGGTACGCGGCAAGACCACCCTCGACAGAGTTCGCCTGACGCACCGCTTCATCGAGTGAGTCCACTGCGGCAACGCCGACCGCGGGTCCGAACGTCTCCTCGGTCATGAGTAGAGAGTCAGCGGCCGCATCGACCACGACGGCCGGGTAGCGGAACAAGCCACCGGACGGATGCTTCTGCACGCCGGTGAGCTGCGTGGCACCCCGGTTGACGGCGTCCGAGACGTGTTCAGCGGTACGGTCGCGGATCTCCGCCATGGTCAGTGCACCCACGTCCGCGTCCGGATGCGCATACCCGTCCGCCACGGTGAGCGCACGGGTGAGGTCAACTACCCGGTCGGTGAAGTCGCGGTAGACCGGCTGCTCCACATAGATGCGGTTGATGGCGATGCAGATCTGCCCAGCATTGCGGAACGACCGGCGGACGGCCCCCGCAGCCGCAAGGTCCAGGTCAGCGTGCCGGGAGACGATCATGGGGCAGCTTCCGCCGAGCTCCATCGTCAGCTGGGTCACTCCCGAGACCGTCTGGAACAGGCGCTGTCCGGTGGCGTTGGAACCGGTGAACGCCACCTTTGCGATGTCCGGGTGTCCGGCGAGCATGGCGCCGACCTCCCCGGCGCCGTGCACGACGTTCACCACTCCCGGCGGAAAGCCTGCGGCGTGGGCACACTCGGCGAGCAGGTGTGCCGCACCAGGGGTGTACTCGGAGGCCTTGACCACGATCGTGCAACCGGCCCCCAGGGCGCCGCCGAGCTTCCAGCCGATGAGCTCGACAGGGTAGTTCCACGGCGTGATGGCCGCGACCGGGCCGACCGGTTCGCGCTGGACCACGGAGAGGTACTCGGTGCTCTCGTTCGGGATGGTCTGCCCGAGGATCCGTTCTGCCTCCTCACCGTAGAACTGCATCGCCTTGGCGAACTTTCTTACCTCTCCGCGTGCCTCGTTCAGAGGCTTGCCCTGCTCCTTGGTCATGGACGTGGCCAGGTCGTCGAGCCGGTCCAGGGCTGCCTCGGCCAGCCCGCGGAGCAGCCCACCTCGTTCGAACCCGGTGGTGCGGCTCCAGGTGGTGAAGGCCCCAGCCGCTGCAGCGACCGCATCGTCGATCGTGCGTTGGTCGGCACGGTCGGCGATGGCGGCAACCTCGCCAGTTGCCGGGTTCTCCCGGGTGAGCTGACTGTTGCCCGGCCGGAACTCGCCGTCGATGTAGGCAGTGCAGTGCAAAGGGGCAGTGGTCATGGGTGAGCTCCTCGCTCGCTGGTGTGCGGTTCCTCGTCGGCGCGTCCGTCTGGGCCCGGCAACGGCACCGGCGAACGCAGTGGCTCGCCCCGAAGGGCGCGGCGCCCCTCGTCGACGGCCAGCGTCTGCAGGCGCGCCATGGACTCGATCGAGTGGAAGGCCACGTGCGGGGTCAGGATGACGTCTGGACGGGAGCGCAGCGGATGGTCGGGGGGCAGCGGTTCCGGCTCCGTCACGTCCAGCGCAGCCCCGGCGAGCTGTCCCGCGTCCAGAGCGCGGACGAGCGCAGCATGATCGACGAGACCGCCACGAGCTGTGTTGATGAGGTAGGCGCCGCGCCGGATGGTCGCGAACGCGGCGTCGTCCAGCAGGTGCTGGGTGCTCGCGGTCAGCGGAACGTGCAGGGAGAGGATATCGGTACGGGTCAGCAGCTCGGACCAGGCCACTGGCTGGATCTGCTGGGCCGACAGCTCCTGGGACGTCACGTAGGGGTCATACGCCAGTGTGGTGCACCCGAACGTCTGCAGACGGCGCGCGACTAGCTGGGCGATCCGGCCCGCGCCGACCAGCCCCACGGTGCGGCTCTCCATGCTGGGCACCGGGCCGAACTCTGTCGGCGTCGGCTCCGCGCCGCGGTGCAGTGCCCGGTCGAAGTCTTGGACGCGGCGCACCAGCATGAGCGCCAGCATCGAGGCATGGTCCGCGACCACATTGGCGCCGTAGTCGGGGACATTGCAGACCGTGATGCCAGCGGCGGCCGCGGCGTCGAGGTCGATGTTGTCGACTCCGATGCCGTACCGGACCACGACAGCACCGTCGGAGAGCCGGCCCAGCTCCGCTGCGCCCAGCTCGACGAAGTTCGTGAACACCAGCTGTGCACCGTCGAGAGTCGCGGCCACGTCTGCGTTCCCGTCCCAGTGCCGGTAGGTGGCTTCCTCCTGCTCGGCGAGCTGCCGCTCCAGGGAGTCGTCCGGTACCGCGGTATCGGTCACGGCGATGATCGGCCTGCTCATGGAGAGACTCCGTCGGACCGGTGCAGGTCTCGGAAGAGGTCCAGGAGACCGTAGTCCCACACCGGGGCGCGCTCGCTCGTCGTCACCCGGTTGACCAGAGTGCCGAGTTCCGGTGCAGAGATGGAGACCAGGTCGCCTTCCTGGTGCGTGAAGCCCTGGCCCGGCTCGCCCCTGTCCTCCGTGGGGGCGAACGGTGTACCGCAGAAGAGCACCAGACCATCCGGGTACTGGTGCCGGCGGTTGATGGTGTGCTCGACCAGCGCACCGACCGGGCGGGAGATGTCTGCTTGGGGTGCGTCCGCCTCGAGGACGAATCCGTCCTGACCCTCGACCCGCATCGTGATCGTGGTGTTGGCGACCTGCTCCAGGGAGAACTCGTCGTCCAGCAGCCGGATGAACGGGCCCAGGGCTGCCGAGGCGTTGTTGTCCTTCGCCAGGGGGAGCAGCAGCGCGCTGGCACCTTCGATGTCTCGTAGGTTGGCGTCGTTGCCGAGGGTGGCGCCCTTGGGCGCGCCGTCGCTGTCGACCACCAGCACCAGCTCGGGCTCCGGGTTGTTCCAGGCGGAGATCTCCGCGATCCCGATGTCCGAGGCATGACCCACGCTGCTCAGGACCGGCGCCTTGGTGAACACCTCCGGGTGCGTGCCCAGTCCGACCTGGAGGTACTGCGACCACAGCCCGTTCTCTCGGAGGACCTTGAGCGCAGCGAGCGCTTCGGCCGAACCAGGCTGGACATCCTGGATCGATGAGCTGATCGACTCCTGGAGCTGTTCTCGTACGGCGGCGGCCTTGTGCGGATCGCCGCCGACCCGCTCCTCGATGACCCGCTCGAGCATGCTCTGCACGAACGTGACGCCCGCCGCCTTCAGAACCTGCAGGTCGACCGGCGCGAGGAGCACCACCTCGGTGCAGGCGACCGGCCCGGGGGCACCACGGCGTCTGTCCGCCTCCCCGGCGGTAGCTGGCAGGACCTCTTCGAGCGGCCACGTCGGCGTGTCGGAGGAGGTCTCGGCGAGGAACGTGCGGACCTGCTCAGCGGGTGCGGAGCTCTGCATGAGCTCAGCCATGGTCGGTCCCAGGGGTGTGATGTCGTGCAGTGTTCCTGTACTGACCGCGACGAGGCGCGGCCCCAGCCCTGGAACGAAGATGCGTCCGACGAGGGTCGCCCGGTCGGGCGTCTGCGGCAGCACGGCCGCAACCTGCGTCCGAGGATCGATCATGTGGCCCTCCTGCTCGCTACGAGCGCGCTGCTTGCACTCTCCCGTTGATCTGAACATATGATGATCCCCATGGGTAGTCAATCGGTCACCGAGACCAGCACCTGGACGATGCCGCAGGCAGCCGCAGTCGCTCCTGCGCGCCCGGCGCGGCTTCCGATGTGGCTGGCCGATCAGCTGGAGGAGCTGCTGCTGCAGGGACGATTCCCGGTGGGGACGCAGATGCCGACGGAGAAGGGGATCGCCACGGACTATGGCGTGAGCCGTCAGGTCGTCCGTGAGGCAGCCCGGCTCCTGGAGGACCGCGGCCTGGTCGAGATCCGGGCCGGCCGAGGGATGACGGTCGTGGCCCCGAACGTGGACACGATCGTGCAGCGCTTCCGCATGCTGCTGCGCCGCGGCGAGGCGAGCTTCGAGCAGCTGATGGAGCTGCGCCAGATGACTGAGGGGGACATGGCTGCGCTAGCAGCCCGCAACCGCAGTGAGGAAGACCTGACGCGGATGCGAGCGATGATCGCCATGGCTGCCGACAACGTCGACGACTTCGCCGCGTGCATGGATGCGGACATGGGGTTCCACATGGCCGTGGCGCGCGCTACCCAGAACCCGTTCGTGCTCACGTTCGTGCAACCGATCAACCTGGTGCTGCGAGACCTGTACCGCAAGCCGATCGGTTATCTCGCAGCGCAACCGAGCACCTTGTCCGAGCACACCGCGATCACCGAGGCGATCGCAGCGGGCGATGTCGAGGCGGCGCGCCAGGCGACGTCTGTGCACCTGGGCCGGGTCCTCGAAGACGCCGGCACGCTGGTCGATCGCAGCAGCGTGGGCTACAGCTCTGGCTCGGTGACCAACGACGTCCACATGAGGAGTGATCAACAATGACTTCTGACCACGTCTCCGTGAGCGATGCCACGCAAGCTGCGGCAGTCGCACACCGAGCAGTGTCCCAGCGGCCGCACACGGACCGCGCCGCCTGGCTCGAGGCACTGGCGGACGCCCTGGACGCCCACTCGAGCGAGCTGGTGGCGCTGGCGGACGACGAGACCCACCTCGGAGAGGCCCGGCTGACCGGTGAGCTGGCACGCACGAGTGCGCAGCTTCGGATGTTTGCCGACGTGGTCCGCGAGGGCAGCTTCCTGGAGGCGGCTGTGGACCACCCGGACCCGAATGCCACGCCGCCGATACCGGACCTTCGCCGGATGCTGGTCTCCCTCGGTCCGGTCGCAGTCTTCGCCGCGAGCAACTTTCCGTTCGCGTTCTCCGTGCTGGGCGGCGATACGGCCAGCGCGTTGGCAGCCGGCAGCACTGTGGTGGTCAAGGCGCACGAAGGTCACCCGGAGCTCTCCCGCAGAGTCGCTTCTCTCGCGCACACTGCTCTGCAGACCGAAGGCGCACCGGATGGCACCTTCACCATGGTCGAGGGGCGCGAGACCGGAGTGGACCTGGTGCGTGATCCCAAGATCAGGGCCGTGGGCTTCACCGGTTCGGTCTCTGGTGGACGGTTCCTGTTCGACGTTGCGACACAGCGGCCAGAACCCATCCCGTTCTATGCGGAGATGGGCAGCATCAACCCGGTCGTGGTGACGCCCGGTGCTGCGGCGCATGCTCTCGGCGAGGTCGCCGACGGGCTGGTGGGGTCGTTCACGCTGGGCGTAGGGCAGTTCTGCACGAAACCGGGGGTCACGTTCGCGCCCGCCGAGGCCGGCCTCGCCGCCGCGCTGGGGGAGCGGGTCGACCTGCAGCCCAAGGCGCTGCTGAACGACCGGATCGGCGCGGGCTACCGCCATCGCCTGAACGAGATCACCGACCTGGATGGCGTGGAGGTCGTCCGCGGCTCCGAGCCCAGTGAGGACAGCCATGCCGCGCCGGTCGTGCTCCGCACGACCGCGGTCCGGGTGCTGGAGCAGCCGGAGGATCTACTCGACGAGGTGTTCGGGCCGGCCGCGCTGGTCGTGGACTACAGCTCGCTCGACGAGCTGCGCCAGGCCCTCGCGGTCCTGCCGGGGACACTCACCGCGACGCTGCATGCGGCACCGGAGGAGGAGGCGCTGGCCGCGGAGCTGCTCGACGTGCTCGGTCGAGTGGCTGGCCGGGTGCTCTACGGAGGATGGCCGACTGGTGTGGCTGTCTCCCATGCGCAGCACCACGGTGGCCCTTATCCGTCCACCACGAGCGTGCACACGTCGGTGGGAACTACGGCGATACGCCGGTGGATGCGCCCGGTGGCGTACCAGACGACCCCGGACGCGCTGCTGCCGCTACCGCTGCAGGAGGCGAACCCGTTAGGCATCCCGCGCCGGGTCGACGGGGTGCTGCGGCCGCCGTCGTCCTAGGGCAGCACACCTAGAGCCCACTCAGGCTGTCTCGGTCTTTGGCGGGGACGGTCGCCGTGCCATGGCAGGCGTGTTCAGGCCAGGCCGCCCTCCTCTGCTAGCAGCTCCTGGAGCACGTCGTCGATGAACGTGGCGTCGACCGGGTTGTCGCCGATCCCTGCGAAGTGGCCCCATACACCGGGGATCCTGCGCACCTCACCCTTCTCGATGAACTGCGACGCGTAGTCCTCGTCCTCGGGTGGAAAGTAGAGGTCTCGCTCTGCTGGCATCGCGATCAGCCGTGCCTTGATGGAGCGCAGCGCCTTGATGTGGTCTCCATCGAAACCGGGTGTGGCACCCACATCACCGTACTGCCAGGTCCACAGCATCGCGAGCAGGTCGTTGGCGTCGCGCTCGTGCACGATCGGCCCACCGCCGAGGAAGTGGCCCTCCCAGTAGGTGACCAGGAAGTCTTCCAGCGAGGAGAAGGTGAGCTTGGTGCCCAACCGCCGCGAGTCCCACACCTGGCGGTAGACCTCGTCCCAGTAGAACGCCTGGGAGAAGCCCCAGCCGGCGTAGACGCGGGCGGCCGCGCGCAGCCCCTTCTCCGGCTGCTCGCGGTACCAGCCGCCCTGGAATGCCACATCTGCGGTGAGCGCCGCCTTGACGCCCTCGAGGAACACGAAGTTGTGGATGCTGGTCTTCGACGAGCCGCAGAACGGCGCGGCCCGCTCCACCATGTCGGGGTGGCTGACAGCCCACTGGTACGTCTGGGCCGCACCCATCGACCATCCCGTCACCAGGGCGATCCGCTCGATGCCGTAGCGCTCGGTGAGCAGCTTGTGCTGGGCTTCGACCTGGTCATAGAAGGTCACGTTCGGGAACTGCGCGCGGTCATAGGGCGGCGGCATGTTGCTCGGTGAGCTCGAGACACCGTTGCCGAGCATGTCCGGGATGACGATGAAGTACTTGGTGGGATCTAGCGCCATCCCCTCGCCGATCATCCACTCGTTGTCCCAGTGCCGGCCTGAGTACCAGGTCGGGCACACGATGACGTTGCTCTTCTCAGCGTTGAGCTCGCCGAAGGTCTTGTAGGCGAGCTGGGCGCCCCGGAGCGTGGCTCCGTGCTGCAGGCGGAAGTCGCCAAGCTCGAACCTCTCGTAGTCCTGCGGGAAGTCGGTCATGTGCACTCCTTTGGTCATGACGGCCACGCGTTCGTCTCAAGACCATTCTGGGGCCGACCGTCAGGAGCCGCACGAGCGCGGACCTCCTGGCTCTGCTGGTCCGGTTCTCACCCCGCTCCGGCGGATGGCACGTAGCACCAGCCGCAGCAGCGAGCGAGGTGGCATCGGTTTGAGCCCGCACCTCGATGCATGTAAAATGCATGCATGCCAGCTCTGCAGATCCGCGACGTCCCCGAGGAGATCCGCGACGCATTGGCGCAGCGCGCGCGGGAACGGGGCCAGTCGCTGCAGGCATACCTCCTCGCACTCGTGGAGAACGAGGCACGCCGCTCGCGCAACCTGGCGCTGCTGGACCGGTTCTCCGATCGCTCCGACGGAACCCGATTGATGCCAGAGGAGGCGGCGCGCGCAGTGGCCGGTGCCCGCGCCGAGCGGGAGAATCGGCTTGTGCACAGCCCGCGGGACCGCTCTGACGGAGTCGCATGATCGTCGTCGATGCCTCGGTGTTCGCCAACGCCCTGCTCGATGATGGCGACGTGGGTGAACATGCCCGCTCTCACCTCGCCGGCGACAGCCACTGGCTCGGACCCGACCACCTCCGGGTCGAGGTGTACTCGGTGATCCGCGGATTGAGCCTTGGTGGGAAAGTCGCCTCCGGTCGTGCAGTCGAAGCGCTGGACGTGCTTGCGGAGGTGGTGATCGAGACGGTTCCGGTGGCGCCGTTGCTTGGCCGGATGTGGGAACTTCGCGACAATCTGAGCGGCTACGACGCGGCCTACGTGGCCGCCGCGGAAAGTGAGGGTTGCTCCCTAGTCACGGCCGATCAGCGGTTGGCACGAGCGCCCGGGCTCCAGTGTGAGGTGCGGCTCGCGCTACCGAAATGAGGGGGCGAGAGGCTGCGCTCAGCTTTCTGGCGCCGCGGGCGCTCTGAGAGATCGAGGACGCTGCCCCGGATCGCTGTGGACGCGACCAGGTACCGGCGTGATACTTGCTCGGTGAGTTTTCTGATCAGGCGAGCAGAGCCGGACGAGCTGGACGCGGTGGGGGAGCTGACAGTGCAGGCCTACCAGAGCGACGGCCTGGTGCCGCTCGACTCGGAGTATGATGCGCAGCTGCGGGACGCGAGCAGCAGGTTCGTCGGCGCCGAGCTGCTGGTCGCGGCCGAGGCAGGCCGGCTCCTGGGCACGGTGACGTTCGCGGTGCCCGGATCGCCGTACGCCGAGCTCTCCCGCCCCGGCGAGGCGGAGTTCCGGATGCTCGCAGTGGACCCAGCCGCCCGGCGCCGCGGTGTCGCCCGGGAGCTGGTGCGGGCCTGCCTGGGGCGGGCGAGCGCCCGTGGGGATCGCGCCATGGTGCTCTCCACCGCTACGGACATGCGCCCAGCCCACCGGCTGTACACCTCGCTCGGGTTCTATCGATCGCCGGAACGTGACTGGTCGCCGGTGCCGGGTGTGGACCTGCTCGCGTTCGAGCTGCCGTTGCCCTCGACACTTCGCACCGGTTGATCAGCCGATCGTGCGCGACGGGCGGTGTCAACTATGCGTCGCCGGGGGCCGGTTGCATCGGGTACCTCAGCGCTCAGCAGGGGCAGTAGTGCCGTGCCGGAATCGACGGTCATACGGCACGACCTCGCACATATGCCGAGCTCGTGCCGTATGACCGTCAGTTCAGCGACCTCTCTAGCTCGCCGTCCCCGCCAGGTCCTCGGCGTCCAGGATCGAGTAGGCATACCCCTGCTCGGCGAGGAACCGCTGCCGGTGGGCGGCGAAGTCCTGGTCCACGGTGTCGCGGGTGACCACTGCGTAGAAGTGTGCGGTGCGCCCGTCGGCCTTGGGCCGCATCAGCCGGCCGAGGCGCTGGGCCTCCTCCTGCCGGGACCCGAACGACCCGGAGACCTGGATCGCCACCGCCGCCTC
>Ga0209487_1000943_pt1 | contig 25186 bp, 17 predicted proteins | sample Poulit2012_FD_187524 | JGI IMG/M metagenome (GOLD analysis project Ga0209487, IMG submission 187524) | Agricultural soil microbial communities from Georgia to study Nitrogen management - Poultry litter 2012 (SPAdes) (version 2) | ecosystem: Environmental > Terrestrial > Soil > Agricultural land...
TCGCATGAATTGAAAACACCCATCGCTATTTTGGTCTCCGAATTAGAGCGGGCAACGGAGATTTCTGATCCTGCAAAAAAAGATGAGGTCATCCAGCATCAAATACTTCGTGCTCGATCACTGGCGGATATTATTACCGTTCTGATGGAAATATCGAAGAACCGATCAGAAAATAAGATCGCATATGCTTCGGTTCGGCTGGATGAATTGATCTTTAGCGCGGTTGAAGAGTTATCTGTATTACATTCAGAATTCCAATTTGAAATCAATTTTAAACCGGAAAAATTCCCGGAGAATCATTTATTATTATATGTCAATTCGGTTTTGATTCAGCAGGCTTTTCTCAATGTGATGAATAACTGTATTTCTTACAGCACAATACCCAAAGCTGAAATTGTATTAGATGGCCGTGATCCTCGTGTTTTGACTATTTCCTTTATCAATCGGGGTGAACCTGTCGACCCGGATGAGGAAGCGTTTCTCTTTGATCACTTTTACATTGGAAATAAAAAAGCGAGTCATACAGGCTTTGGTTTGGGGCTCGTTTTGACGAAAGAAATTATGGACTTGCATTCAGGTACGATTCGGTACCGGAATCCCGATGAAGATATCATACAATTTGATTTGACTTTCCCATTGTAAAAAATTTTGCCCTCTATATTTCTATGATTGGTGATTCAGGCTTAAGCCCTTTTTTATTCTCTTTAAGCGCTTTTTAAGCTGAATAACTTCAAATTCGGCTTTTGTTGTAAATAGGAGAAACAAATCTATGAAATCATCATATGTAAAAGTATGGATTATACTCTCATTATTTTGGGGGTCCTTGTCGTATGGTCAGCAGGAAATCATCCTCAGTCGTCAGGAAGCCGAGGCGCTGTTTCTGGATCAAAATCTGGATTTACTGGCAGAAAAACTAGAAATACCAAAAGCGGAGGCGGCTGTACTACAAGCAAAGCTTTGGCCCAATCCAACTTTTTCGGTGGATGAAGTTAATTTTTGGGCTTTACCGGGGCAGATCGAACCATTGGGTGAGGAATTACCTCCTTTGTTTGGAAATTTCGGGAAACATTTCCAGTTTAGTTTTGGTCTGGAGCAACTGATCCAAACCGCCGGAAAACGAAAAAAATTGATGGCAGTGGAGCAGGTGACCGCTGACAAAGCATACGGTTATCTGGAAGACCTTCTCCGAAATCTTAAAATTGAGTTTAGAAATCTCCTCACGGAACTTCAATTTTTACAGTTTCAGGACCGGATTTATCAGGATCAGATCGATGAGATTCAGGAGCTGACCAGCGCATTTCAGCGTCAGGTGGATCTGGGACATATATCCAGAAGTGAGTTGGTGCGGCTGAGAGCACTTGAACTTCAGTTTGCGAAATATGGTCAGGAGATCCGAAAAGAAATCAATGAAACACAAAAGGAATTAAAGATTTTGATGCGGCTTTCTTCTGATAGTCATCTTGTGATATCCGATGAAGATTATCTGGTGGATCCTTCTCAGATCAGAGAATTGAACTTATCCGAATTGCTTGAATCGGCAAGGGAATCCCGTCCGGATCTGAAGTTGGCTTCATTGGATGAAAAATATTATGAACGGCTTTTTGATTATGAAAAAGCACAACGAACACCTGATATCAATCTGAAGGTTGGATATGATCGGGGAGGAGGTATTTTATACAATTTTATCGGGTTTGGAGTCGATATCGAACTACCTCTATTCAACAAAAATCAAGGAAACATTGAAGCGGCCCGCATCGGCGTGGTTCAGTCCCAGTTCAAATATGATCATAAGATGGAGACCATCGAAAATGAATTGGTTCTGGCTTATCGAAATCTTTTGGAAGCGCTTGACTTTTATGAAAGTATCGATATGGAATATGAAACAGCATTGGAAGAAGTCTTATCAGGTTATATCCGGAGTTTCCAAGATCGAAATATCAGTTTGCTCGAGTTTATTGATTTCATCGAAGCATATATAGAAAATAAAGAAATCATTCTTGAGGCAGGAAAAGATCTGCATTTCAAGGCAGAAGAATTGAATTATTCACTGGGCATGGATGTCATCAAATAAAATAATGGACGCATAAAATGAAAAACAGTTTGCAAATTAAATACTTCATTTTAATTCTGGGAGGGGTGCTTATTTCTTCTTGTACTGATCATCGGTCCTTGCCTCCTAAGTATGAAGCAGAAACGTATTGTATCGATGAAGATTTTAAAGATGAAATCGTCCTGAGAAAACCGGAATTGGAGCCGATCACGGAAAAAATGCATTTGACGGGCAAGATCGAGCCAAATCCGGAACGGGTCGTTCATTTTGCCAGTCTGGTAGATGGGTTGATTTCCAAAACTCATTTTTCAGAAGGGGATGTTGTTCAGGAAGGGCAGGTATTGATCGAGCTGAGGAGTTCGGAGTTAGCTGATCTTTATGCCCAGCAGCGAATCATTGATTCCCAAATCGAGGTGGCTGAACATGATCTTGAAGCGGCGGAAGCACGATTCGAGGATGGAATTGCATCGCGAAAAGAATTGACCGATGCCCGAAGTGGATTGATGATATTGACAGCAGAAAAGGAGAAAATCAATGCCAAACTCAATTTTTTCAGTGCCAGCGAAGAGCGGGGTGTTTTTGAAATCAAAGCACCGCAGTCCGGTATTGTGACTGCAAAAAATATTGTTTCGGGCGAAACGGTTTCTGCCGGCGGTGATGTGCTTTTTACGATATCGGATTTGAGTACGGTGTGGGTGATGGTGAATGTTTTTGCGACACACGTCAAGCACATCCAAAAAGGGATGGATGTGAAGATCAGCACGCTTTCGTATCCCGGCGAATTATTTGATGGAAAAATCGATTATATCTCTCAGGTATTGGATGAAGAATCCCGCGCACTGAAAGCACGTGTGATCCTGTCCAATCCGGAGCTGCTATTAAAACCCGGGATGCTCGTGGATGTGGATGCCCTCAAGGTGGGAGAAGAACTTCAGCTGACCATCCCTACTCAATCCATGGTATTTGACAACAACGAACATTTTGTGGTGATTTATAAAAATGACTGTGAATTGGAAAACCGGAAGGTGGAATTGAAATCGAGCATCAATGGGATTTCTTTTATCTCCGATGGCTTGGAGGAAGATGAACAGATCATTTCAAAGAATCATTTGCTCATCTACGAGCAACTCAAAAATTTTCAGAATTAAAATAGAATGAGAAAATTTATACAGGGGGTTGTTGGGTTTTCCCTCAGCAATTCTATTATCGTCTTCTTTCTTACGGTTCTATTATTTGTTGCCGGTATATATAGTTATCTGCATACACCGATCGAAGCTTTTCCGGATGTGACCAATACACGGGCAAGGATCATCACTCAATGGCCGGGGCGAAGTGCAGAAGAAGTTGAGAAATTTGTCACTCTTCCGATCATGAAGGAAGTCAATACGATTCCGCGGAAGGAGCAGGTGCGATCGATTTCATTGTTTGGGCTGTCCGTCGTGACAGTTGGATTTGAAGATGGGGTGGATGATTTTTATGCCCAGCAATATGCATCTACACGGATGCAAAACATCGACCTCCCCGAAGGAGCGGATAGTGAGATCGAACCTCCATCCGGAGCGACCGGAGAAATCTTCCGGTATGTGATCAAAAGTGATCGGCCGATCAGAGATATCACCGCGATTCAGGATTGGGTTATCGAACGGGAATTGGTAGCAGTGCCGGGTGTAGCAGATGTGGTCAGTTTTGGAGGAGAGGAAAAAATTTATGAAATCGCTATTAATCCTACCGAACTGGCAAATTATGATCTTTCTCCGCTGGAGGTTTTTGAAGCGGTCTCCAATAGCAACATCAATGTAGGGGGGGATGTGATCGAACGTGGAGATCAGGCGTATGTGGTTCGGGGGATTGGATTGTTGGATGGGATCGTGGATATCGAAAATATCCTCATCGAAGTGAGAGATGAAACCCCTATCCTCGTGAAGCATGTAGCAGAAGTGTCCATTTCTTCTAAACCGCGATTGGGAGCGGTTGGTCTTCAGGATGACGATGATCTGGTTCAGGGAATCGTGGTGATGTTGAGGGGAGAAAATCCGGATGAAGTCATCGCGAAAGTAAAAGATAAAATCGCAGATCTCAATGAGAGAATTTTGCCGGAAGATGTGCTAATCGAACCGTTTATCGATCGAACGGATCTGGTACAAACCACGGTGAAGACCGTGAGCACTAATCTTTTGGAAGGAATAATATTGGTTTCGGTTATCGTTTTTGTGTTCTTATTCAATTGGCGTACGACTGTCATCGTGGCGACGGTGATTCCTCTTTCTTTTCTTTTTGCATTGATCATGCTGCGGATTCAGGGATTGCCTGCCAATTTGATATCGATGGGGGCGATTGATTTTGGTTTGTTATTGGAGGGAACACTCGTGATCGTGGAAGTGGTTTTTGTGGCGATGAATCGCAAGGCCCGCGAGATTGGAATGGAACGTTTTAATAAGATGAGTAAGCTGGGGCTCATCAAAAAAAGCGCGGGAAGTGTGGCTTCCTATATTGTTTTTGCTCAGATTATATTGATCGTAGCTTTGATTCCGATTTTTTCCTTTCAAAAAGTAGAAGGTAAAATGTTTTCTCCTCTCGCCTTCACTTTGGGATATGCACTATTGGGGTCGCTGATCCTGAGTGTGACCTATGTACCTGCTATGATCAAGGTCCTGCTGACCCGAAATATCAGAGAGAGGGAAAATTGGATTTCTAAAGTATTTCAGAATAACTTATACAAACTTTTTCAGTGGTCTCACCGGTGGAAGAAAACAACCATTTTTGGTTTTATATCGCTGCTTACCGCTTGTGCAGTTGGATTCATGTTTTATGGAACAGAATTTATTCCCAATCTGAATGAGGGTGCTTTATATATCCGGGCTACTCTTCCCAATAGTGTCAACCTGGAAGAGTCGACAAGGATCGCACGTGAAATCAAAAATAAATTGCGAGAATATGATGAAGTGAAGTTTGTATTGAATCAGGTGGGTCGACCGAATGACGGAACCGATCCGACCGGTTTTTTTAATATTGAGTTTCATATCGAGCTGCACCCGGAGAAAGAGTGGGAACGAAAAGTATCCAAAACAGATTTGGTCGAAGAGATGCGGACGATGCTTCAAGCTTATCCCGGAATCGTGTTTGGATTTAGCCAGCCGATTCAGGATAATGTGGAAGAATATGTGGCGGGTGTGAAGAGTTCTTTGGTAGTGAAAATATTTGGAGACGATCTTTTTGAGCTGGAAGACTATGCGGAGCAGGTGGCGGATCAGATACGGGATGTGGAAGGGATCGAAGATCTAAATGTTTATAGAAATATTGGTTTGCCGGAACTTCGCATCGATTTTGATGAGGTATTGATGGGTAAATATGGAGTTTCGATGGCAGATGCTCAGGCGGTGATTGAAATGGCGATCGGGGGTAGAGCGGCTACTTCTTTTTATGAAGATGAAAGAATATTTGGGGTGTTTTTACGATTCCAGAAAGATTATCGGGACAATGAAGACAAAATCGGGGAGATTTTGATTCCAATGCGGAGTGGGGAAAAAATTCCTTTGAGAGAAATCGCGCATATCGATTTTATAACAGGACCCACCTTTATCTATCGGGAGGGCAGCAGTCGATATATTGCGGTAGGATTTAGTGTGGAAGGCAGAGATCTGGGGGGAACGATTGCAGAAGCAAAGGCAAAAGTTCAGGAAAATCTTAACTTCCCTCGCGAAATAAAGGTAGAATGGGCGGGAGAGTTTGAAAGTAAAGAGCGTGCTTCCCGACAACTGGCGCTGATTGTACCGGTGGTTTTATTGTTGATCTTGTTTTTGTTGTATTTCAATTTTGGTACGGTTAAGGATACATTGATTGCTTCTGCTACGATTCCGTTTGCATTTATCGGTGGTTTTATATCATTGTGGGTGACCAATACCATTTTTGGAATTTCGGCAGGGATTGGTTTCATCATTTTATTTGGTGTCAATACCATTAACGCGATTATACTGATTGCCGAAATGAGGAGTAATCTTCGAAAATATGATTTGGATAATGCTATTGTAGAGGGGATCCGAAGTCGTCTACGTCCCATACTCATGATTGCTTTGATGGGGTCGATGGGATTATTCCCGGCTGCACTGTCCACCGGTATGGGATCTGAAATTCAAAAACCGCTGGCGATCATGATCGTAGGTGGGATGCTGATCTGTATGATTCTCTCTCTTACGGTTTTGCCGCAGATATTTTATTATGCTTATCGAAAGAGGAAAAATTGAAAACAAATGTAGTATGTTCATGATCCGAACAGTCTTGTATTGATTTACTCTTTTACAGAAAAGAGGCTGGATAAACCAGGGTTTGGCGATTTTTCTGGGAAAAAGATTTGAAGGTTGGGTGAATCAACCGATAAAAATTGCATCTCCACTCACAGAGAATCGATAAAAATCATTGGATTTATACTTTCTGAATTTGGGACAACCATACCTGGTATTTCTTATTGTAGAATATTAACTTTAGTTTTATCGCTTATCTATAAATTGGTTTTTCCAGTTGAGATAATTTCAATTATATTCATTACATGGTGGTGATTGTTGAATGATATGATAAAATGTAGATCGAATGGCTAATTTTCAGGACCAACATCCAGCGGATGTCGCGGAACATCTAACCAATGAGCTGGAGAGCAAAGAAAGAAACATGGCATTTCTTATGCTTCCGCCAGAAAAAAAGACCCTGGTTTTCAGGTTTCTTCAGCCGCAGGTTCAAATTGAAATCATCAAATCTCTGGGCAGTAAGGAACAGGCTGATATGCTCAACAACCTTCCACCGGACAATCGAACCAAATTATTTGAAAATTTTCCAGATGATCTGATCAAAACCTCTATCAATCTTCTCAATGATGAAGAGCGTGCCATCGCATTGTCTTTGATTGGATATGAAAAGGATAGTATTGCACGGCTGATGACACCGCATTATATCCAGACCAAACCGCATCGTACGGTCGCTGAAGTACTCGATCATATCAAAAGAACGGGGAAGAAGGCGGAAACCCTCAATTTTGTCTATGTAGTAGATGAAAACAACAAACTGATCGATGACTTGCGGATCGGACAACTTCTTCTGGCAGACCGAAACACCCTGATTTCGGAACTGATGGATTACCATGTCACCGCGATTGTGACGACCACGCCTGTAGAGGAGGCGATCAATATTTTTGATAAATATGATCGGTCTGCACTACCGATCATCACCGAAGCGGGTATGCTGGTTGGTATCGTCACCTTCGATGATATCCTCGATACGGTGCAGGAGCAGACCACTGAAGATATTCATCGTTTTGGAGGTACGGAAGGCCTTGAGCTCTCTTATACCCAATCCTCTCTGTTGAGTCTGGTGGAAAAAAGAGCTGGGTGGTTGGTGATTTTATTTTTTGGGGAGATGTTGACAGCTTCCGCCATGGGATTTTTTGAGGCAGAAATCGAAAAAGCGGTGGTTTTGGCCCTATTTGTTCCGTTGATTATTTCGAGTGGTGGAAACTCTGGTTCGCAGGCCGCATCCCTCATCATCCGGGCGATGGCGTTGAAGGAATTGAAGCTGAAGGATTGGTGGTATGTGATGAAAAAAGAAATTTTATCAGGATTTATCCTGGGAGCCATTCTGGGTACCATTGGGTTTATCCGGATCATGATATGGCAAAAAGCTGGATTTTACAATTATGGAGAGTACTGGCTTTTTGTGGGATTGAGTGTCGGGGTTTCTTTGATATTTATTGTTCTCTGGGGTACTTTATCAGGATCCCTCATCCCATTTATATTGAAAAAAGTAAATATGGATCCGGCAACAGCATCAGCACCTTTTGTCGCCACTCTGGTTGATGTGACAGGAATAATCATTTACTTCTCGATCGCTGCTATGTTTTTGAGCGGTAAACTCTTATAAAAGGTTCTACCTGATTTCATTTTCCGTTTTCCATTAGAAAATATTCTACGTGTGACTATTTTTTTCTGTCATTATTGTACTTTTGTCTGATTTTTAGAGCGTGATGACTTGGTTTTGATAAACGTCAGACCTTGAATGATACAGAATAGGATCTCTCGGTTGATTGATCATTCCATTGTTTACGTAAAATATAAGAGGAGGAATTTTGTAGCGAAACAACTTCTTGTAAATGTAGTACGTGATGGACATCTGTGAAGTATCAAGTAGATCAAAGTTTTTATTATCCTGATCAATATCACGCTTTTACAGGTGGTTTTGGCTGGTATTGTAAAAATTTCAACTGGAAAACTCCTGATCCATGTATGTGTTTCGAGCCGGATGTAGGTTTCGGAAATGATGAAAACCACATTGAATAATCCGAAAAACGACTGACAGATGAATAAAAATCACCAGATGGAAAGCTTGGTTTCTGATTTCGACCGATTTGTTGAACAGAAAAACTGGCTAAAACTAAAGGAGACTCTTCTTTCTCTTCCGGCTGTGGACATTGCAGAACTCTTGGAAGATATGGAACCGGAACTGGGGGTGGTGATTTTCCGACTTCTACAAAAGCCCAAAGCCGGGGATGTGTTTGCCTATCTCAGTACGACGAAAGGCCAGGAATTATTGGAAAGTTTTACCCGTCAGCAGCTGAGTGATGTCATGGACAATCTGGAGCCGGATGAGCAGGTGGCGATTATGGAGGAACTCCCGGGAAAGCTGACGCAGAGAGTTCTATGGTCGATGAATCCGGAAGATCAGATCCAGGTCGTTAAGCTCTTAGGGTATCCGGAAGAGAGTATTGGGCGATTGATGAATACCCGGCTGGTACGGGTGAAGTCTCATTGGAGTATCGAGAGAAGTCTGGCGCATATCCGTGTTTTTGGTCATCAGGCTGAGACCCTCAATGTCATCTATGTGGTCGATGAAGAAGGGAGATTGATCGATGATTTGCGTTTGACTCAAATAGTGATGGCTGATCCTCAGATGCGAATTTCTGATATTATGGATCATAATTTCCAATTTCTCAGAGTCACCGATGATCAGGAAGAAGCCGTTCGGATGTTGAGTAAATATGATCGGGTGGCGCTGCCTGTGGTGGATTCGGATGAGGTCCTTGTAGGACTTGTGACAGTAGATGATGTCCTGGATGTTGCGGAGGAGGAGGTTACCGAGGATATGCATCTCATGGCGGGAATGAATGCGCTGGATCGCTATTATTCCGAAACGGGAATTTTTGAAATGGTCCGCAAAAGAATCGGGTGGCTGACGGTACTCTTTTTGGGACAAATGTTGACCGTGACAGCACTATCTTCTTTTGAAGATACACTGGCCGCGGCGGCTATCTTGGCATTTTTTATTCCAATGATCGTGTCGAGTGGTGGTAATTCGGGTTCACAGGCGGCGACGTTAATAATTCGGGCTTTGTCTACGGGAGATGTAGAAAGCAAAGATTGGCGCCGGATCATGATCCGTGAATTATTATCTGGATTGTTATTGGGGTTGATCGTGGGTGTGATGGGAAGTATCGTTATTTCACTCTGGTTGATCATGAGGGGGGAAACACTTGATCTGGTGTTGATGTACCAAGTTTTGACCATCGGAATGAGTTTGGTAGGAGTTGTTATTTTTGGGAATCTGGCTGGATCGATGCTTCCTTTTATTATGACTCGGCTGGGAAAAGATCCGGCGGTTACTTCAGCGCCCTTTGTTGCTACTCTGGTTGATGTGACGGGGATTGTGATTTACTTTTCGATAGCAACCATATTATTGAGAGGACTGGTTTTATAGGATTGGGCTCTTTCATTGCAGGCTGTTGAAAATGAATTTTGAGAAAAACTCATGATTTTCGTTTGATTATTGTTTGAGCTTCGTATCTTTGAAAAGTTATGAAAACAGATATGAATACATTGCATCATACGGACCATCATCATCCACTGAAAAAGGGGTGATAAGCAATGTATTCTTTTTTTAATTAATACACAGAAAAACGGCTTATCACATATTCGTTGATAAGCCGTTTTTGTTTTTAAAATGTAAAGAATCGATGAAATTGAATATTGCCATTCAGAAAAAAGGCAGAATGAGTCAGGATTCAATCAATTTGCTCAAAAGCTGTGGGTTGAAGTTTAATAATAGCGGAAGAGGGCTGATCGCTCAGAGTTCCGGATTCCCGGCCAATATATATTATTTGCGAGATGATGATATCCCTGATTATGTAGAGGACGGAATCGCGGATGTCGGGATCGTAGGGCTCAATGTGGTGGAGGAAGGACAAAATGATGTTCGGGTCAGTGAACATCTGGGGTTTGCACGGTGCAGATTATCGATTGCCATTCCGAGGGATCATAAATATCAGGGAATTCAGGATCTGGATGGCAAGGAAATCGCGACTTCTTATCCGGTGATTCTGCGGAAGTATTTGGATGAAAACAAAGTAAATGCACGGATTCATACCATCTCCGGATCGGTGGAGATCGCGCCCGGAATTGGATTGACGGACGGGATCTGTGATATCGTCAGCACAGGGTCTACTTTATTGAGCAACGGGCTAAAGGAGGTAGAAAAGATTATGGAGTCGGAAGCGGTGATGATCAGTCACAAGGATATGCCCGCTGAAAAAAAAGAGTTATTACAGAAGTTGATTTTCCGAATTAAGGCGGTTCATAAAGCTGCTGAAAACAAGTATATCTTGTTGAATGCACCGAATGAAAGAATCGATGATATCATCAAGATCCTTCCGGGGATGAAAAGTCCTTCGATTCTTCCATTGGCTGATAAAAACTGGTCAAGTATTCACTCTGTGGTAGGAGAGGAAGATTTTTGGGAAGTGATCGACCAATTAAAAGAATGTGGTGCTGAAAGTTTGCTCGTGGTGCCGATTGAGAAAATGATATTGTAACTTTATCCCCATTTATATTGAAGATGAACGGACGATGACTATGAGAATTTTAGTAGATCCTTCTTTGGAAGAGGCACGTGAAGCTATGCTCAGACCTTCAGGTTCGGATCAGGATCAAGAATCAAAAATCAAAACGGATGTATTGAACATCCTGGAGGAGGTGAAGACAAAAGGAGATCAGGCGCTTCTGGATTTGACAACTCGTTTTGATGGGATAGAGCTGGATGATATCCGGGTCGCTCCACAGACTTTGGACGATGCCGAATCATTGGTTGATGAGGATTTGAAAAAAGCGATCCGTATAGCGAAAGATAACATCGCAGCATTTCATGATTCTCAGCGGGAGGAAATTCGTAGAATAGAAACGATGCCGGGCGTGTTTTGCTGGAGAGAAAGCCGACCGATCGAAAAAGTGGGTTTGTATATTCCCGGCGGAACAGCTCCGTTGATTTCTACTGTTTTGATGTTGGGTGTACCGGCTCAGCTGGCCGGCTGCGAAACTATTATTTTGTGTTCACCTCCGGATAAAACCGGGGAAATCCATCCTGCTATTCTTTATGCTGCCTCTTTGTGCGGTATCGATCAAATATATAAAGTAGGTGGTGCACAAGCAATCGGAGCGATGACATATGGCACGGAGACTGTTCCCGCAGTCCATAAAATTTTTGGGCCCGGAAATCAATATGTGACAGCTGCAAAAATGGCAGTTCAATCGCGTGGTATGGCTATTGATATGCCGGCAGGTCCGTCTGAAGTATTGGTGTGGGCAGATGATTATGCTCGCCCTGATTTTGTGGCAGCGGATCTATTAGCACAGGCAGAACATGGAGCTGACAGTCAGGCAATCCTTGTATGTGAGTCAGAGCAGTTTGCGGAAAATGTGAAGGAAGAAGTCATGGTTCAAAAAGCTAAACTTGAAAGAGAGGAAATAGTTGATAAGTCATTGAAGTACAGTCTGTTTATAGTGTGTGATAAAAGTAAACCTTTAGATGTGATAAATGACTATGCTCCTGAACATCTCATTATTCAGCGGGAAGATCATTCTTATGATTTGGCAAAAATTAAGAACGCGGGATCTGTTTTCGTAGGACCGTTTACACCTGAGAGTGCAGGGGATTATGCTTCCGGAACCAATCATACGCTTCCTACCAATGGTTATGCAAAAATGTATTCTGGTGTATCCCTCGATTCCTTTGTTAAAAAAATAACCTTCCAGGAGATAGATGTGAAGGGACTTCAGGCTTTGGATTTTGCAGTGAGTACATTGGCATCTGCTGAGGGTCTGGATGGACACAGAGAGGCAGTCAAGGTAAGGTTGAGATCATTGTAAAGGATGAGTGGATATATTTTGGTTAGGTTTTTCAAGATAATGTGAACTTTGCGAAATGAGTGAAAAAAATATATATCAAAAATTAGTCAGGGAGAATATCAGGAATCTTAAACCCTATTCTTCTGCAAGACATGAATTTACTGGTGTAGCGAATATTCAGCTGGATGCTAATGAGAACCCCTTTCAATATCACGGGTACAACCGGTATCCGGATCCGTTACAAAATAAATTGAAAGAAAAAATCGGTCAGATGAAAGGGATTTCTACCGATTCGATATTTCTGGGAAATGGAAGTGATGAGGCAATTGATATCTTGACCCGTATATTTTGCACACCAGGAAGAGATGCCATTCATATCCCTGTACCAACATATGGAATGTACAGGGTATCTGCGGATATCAATGATGTTGGAGTAAACACAACATTTTTGGATGAAAACTTCGAACTGAAATCTGAGGATATATTAAATAATGCAAAACCAAATGACCATATACTCTGGTTGTGCAATCCCAATAATCCCAGTGGAAATATTCAGGATCCCCAGGAGGTGATGAGCTTGCTGGAACATTTTCGGGGGATCGTGGTCGTTGATGAAGCATACATCGATTATTCTTCTGAACCCTCGATGATTTCTTTGATAGCCGATCATGCCAATCTGGTGGTACTTCAGACATTCAGTAAAGCTTGGGGGCTTGCTGGCATGAGGATAGGAATGGCGTTTGCGCAGCCATGGATTATCGATTATATGAATGCGGTGAAACCACCTTACAACGTCAATTCATATACGCAGGCTTATGTACTAAAAGAATTGGATGATGCAGAAAATATCCGTCGTGAAGTTAGTGTGATACTCCAGGAGCGTGAAAAACTGGCGGAATTTTTGAAATCTCTGGATGCGGTTCAAAAAGTGTATCCATCTGAAGCGAATTTTATTCTGTTTAAAATCAAAAATTCACAGTTCATATTCGAAGAATTGAGAGAAGCGGGAATCGTGATCCGGAACCGGAATCATGAACCCGGATGTGAGGATTGTTTGCGGGTCACTATCGGGACGCCGGAAGAGAATGAAATATTAAAGAAACATTTGAAAAATCTGACAAAGTGAAAAAGAAAGTATTATTTATTGATCGGGATGGGGTATTACTGCGTGAGCCGCCAGAGGATTATCAGGTAGATTCATTTGAGAAATTTGAGTTGATTCCCGGCGTAATATCTGCCTTAAAGGATATAGTTGCATCAAAACTATTTGAGCTTGTAATGGTGACAAATCAGGATGGTCTGGGTACAGAATCTTTTCCTGAAGATGATTTTTGGGGTCCGCAAAACCTGCTCCTCCATATCCTGGAGAGCGAGGGGATTCATTTTCGGGCGATCCATATCGACCGATCCTTTGCCCATGAAAACAAACCGACCCGAAAACCGGGTACTGGAATGCTGGAAGAATATTTGAGAGGCGATTTTGATCTTGAAAATTCTTTTGTGATAGGCGACAGGATAACAGATATGATGCTGGCTAAAAATCTTGGAGCCAAAGGAATTTGGATTGGCAAGTCTGCAGATGAGTCAGATGATGGCCTGGCCGAGAATGTGGACCTTGATGATACAATTGCATTGAAAACAGAAAACTGGCGTGAGATCCGTGAATTTTTGATTACACTCCCACGTATGTACCGAATATCGAGATATACTCACGAGACCAAAATCGAACTCGCTATCAATCTGGATGGTACCGGTGAATCCAATATTAATACCGGACTTCCTTTCTTTGATCATATGCTGGATCAGATCGCGCGCCATGGATCCATCGATTTGGATATTCAGGTGGACGGGGATCTTGAGGTAGATGAACATCATACCATTGAAGATACAGGACTTGCTTTGGGTACTGCTTTCCGTGAGGCAATCGGTGCCAAGATCGGAATGGAAAGATATGGGTTTTCTTTACCGATGGATGATTGCAGAGCTTTGGTTTTGATCGATTTTGGAGGAAGACCCTGGTTTTTGTGGGATGCGGAATTTCATCGCGAAAAAGTGGGAGAACTGCCGACGGAGATGTTTTCACACTTCTTCAAATCTTTCTCTGATAATGCGCGGGTAAATCTTCAAATCGATGCGAGAGGTGAAAATGAACATCATAAAATTGAAGCGATTTTCAAAGCATTTGCACGTGCGCTCAAGGCCGCGATTCGGAGGGATGTCAATGATCTTACGTTGGCAAGTACAAAGGGAGTATTATAAGAATTTCGGACAAAAAATATCAGATGTCCAGATATATTGTTGAATGTTGAAATTTATTAAGTTCTGTAAATGAGAATTATACCTGCTATTGATTTGATCGACGGTAAATGTGTCCGTCTGGTGAAAGGAGATTATGATAAAAAAACTATTTATCATGATGATCCGGTTGATATGGCAAAAAAATTTGAAGATCATGGTGTAAAGTATCTCCATTTGGTAGATCTGGACGGAGCCAAAGCCGGTAAGATTGTAAACCACCGTATTTTGGAGGCCATCGCGAATCAGACTTCCTTGACGATCGATTTTGGAGGTGGAATCCGGGGTAGAGAGGACGTACAGACGGTGTTTGACTATGGTGGAGATCAGGCTGTCATTGGTAGTTTGGCTTTTCGGGATCAGGAATTGTTTTGGGTAATACTGGAGCAGTGGGGAAGAGAAAAAATCGTTTTGGGAGCGGATGCCCGTAATGGGAAAATCGCTGTCGGAGGATGGACCGAAGTAACGGATATTGATTTGGATGAGGTCATGAAAGAATATGAAGATCGAGGCGTAAAGTATTTTTTATGTACGGATATCGATAAGGATGGAATGATGGAAGGACCCTCATTTGATTTGTACAAAAAATTGCTGAAGAACCATCCCGATATTGCATTGATCGCCAGTGGGGGAATCCGGCATTGGCAGGATGTGGAAGAGGTCGAAGCCTTAGGTTGTGAATCTGTAATCATTGGTAAGGCGATATACGAAAACAAAATTACATTGAAAGAGATTGAAAATCATCTTTTATGAAAAAGAAAAGAATCATCCCCTGCCTTGATGTCAAAGAAGGGAGAACGGTAAAAGGAGTTCATTTTTTAGGACTTAAAGATGCGGGTGATCCGGTGGAGCTGGCGAAAAAATATAGTGATCAGGGGGCGGATGAACTGGTTTTTCTTGATATTACTGCCACTGTAGAAGGACGCACGGCAACATGGGAAATGGTAGAAAAAACTGCCGCCCGGGTTGATATTCCTTTTACGATGGGAGGAGGGATCAGTACGGTAGAGGACGTGGGTGAAGCCCTGGATCACGGTGTAGATAAAGTGGTGATCAATTCAGCGGTCGTGCGTCAACCTGACCTGATCGATCAGGTAGCAAAAAAGTATGGTTCGTCAAGGCTGGTAGTCGGAATAGATGCGCGTCCCGATGAAAATGACTGGTGGGTGTATGTCAGCGGCGGAAGAACCAAAACTACAAATAGATTGGTGGACTGGGCGAAGGAAGTGGAATCTCGTGGTGCAGGGGAGATTCTTTTCACATCGATGGAGCATGATGGTACCAAGGCCGGATTTGCTCTTGAAATTCTTCAAAGATTAAAATCGACGGTCGGTATTCCTTTGATCGCATCTGGCGGGGCGGGTAAAAAAGAAGATTTTCTGGAATTATTTCAACAGAATGCGGCGGATGCCGGATTGGCCGCTTCGATATTTCATTATGATGAAGTTTCTATTCCCGAGTTGAAAAAATATCTTCGGAACCACGGAATTTCATTTGAAAACTAAATATCAGATATGAATCAAATAACAAAAGAAAATATTCATACAATCGATTTTGACAAAGGGGGAGGCTTGGTGCCTGCGATTTTGCAGGATGCGGTGAGCAAGGAAGTTCTGATGCTGGGATATATGAATGCAGGGAGTCTGCTGGAATCTTTTCAATCAGGAAAGGTTACTTTTTATAGCCGCAGCAAGGATAGACTTTGGACAAAGGGGGAGTCCTCAGGTAATTTTCTGTATTTGAAGGAGGTATATATGGATTGTGATGCAGATACATTGTTGGTTTTTGCAACACCCAGCGGGCCGGTGTGTCATACGGGAAGTCGTACATGTTTTGATCTTCCGGCGGATACCTCTTTTGGACTTTCCACCCTGGAAAAAATAATATCGGACCGGAAAGAAAATCCCAGGGAGGGAAGTTATACGAACCGATTACTGGAGGAGGGGATCAATAAGATCGCGCAAAAGGTAGGTGAAGAGGCGGTCGAGCTCATCATTGAAGCGAAGGATGATGCGGATGACTTATTCAAAGGCGAAGCAGCTGACCTGCTTTATCATTTTCTGGTTTTACTGGCTGCAAAAGATATTTCACTGGATGAGGTTTTGCAGGTTTTGGCAGACCGGCATGCCCAATAAGTAATCGGGTACTAAATCAGACCTGTTTTATTATATCTTATGAGGATGAATATCAGAATTTTCACCCTGAATCTAATAATAGATGACTCAGGTTGTTTTTATTCCTTATAAAGACCCTATATTTGTTCAAATTTTGTGATAAATGGAAGAAATAGTTTTTCCAAAACGATATATGGTAACCTCGGCGTTGCCTTATGCCAATGGTCCCTTGCATCTGGGGCATCTGGCAGGAGCCTATTTGTCTGCTGATGCGTATGTTCGATTTTTGAGGTTGATGGGAAAAGATGTGCTGTATGTATGTGGATCGGATGAATATGGTGCTGCGATTTCTATCAAAGCACGCAAAGAAGGTGTGACGCCCAAAGAGATAGTAGATAAATATCATTTCCTCATCAAGCGTACTTTTGAACAGATCGGGATGTCTTTTGATATCTATCACCGTACGACGGCAGATATTCATGCCGAAACAGCCCAGGAGTTTTTTAGAAAATTGTTTAAGGAAGGAAACCTCATTGAAAAAAAATCCGAACAATTTTATGATGAGGAGGCCAATATGTTTTTGGCAGACCGCTATATCCAGGGTACCTGCCCACAATGTGGTTTTGAAGGGGCATTTGGTGATCAATGTGAATCATGCGGAACCTCCCTTAGTCCTACCGAATTGATCAATCCCCGATCCGTATTGACCGATACGGAGCCGGTACTGCGGGAGACGATTCATTGGTATTTGCCTTTGGACAAGGATGAAGCATGGTTGAAAGAGTACATCAAAGAAGGAAAGATCGACGGCAAACAACATCATGATCCATCACTTTGGAAACCTCATGTCACAGGCCAGTGCCTTTCCTGGATCGATAATGGACTCGTGCCCCGGTCAATGACGCGGGATCTGGATTGGGGGATCGATGTTCCTCATGAGATCGAAGGATCGGAAGGCAAAAAGCTTTATGTATGGATGGATGCTCCGATCGGTTATATTTCAGCCTCCAAACAGTGGGCGCTGGATCATGACCGGGACTGGAAAAAATATTGGCAGGATGAGGAGACAGAGTTGATTCATTTTATCGGAAAAGATAATATCGTATTTCACTGTATAATTTTTCCTGCGATCCTGAAGACGCACGGCCAGTATATTTTACCTAAAAATGTACCTGCAAACCAATTTCTAAATCTGGAGGGAAGAAAATTATCTACTTCCAAAGGTTGGGCGGTATGGGTTCATGAATATCTGGAAGACCTGCCCGGGAAAGAGGATGTGTTGCGGTATAGTCTGTACAAAAACATGCCGGAACAACGAGATGCTGAATTTACCTGGAAAGGATGGCAAGCTGCCAATAATAATGAACTGGTCAATAATCTGGGGAATTTTATTAACCGGGTGATGGTTCTGACAAATAAGTATTATGATGGGGTGGTGCCGCAGTATGATCCTGATCTCGATTTTTCAGGAAGTGAGTCAGAAGATATGCCTTCCTGGCATGATTCGGAAATGCTGGTGTTATTTGACCAGTTGGATGCGTATTGCGACAGGATTCGAAAATTTGATTTTCGGGGAGCGTTGAGAATTCTCATGGATATTTCCTCCGGTGGCAATACGATCTTACAGCAAAATGAGCCTTGGAGAAGAACAGAAGATGATCCGGAACAGGTGAAAGTAGTTATGAATATTTCATTGCAGTATGCGACGGTATTAAGTGTTGCTTTGCAGCCATTTCTACCATTCACCGCCGACAAATTAAGACAGATGCTGAATCTTGATCCGATCAGTGGGGATGGTGATCTGGTCGAATTGATGGGGCATTTGGCAGAAGGTGATGATTTGATTCAGTCAGGACATCAGATTGGCAAGCCGGCCCATTTGTTTTCACGGATTGATGACGAAGTAGTTGAAGCCCAGTTGAAAAAATTATATGACCGGTCTACAATAGAAGATGAATCAAAAGAGGAAAAAATGGAAAAGGAATCACAAAAATATGTCGATGAATCTGCAGAGATCCAGTTTGAGGATTTTATGAAATTGGACTTGCGGGTGGCACAGATTACTGCAGCGGAAAAAGTTGAAAATACGGACCGGTTGATGAAAATCAATCTTGATGTTGGCTATGATCAGAGAACTGTTGTCTCTGGTATTGCCCAACAATATTCTGCCGATGAGATCATCGGACAGCGGGTGACCTATGTAGCCAATCTGGCACCTAAAAAACTTCGGGGAGTTATGTCGCATGGCATGATCCTGATGGCAGAAGGGATGGAAGGGAACCTGTCTTTTATTGCTCCACAGGATGATTTGGCGCCCGGAAGTAAGGTGACTTAAATAAATATCTGGACTATTTCTGGATGGTAGGTCGGATTTGCTTATTTAGTTGATAGGAATGTTAGGATGCTCTACTTTTTAGATTTAGCTTGAAGATTTGTGTGCATTCTTGTACTTTAATGATATAGAATAATGAAGTGGTTGCCAAAATTGGATAGGAGAGAGGTACGGTGGCTGGCGTTTTGCCTTATCTTGATTGGTGTGATTTCCACAATCTCCTCTATCTATGTGATACTACATCAACCACTGTGGGAAAAGTCAACATTATTTCTTTTTTTGGGATTGTGGTCATTGGTTATAGGAGTGATGGCATTCCGGAAAAAATCCTTTGGTGATGATTTTCCATATTATTTATTATCCACTGCATCAGGATTTCTTCTGTCATTTGGATTTCCTCCTTCTATTTTCCTCCCCCTGATATTTATTGCCTTTGTGCCCATTTTCTATTTAGAGAGAAAACGATATTCTGGAAAGATCCGGCAGAGCGCATTTTTCGGATATACCTTCAATGCCTTTCTTCTGTGGAACATACTAAGTACTTTTTGGATTGCAAACTCTGCTCTGGCTCCGGCCATCTTCGCCATTGTGGTCAATGCCTTACTAATGACCTTGACGGTTCTCTGGGCTAATTGGATACATCGAAAATCTGATACAGATTGGTATTTCGCTCTGGTTTTTATTTCTACCTGGCTTATCCTGGAACATGTTCATCTCAGGTGGGATCTTTCCTGGCCCTGGCTCAATCTCGGCAATGCTCTCGCATCCTGGCCAATATTCGCGCAATGGTATGAATATACCGGTACCATGGGAGGAAGTATATGGATATTATATGTCAATTATCTGATTCTTTATTTGATATTGGAAAAAGGAAAATCTCCGAAAATTATTCGGTCCGGGCGCTGGATCAGATTGGGAGTATGGCTTTTGGTTCCACCCATCATTTCTCTTATTATCTACTTTAGTACAGATACGGAGGGCCCTACCATTCATGCTGTTGTGATCAATCCCAACATCGAGCCGCACTATGAAAAATTTACTCAGGGAGAAACTGAGAAGTGGGATATTTACAGAAATTTGTTGGTTGAGGCACTGGAACATCAGCCGGATGTAATATTATTTCCTGAAACAATATTTGATAGAGTCGATACAGAGTCTCCTGAATTGCACCCACAGATCCAAAGGATGGAAGAGGAACTCGCCCGGCGGGGATCCAAGGCAAAAATTTTGCTGGGTGTAACTGCCTACCGTCTGTTTGATGACAGACCTTTGCCTGACCGTTCGTCGATTCGGATCTCTGATACCAACGATTCCGAACCTTTTTATTGGGAAGTGTACAATTCTGCTTTGCTGATAGGTAATGATACGGTGCCTTTTTATCATAAGCAAAAACTGGTACCGGGTGCTGAAATATTTCCTTACCGACAGTTTTTGCCATTTCTCAATCCCCTGGTGGATCAGTTGGGAGGATCAATTTATGGGTTTGGAAGGCCACGTTCTCAAAATGTTTTTGAATTTGGTGATGTCCGGTTGTCTCCGGTCATCTGTTATGAATCGATCTACGGTGAGTTTACCCGTCAATATGTAGCGGGCGGAGCCAATATACTTGGCATCATCACCAATGATGGATGGTGGGGTGACACCAAGGGATATAAACAACATTATCGTTTTGCGGCATTGAGGGCCATCGAATATCGTCGGAATATCCTGCGATCAGCCAATATGGGTGAAAGCGGAGCTTTTGATGTTTTGGGACGTTCCATCGTCCGGGCCAATAAATATGATGAGCAAGCGGTGATTCCGGTAAAAGCTACCTTGCATGAAAAGGTGACCTTCTACGCATTATGGGGAGACTTTCCGGGTCGGTTTGCTATTTTTCTTATGATCTTTTTTAGTCTGAAAGCAGGAATTAATATGATCACCTCTCCAACCACCAGAAGATAAAAACGATCGGTTATATAGAAGGTGGTGAATCCAGTAAATGATATTTTTTTTGTATCGGGTCGACCTGATACCATTGAGCTTGAACACCGTTGGACAGAAGAAGATAAGGAGCCTTGATTTGGTAATTGTACCAGACGGCTTGTTGGAGCACATCGTCAGTAAGTGGAGTTGAAGGACTTTTGCATTCTACCAGGAGGCAAGGTTGCATATTATTATCGTGGTATACAAGATCAAATCTTTTGATCTGATCATGGATACGGATGGATTTTTCAATCGACATCCTGCTCGTCGAACATTTGATTTCGTGGATCAGGTAAAGGATCAATGTTTGTCGAACCAATTCTTCGGGTTGAATAATAAACCATCTTTTCCGAACGGGATCAAATACTTTCCCATTCTTTGTTTGGAGCTGATTTAAATATGGTGATAAGTTCATATGCTTATGCAAAGTTATGTTTTGACGAAGCAGAAAGAAAGAAAATAATCAATAATATTTCTTTATCTGTCATGTTTATTTTAAAGGAATAGATTAAAATGTCCTACATTTGTAAAAACAGGTATAACCCTGATTCATATTTTGAATATGGTATGGTTTCTACTGAGAGGTGAGAATGATACCTATTCAACCCATGAATTTGCTAATAAAAATTTTTATTATGAAAAAACATGTCAAATTAGTAACGGTTGCTTTTCTCAGTCTGTCGATTTTTACTTCGTGTGTGTCGAAGAAAAAATATGACGAACTGGAGAGCCAGAGAATGGAACTTAACCAGGAACTGGACCAAGCTAAAGCCAATGTAGCTGATTTACAAAAACAAAATCAAGAGCTACAAGAAGAATCTCAAAAGATGAAGTCGGAATTGAATGATTTGAGTCAGAATATTACTCAAGTCCGTACGACCGCAGAGACCGTTGAGCGAGAGCGAGATGCTGCCGTCAGCCAGATCCGAACGATCAAAAATGAAATTGACAAAGTGCTCCTCAAGGGTGAGGATGGCATCAATCTGGAAGAAAAAGATGGTAAATTGTATGTCACACTTTCAGATGATTTGTTATATCGTTTTGGATCAACCCGAATTTCTTCCAAGGGTAGGGATGTGATAAAAAGCGTCGCAGGAGCTCTATCCGGGCACCCCGATGTGAAAATTATCATCGAATCGCACACAGATCACCGGGGGTTGATAGAAGGTGCGGCTTATCGGGATAACTGGGATCTTTCTGTTGCGCGATCAGCTAATGTTGTAAGGCAACTTGTGAAAGAAGGTGTTCGACCAGAGCAGCTCCTTGCAGCTGGACAGGCTGAATATAATCCGGTTGTAGAAGGTGATAATCTTTCCATAGAAGATTTAGCGCCCAACCGTCGAACTGAATTTATCATTTTGCCGGATGTACGTCCTTTGATCTCTATATCTGAAGGAATTAATCCATAATCAATTTATATAATTTTAAAATATAAAGGGCTGTTGAACCAGGTGTTCAACAGCCCTTTTTTTATCTGTGTTTATTTGATTGTGCGGTTGCTGTATAAGGGAGTATTTGCAAAGTGAAGTTTTCGCAATAATCATTTTCATATTGCCGGTATTTGATCGCTTATATGAGTCACTCATTTGTATGCAATAGCATTGTTTTACCTCTTCCTTGCCGGTTCGAGCGGGATACTTCTTTTAGCGAATATTCTCATATAACAATGAGCTAATTTTTTATGAGGCATGATTACCTATTTGACTTTGCGGAAAAGTGAATGAGTTTTTTTATTGAATTATTTCCATGGGAGGTTGGCTGATAGGGGATGAAAATATTTTGTAAAAAAGAAACCTCATCCCCCTGTTGATTGTAGGGAATGAGGTTTCTCTGATTCTGAATTTTATCGGATTGTCGTATATTCCGATAGTTCATTGATTTGGTCCGATCGGTTAAATAGCAGGAATTATCCGAAGTTTTCGGAATTCAACCGCTCCGTGATCTCCCTGGAGATAGATCGGTCCCGGCTCACCTTCATTGCTGTCTAATGCACCACCCGTAATTCCGGGAATTTCTTGTCGGGTAATGATTTCTTTTCCGTTGGCTACGATGGTTACAAGTCTTCCTACTAAGGTGATTTCAAATGTTTGCCATACATCGGGTCCTAAAGCGGCATTTTCATTGGGTGTCAGAAAACCATATACTCCGCCGAACAAGTGACTTTCCGGGTGACTGTCTTTAGGCAGATCCTCTATTTGAACTTCGTATCGTCCTCTCAGATATATTCCGCTATTACTTCCTTTGGGATATCGGAATTCTGCTTCAAGTTTGAAATCCTCAAACTTTTGCTCCGAGATCAGGTTCGAACCTGGTTCTGTACTTGTCAGTATACCATCGATGACCTGCCAGTTGCCATGGTCCCCCGTCGTATACCAGCCATCAAGATTTTCTCCATTGAATAAATCAATGGGTTCTCCCCATTTTACTTCTTCAGTTCGCACCAGCAACGGAGCTTTTTTACCAGTAAATTGATAAACCTCCCCTTTGTTTGTAGTGATTTTACCTTTTAGACGATTATTTCCATCCAGCTGGCCTTCGATCGTGAAGTTTCCTTCTCCACCTTCCCACTGCGGAGGAATGGAAAAATTGAAAACTCCATCTTCCAGAAAAATGTGGGAAATGGGTCGGGCACTTCCGGTAGTACTCACATACCGGCCCACCAAAGTAGCAAATCCTGATAGTTTAATTTCCAACCAGGAAGGTGCCGGAGAGCCATCGATATCATACGTCAGATCCCACCATCCCAAAAATGGTTCAGCCTCCTCCGGAACTACCTGGCTGGCTGGGTTTTCTTCCACCTCTTCGGTCGCTGTCGTATGTTGATTGGCTTCTTCACAACTCCATAGAGCGAAGAGGAAAAATGTGATAAAGAGAAGATTTTTCATTGGATAAAATTTTTTACTTGAATATGAATCGAACCCTCAAAGCTAAAGAAAATTTCAGATATGATGAAAAACCAAAAAACCTTTGTTTTTGACCTTTTCTATTTCAGGGAAAGATATGTCTTTTTCTATACGGGTTCTGCAGTAATTTATCCAATTGCTCCATTCTTTTCACCCTCTGGTTTATCGATCAACCAGGTGAGGTACTTGTCCTGCATTATTCACCAAAACTTCCAAATAATTATGTACAACATCGACAACTACTCGATTATTAGGCCTTTTAGAAGGAGTTTCACACCTCTAAAATGATCAGTTTTTTGAATTAAATTCATCCATCTCTTGCGTTGCAGTCTCGTCAGCCTAAGACTGACGAGACTGACGCCTTAGATCTGAATAAATTTAATTTCATGAATAATACAGGTTATCAAGTTTTCGTATTAAAAATCAAATTCATGCTTCAAATTTCCTTCCCTGTCCTTGATCTGGATATGCATACCGGAGGGCTGGACCTGAACATCCAATACTTCACGATTCCCATTGATCAATATTGGAAATTGATTACCCTTTTCGCCTTTGGGAATAAATCCATGTCGATGGGTGTGTCCGCTGATCATTAGATCGATACCAGCTTCATTGAGAATAGGGGCAAATAATCTTTCGACTTCGAGCGTCCCGTACCAGGTGGAGGTGTAAGGAGGAATATGAATAATTGCCACTTTTTGAGGTGCGCTTTTAAATTCTTCGCTCTCTACCACTTGTTGCAACCATTCTGCTTGTTCTTCTCTGTATTCATCAAAGTAGGATAATCCCCCGTATTCGATATCAGAATCGGGTTTGTCTTCGCCGCCATCCAGGAACAAAAAGAAGACCGGTCCCTGCCGAAAAGTGAAATAAGGTTTTCCGGATGGGGTAGGGAAGTAGTCCATAAAACGGGTGGAGAAAGGACCTCGTGTTTCATGATTTCCACGGGCAAAGTAGAATGGCTTATGAGATGCGAACAGCTCCACGGTTTTGTCCATAAATCCTTTGAACATGTGTTCTTCTGAATTGATATGGGTCATCATATCGCCATTATAAAATACAAAATCCCGTTCTTCCAGGTCTACATGTGACAAAAGATCTTCCAAAGCTTCCGGATCTTCATGGATATCATTGACTACAGTAAATGAAAACTCTGACTTATCTTGATCAAGGGTTGTAAAACTAAATGTTTGATAAGGATTGCTGGCGGCTACTTTACCAAAAGAAGTATCCCAGTTCAGATTGTCAAATACTTCTCTGGAATAAATTCTATATCGGTAAGTTGTTCCCTTCTCCAGTCCTTTAATCCGGATCTGGTGAAGTTTTCCTACCAATTTTCTACCATTTTCTGTTTGAAAATATTGTGGTCTTTC
>Ga0209487_1000944_pt1 | contig 25182 bp, 24 predicted proteins | sample Poulit2012_FD_187524 | JGI IMG/M metagenome (GOLD analysis project Ga0209487, IMG submission 187524) | Agricultural soil microbial communities from Georgia to study Nitrogen management - Poultry litter 2012 (SPAdes) (version 2) | ecosystem: Environmental > Terrestrial > Soil > Agricultural land...
AAAATAACAAAAAACTCGTTTATTTTCGTATGAAAAGCTTATCACGATGTAATAAGTTTCTCATCAATAAACGAGCTATGTATTTTTAACACGAGAGAGCTTTCTGCGGAAAGCTCTCTTTCTATTTGGTATGTAATTTACATACCAGATCAGCTTCCTATCTTCTCTTTCATATAATAAATTGCGTTAAATGTAACGGTTCAAACTTTTGATGCAAAAGCAATTACGGGTGCCGAAACGTACAAAGATGTGGCAATGTGATCACGCAGGTCATTTGGCATCTCAATCAAGTGCGGTGAATTTAAGCGAATATAAAAGGATAGAAAATGAATGGGCTCAAGCTATTGATGAAGATAAAAGTGTTTTATGATGGAAATCGCTTTAAATCAATGTTAGATAATTAGGAGTTGATCTTTAATGGAAAAGTAATTCATAAGTATGAGTTAAATAAAATATCGGCAGGTTATAATACTTCAGATGAAAGAGTGTTCGCCAAGTTAGATATTGGAATAGAAAATGTAGAAGTTATTTATGATAAGTGTAAATAATTCAATCATGACAAGCCACAGAAATGAAATTATATTATAATGTAAAAAAATAGTTAGAAGGAAAATATCGCTATGATTTAGTTTACTCCAATGATGATGAGCTACTACCTATGCTAGAAATGATCACTTCACGTTACATGGATACTGAGTGTTTAATTGAAAGTTAGTGTTTCGAAACATTGTAACAAGATGCGTTTAAAATCGAGGGTAACTTGATTATACAATTAGTCCAAGCTATTTGAAGAAATATCAATCAATATCATTAAAAAACAAGTACTTAGATAGTGTTGATGGAACCTAGCATAATAGAAGAGCAAGTTGACTCTAAGGGGAATAACATGCTGAAGTATTATGTTGAAATTGTTTAAAAATGGGTGGGAAATATTCAGCATTGTAGTTCCAACCCACAAAAAAATATTGATTATCTGATAAATGGGGGGGACAAATTACCAACAGATGGAGTTCATATGAATAATGGTGGTGATTTATTAATAGCTAAAATCTGGATTGAAAGTTTATTCCCAACTTTTTCAAAATTATAATGAGTGAATTCCATTTTAAGGTACTATAAGATGGATAAGATCCATAAACCATTATAATATCGAAACTATTTATAGGACACAAATCAAGCAGTTAATGTCGATGCGGTTTACGAAGTTATTTGATTCACTCATTTTGTCCAAGGTGATTGTTGAAAAAGTTATTCAGTGAAAATACCGTCATCCCCAATGCGGTGGAATGGGCTGATAAACTGGAATAATTAATCTTCAAATCTTTTTGCTGAAACCAGAGAGCCTGAGAACCTAGGCGGTTAGTTAAAGCTGGATGTATCCATTTTTTTGCCTGAGCCATTTGATTGCCAATGATAACTTGTTCCGGATTGAAAATATTAATTATATTATTTAAACCAACTCCTAAATAGTCACCGATTTGGTTGAATAGCTGGATGGTTTGCCTGTTTCCCTCTTCAGCCAAAAGCAAGAGACTTTCAAGTGAAAGAACTTTACCGGAAGCTAAGTGAATCCCCTGATTCTTTGCGCCATCTATCAAGGTTTGTTCTGAAGCGTATAATTCCCAACAGCCCTGACTGCCACAACTGCACTTTTTCCCATTCGTCTCGATTGTCATATGGCCAAATTCCCCAGAAAAGCCACTCTTTCCTTTATATAATTCACCACCCAATATCATACCAACCCCAATACCTACACCGACACTGACATAAATGATATTGGAAAGATTTTTACCGGCGCCGTATTTTTGTTCTGCATATGCCCCGGCATTTGCTTCATTTTCAATGATGATCGGAATGTTATATTTTTTACTCATGATTGTCTTTAAATTGATATTTCTCCATCCGAGATTTGGGGCAAGGAGAATTTTCCCAGCAGTATTTACAATTCCAGGAATACCGATACCTATCCCTATGATGCCATATGGGCTTGTAGGTGCAATATTTTGAAAGGAATCAATCATATTATACAAATTATTTTGTGTTTCTTCATAAGTTAAATCTTTTACCTTAATATTAATCATTTTTTCATGAACGATATTTCCTTCAAGATCTGTCAAGATGCCAAGGATGTAATTCACCCCAAGATCTATGCCGATGGAAAAACCAGCCTTTTTACTAAAAAGCAGCATAACAGGTCTTCTGCCTCCTCTGGATTCCCCAGGACCAGATTCATAGATTATTTGTTTAGTTATAAGTTCACTTACTAATGATGAAACAGTCCCTTTGTTTAGCCCGGTAATTTTTGCAACATTTGCTCTGGATATTGGAGAATTTTGTTTTATGGTTTCCAGAACCAAAGACTTGTTTTCTCTTTTTACAACATGTTGATTCCATGTCTTGCTTGGTTTCATTTATTTCAGCTCTTTCTTTATAATGTAATTCATTCAATTAAATCGACAGTGTTAAAGATAGTTTATCATAAAAAATGATTGCCTTTTTATAACATATCGATTGAAATTGAAGAGGCTAGTTGTATAATCAAGTTAACCATCTGAATTCAGTCAAAAAAATTGCCATTATAAAATTTCGTGTATCATTGAAGTTACTACACAAACAATAGAAGGAAGTTTTATAATGGCACACACTACACTGAGACTACCATACAAAACCATAAAAATAAACACCTATCAGCCTTTGAGCGTGGTGAAATTGCCTCGCTACATAAGGCAGCGCACTCTAATCGCGTAATCGTAAGGGGGGATAGGGCGCGTTCATCAGACTATCGGCCAACGAGCTTGAGCGAGGAACAACGACACAACTTTAGGCTGGAGGTCCTACACAGCCTATCTCCCTGAAGCAGGACGGGGCATGTATGTACAAAACAGAAAAAGTTATTGCACAAAAATAAAATTGCTAGTAGCAATGGAATTTATTGATTTCGCTTTCGAAAATATACTACATCATGACTGGTCTCCTGATGTATTCCTTAAGGAAAAGCAATCTTATATTACTCTAGGAAAGCAATAAAACGTATTTTTAAGACGCTCAATAATTTATTAAGAAGGATTCTAAACGATCAACAATCGGCTGTTTTATTTGAACAGGGATTAGTTAAACTAGCCTAGCATTCAAGATGAAATCAGGGTCAAAATCAGCCCTCTAAGGCTGACGCAAATAATAAGTACAACGAATTTTCTCCAAGTGGCTAACTTAATATTGAAATTTGAGTTCACTTTAAAGAAAAGAATTAACCTAAAAAAAGGCTATAAAACACATGAATAAATTTATGGAGAAATTAAAAAAGAGGCCAGTATGTTACTGCTGGCCTGTCCACTAAAAGATTATTCAGGCTTATAAACAAAATAATCGAAATCAGCTGGAATGTTTTCTCCAGATGTATCCTGACACTGCATACCGACGAACGCCCCAGTAAAGAATCCGCCACCTTGTATATAATCATCGGAAAGCTTATAAGAATAGAATTCAACAGGAATCTCTTCCCAGTTTGCTCTGTCAAATGAATAAGAATAGGAGTAAACATTCGTCTTAACATTGACACGAAGATATACATACTCTAGTTCTTCTGGAACCACAATTTCATTTCCTTTTAAAGGCTGATCAAAAGTAAAGTTATCGCAAGTGGTTAGCGCTAAAACTCTTCCTTTTTCTTCATCCCATGTTATCTGCAGTGCGGTCCAGTTTTCTGTATTATAGTAATTTACAATCCCGGCAGCCTGCTGGAAGTTTTCTGGATTAAAGGCAATTTTTGTTTCGGCAGTGAAATTGAAATGCTGCCAGCGTCTTGCTACAAAGGCTTGTGTGAATTTTGAAGTGAGAGACTCTCTTCCGTAAATTCGTAAATGGCCTGGTTTTTCTTTCAAGGAAGCAATTTCTTCACCCAATGGGATACGCAATGTTTGGAAATTCATATTTAGTGTTTCTGAATTGAAATCATCTTTTTGATCATAATCTGGGTCCCATGTGACTTCTTCTATATCTGGGCCTTGAATTTCAAGGGAAGGCTGATTTCCACCAACCACATATGGCCAGTCATTATTCCATTCTAAACGTGCGATTGCCGTTTCGCGTCCTAATGGGCAGAATCCTCTTGGGTCAAGCAAAGGTTGTCCTTCTTTTGGAAGAGGGCGCCCAATTAGGTAAGTAATAAACCATTCCCCAGTATGCGTTTCCACAATGGATCCATGGCCTGCTTTTTGCAATGGATTTCTTGGATGAACATTGGAAGTAATTAACGGATTTTCTGGATGTGTCTCGTATGGTCCCCAAAGGTTTTTGGAACGTGCGATGGTTGCTTGATGATCATATCTAGTTCCGCCCTCTGCGGTTAATAAATAGTAGTACCCATTCATCTTATAAATATGTGGGGCTTCAGTTAATTTCACGTCTGTTCCTTTGTAAATAACTTCTTTCTTTCCAACTAACCTTTTTTCGTCTGAGTCATATTCTTGCATCACAATTCCTTGGAAGTTATGGTTGCCAACGCGTTGATCCCACATTAAATTAGTAAAATATTTTTTACCATTATCATCGTGAAATAAAGATGGATCAAAGCCTGAACTGTTCATGTAAACTGGTTCAGACCATTCACCATCAATGGTATCGCAGGTCACAAGGTAGTTATGACAGTCTTTCCATTGTCCTTCGGTTACTTTAACATCAGTATAAATGAGCCAGAACTTTCCATCACTGTAGGAAAGGCAAGGTGCCCAAATTCCACCAGAATTTGGATTACCCATCATGTTCAATTGGCTAAGACGATTCAATGGTCGGGAAATCAAACGCCAGTTCTTCAAATCTTTGGAGTGATAGATTCCAACACCAGGGAACCATTCGAATGTTGATACGGCAATATAGTAATCTTCTCCAACACGACAAATGCTGGGATCTGGATTGAATCCTGTTAAAATTGGATTTTGTATGGTTGTCATATTATCCACCTCAATAGTTTATTTTTTCGGAAACGTTTACTTAAGATAAATTAGAAATACCCCAAATAAATTTTTAGGAATACGCTTTCTTTATTTGGATAACAAGGCTCTTTAAGCACCTCCGTGAGTTAAAATATTATACTGCTTTTAATACTATAGCTCTATTATACACTTTGTTCATCCACTAGACAAACGATGCGAGTTCTGTTAATATAAAAATAGGCTTATTATAGATAAGCTAAAATAAGTGTTTGGGGGGTTTATAAATGAAAGCTAAGAAAGCGGTTTCATTTTTGGCTGTATTGATAGTTTCCATTACAGTTCTTGTTGCCTGCGGCGGTTCAGACGATGCAGGGGGAGATAGTGAATCTAGTTCTGGCGATAGTAAAACAGTTAAATTCATGCACCTATGGCCAGAAGGTAGTTCAGCACAGCACTACAAAATTATGAACGAAATCATTGCTGATTTCGAAGAGGAAAACCCAGATGTTAAGATTGACTTGGAAGTATTAAGTAATGAGCAATACAAAGACAAAATTAAAGTGCTTGCAACATCTAATGAACTACCTGATGTTGGTATGACATGGGCAGCAGGTTACATGGAACCGTATGTCGACGGAGACATGTATGCTCCATTAGATGATGTGATTAATGAAGATGATTTTGTTTCTGGAACACTTGACGCCTTTGCGGTTGACGATACAACATATGGACTACCTTTAGAGTTAAATATATCTACTATTTTTTATAACCAAGCAATTTTTGATGAGCACGGCTTAGAAGAACCACAAACGTTAGATGAGTTAAAAGAGGTTGTTACCACATTAAATGATAATGGTGTCAATCCGATTGCATTAGGTAATAGAGATGCTTGGACAGGCTCGATGTGGTACATGTATTTAGCAAATAGACTCGGCGACGATGAAGATGTATTAACGCAAGCAATCAATCGTGAAATTTCTTTCGAAGATCCGGCGTTAGTTCAAGCTGCTGAAGAACTTCAAGAACTAGTTGAAGAGGATTCGTTTGTATCAGGATTTAACGGGCTTGCTGACGAAGAAGCAAAAAGTATGTTTATGGAAGAACAAGCAGCAATGTACCTAATTGCAACATGGGATCTACCAAACTTCACCACAAACGATGATGTTCCACAAGAATTTAGAGATAAAGTTGGATATTTTAAATTCCCAACAGTTGATGATAGTGGAGACATGAACAACTATGTAGGTGGACCTGGTGTAGGATTGTTCGTATCTGAACAATCTGATACAAAAGAAGAAGCTAAAGAGTTCGCTTCTTATCTTGTAGAGCAATGGGGAGATAGGGCTGTCACTGATGTAGGCATCATTCCTGCAACAAAAGTTGACCCAGATTCTCTTGAGCTTCCACAAATGTATGTAGATGTATTAGATGACTTGAATTCCGCAGAAAATATTACATTATATGCAGACGTACAAATGAGCGCAGATGTAGCACAAGTTCACTTAGACATGATTCAAGCCTTATTCGGAGGAGAAGTGACTCCGGAAGATTTTGCTAAGACTCATGAGGATGCATTGTCAGAAGAGTAATTCTTATCTAGTTTAATGAATTTCATAATACCAGTTTAGTGCAACACCGATACAACATACAGTTTCGTTGAACCATTCTTAACTACATGCTGTATCGATGTTGCTGATTATGGCAATTATGAAATTCATTCAGTTCATTAATTATTGCAAAAGAAAAGGACATATACTGGATTTTGGGTAAGTCCTTTTCTTTGCATGTTTAAAGGAAACTACAAAAGAGTGGCATACGTAAGAAGAATTTAGTATTCAAAAAGACGATGGGGTTGATTGTATGAATAAAGTAATGTCCAACAAATGGATTATATTCCTATATACGTTTCCAGCACTTTTTTTAATAGCTGTTCTTATTGTCGTTCCTTTAATTCTATCTGGATACTTTGGATTGATGGACTGGGATGGAATTGGAGCTATGGAATTCATCGGTCTGGAAAACTATATTGCAGCATTGCAAGATATGAAGTTTTGGAATAGTGCGTGGCACTCCTTTTTACTAGCCATATTTTCTGCACTTAGCTTACTTATTTATTTAGCAGTTGCATTAATTTTGGCTTCAAAGATTAAAGGTGCAAACCTATTAAGAAAAGTATATTTATTACCTATGCTTTTGTCTTCTGTGGCGATCGCACAATTATGGATTAAAATGTACAACCCGTCTAATGGTATGATTAACAGTATTCTGACGGGACTGGGCGTTGACAATCCACCGGCATGGCTCGCAGAACCATCCATCGTATTATACGCTATTTTTATTCCGATAATATGGCAATATGCAGGTTTTTATATTTTGATTTACTATGCAGCATTGAAAAACATTCCAGAATCATTGGTTGAAGCAGCAAAAGTTGATGGAGCATCACCACTGCAAATTGCATTTAAAATTAAAGTCCCATTAATTATGAATGTTTTCAAAGTAACCATCGTGTTATCAATAGTTGGGTCATTGAAATACTTTGACTTGATTTATGTTATGACCAACGGTGGGCCAAACGGGGCAAGTGAAGTAATGGCATCATATATGTATAAATTAGCTTTTGCAAATAATGATTTTGGTTACGGTAGTGCAATTGGGTTCTCATTACTTATCATAACCCTAATTGTAACAGTAATCATCCGTAAATTAACAGAGACAAAAGAAGAAATTCAATATTAGGAGGTCACATAGTGAGGAAAATAGGCTATTTCTTATTATATGTTTGTTTGGCTATCGTCGGCGTGTTTCAACTATTTCCAATCCTGTGGCTATTTACTTTTTCATTAAAGACAAACCAGGAAATCTTCGCAGGAAACCCATTCGCTGTACCACTTGATCCAAAATGGGGAAACTTTCTAAAAGTATTTGAAGGTGGAATTGGAACGTATTTCTGGAATAGTATCTGGATTACGGTTATTGCAACAGCATTAACGGTTTTAGTTGCGAGTTTGGCGACATTCGCCATTACAAGGATGAGGTGGAAATTTAGCGGTTTGGTTCTAGGCATAATTATGATTGGATTGATGATTCCAATTCATTCCGCACTCATTCCATTGTACAACATGTTCTTAAGTGTGAATTTAATTGATAATCCATTATCTATTGTACTTACGTATACCACCTATAATCTACCTATAACGGTGATGATTTTACTTGGGTTTTATACAACAATACCGCGAGAAATTGAAGAAGCAGCAATTATTGATGGAAGTTCCATCAATATCTTATTTTTCCGTATTATTTTGCCGATTTCTGCACCCATTATGTCAACAACGGTTATTATCAATATGATTTACAACTGGAATGAATTTGTATTTGTGAATACGTTTATTAGTTCTGATAAATATAAAACATTAACCGTTGGAATTCAGAACTTTATTGGACAGTATATGACAGACTGGGGTGCGATTGGTGCAACATTAGTCATCAGTGTCTTACCTATCATTATTGCCTTCCTGTTCTTTAGCGACAAAATTATGGAAGGGATTTCTGCTAGTGCGGTAAAAGGATAATGTCCGATGCATATATAGACATCCAGGTAGTCAAACATTCTCGCGTATTAAGAATGCCATACATTTCTGGCTTAAAAAAGTTTATTAAGTGGTCTTTTTATGTAATGTTTAAAAAAACAAAAGTATGTGACTTTTCAATATTACTTCCTGTGTTACTGTATTTTTTCAAAGGCATGTTGGCTAAGCCAAGTTGTTATAAAAGCATATGTCGTACTGCCAAAAATAAAGAAAAGAGCAGGAACGGATTGCATTATGAAATAGGCCGAAACAAGGCTGACAATCATAAGAAAGCTGTAAACTGGATTGATTATCATGATTAAAAAGGCATTTTTAATCAGAGGGATGACCTTTAAATCAAAATGTGCAAAGCTTGGGAAAATAAAGAAAAGGAATAATGCGACAATTAGGATGAATGCAAATAAAGGAATGTAAGTCCAAGTTAACTGTTCATTCAAGGTAATATAAAATATATCAGCGGCTATTAATGCAAGTAATACGTTCAAGAAAATCCCAAGTAGGTTGCTTTTCAGAAAATCAAGCTTGTAATACTTCCATAAAGTTTGTAAAACTGGTAGATCTGACCTACCTCGTAGCCAATCACGTATTATAGCAAACATGGCAGTAGTTGCAGGGTAGAAACCCAGGATGACACCACCGAGCAGAGTGAAAATAATCCATAATAAATTAACGTAGGCAAATTTCGTAATCCATTCTAAAATGTTGTAAATCTTACTGGTCATAGAGTTCAATGCTGTGTCCTCCTTTAGATAATAAACAATCTGCCATATTATTTATTATACGACAAGAACCATCCTTTACCTATCTTAATAGCAATACATGTATTTTGTCCAATTTAATTAGAGACGGTTATGATGATATTAAAGCAATGATAGAGCAATACGGAGAATAGTAAATATAAACAAATACTTAGTTTATTCATTGAACAAACTAACATAATAGTGCTATAATGAAAGCAGAATGAAAACATTTACATGTTGCTAAAAACTGTAAATATAATATATTGGAGGCTTTAAACAATGACCTATTTCAACAACATCAGCAATATCAAGTATGAAGGACCAAAATCAACAAATCCATTTGCATTTAAATTCTACAATCCAGAAGGAGAAATTGGCGGTAAAACGATGGAGGAAATTTTACGTTTTGGTGTTGCATACTGGCATACATTTACCGAAGATTTATCCGATCCATTTGGTGTAGGAACAGCGATTCGTCCATGGGATAAATACACGGGAATGGATTTAGCAAAAGTGAGAGTAGAAGCGGCTTTTGAATTTTTTGAAAAGCTCAATGTGCCTTATTTTTGCTTCCATGACGTAGATATAGCTCCTGAAGGGAGTAGTTTAAGAGAATCCAATAAAAATCTAGATACGATTGTATCAATGATTAAAGATTATATGAAAGATAGTAAAACAAAGTTGCTTTGGAATACAGCGAATAACTTTACACATCCACGTTTCGTTCACGGTGCAGCATCTAGTAATAATGCTGACGTCTTCGCCTATGCAGCTGCAAAGGTGAAAAAAGGACTGGAAGTAGGCAAAGAACTCGGAGCAGAAAACTATGTGTTCTGGGGTGGCCGTGAAGGATATGAAACTTTATTAAACACAGATATGAAACTTGAATTAGATAACTTGGGACGTTTCTTCCACATGGCAAAAGATTATGCGAAGGAAATCGGGTTTGATGCACAATTTTTGATTGAACCTAAACCAAAAGAGCCGACAACACATCAGTATGATTTTGATGTAGCTAGTGGGTATGCATTTCTGCAAAGCTACGGGTTACAAGACCATTTCAAGTTTAACATTGAGGCTAATCATGCTACGTTAGCTGGACACACATTTGAACATGAATTACATTATGCAAGAATTAATAATGTGTTAGGATCAGTTGACGCTAACCAAGGTCATCCATTATTAGGATGGGATACTGATGAATTTCCATCTGATTTATACTCAACGACACTGGCCATGTATGAAATTCTTAAAAATGGCGGTTTAGGCCGTGGTGGGTTAAACTTTGATGCGAAAGTTCGTCGAGGTTCGTTTGAAACTGAAGACTTATTCCATGCTCATATTGCTGGAATGGATAGTTTTGCAGTTGGATTAAAAGTCGCTCAAAATCTAATTGATGATAAAGTTCTTGAAAATATTATTGAAGACCGCTACAGTAGCTTCAGAAAAGGAGTCGGAAAGGACATGGTGGAAGGAAATACAGACTTCCATAAACTTGAAGAGCATGCCCTTAGCTTATCCGAAATCAAAAATACATCAGGCCGTCTAGAAGAGATTAAAGCAACGATTAACCAATATTTGTTAACAGCTTATGCAGGAGAATAAGATATTAACAAAGAAAAGAATGGGGTGTTGCTATGAAATATGTGATCGGTGTTGACTTAGGCACCAGTGCAGTAAAAATCCTTCTCGTTAATCAAGCTGGGGATGTAGTTAAAGAAGTTTCTAAGCCTTTACCTTTAATTCAGGAAAAAACAGGATATAGTGAACAGAATCCGAAAGATTGGGTTGATCAGACAGTTGCAGGACTGTCTGATCTCATGAATAATTTTGATGGTAATCCTGAAAATATTGAAGGGATTAGCTTTTCAGGTCAAATGCATGGACTCGTTTTACTTGATGAAAATAATGATGTTTTACGTCATGCTATTCTTTGGAACGATACCCGCACAACTGCTGAATGTGAGGATATTTATAATGTAGTTGGGAAGGAACGTTTACTTGAAATAACTAAGAACCCTGCATTAGAGGGATTTACCCTACCGAAAATACTGTGGGTAAAAAAGCATGAACCCGAGTTATTTGCTAAAGCATCAAAATTTGTTTTACCAAAAGATTATGTAAGGTATAAGCTAACAGGGAAATTACAAATGGAATATTCAGATGCCGCTGGTACACTTTTACTAGATGTGCCTAACAAAAACTGGAGTAAGGAAATATGTGATTTGTTAGATATTGATATCAATATCTGTCCTCCATTAATAGGATCTCATGATGAGGTCGGTAATATTACTGCAAACTATGCTGAAGAGACCGGTCTTGCTAATTCGGTTCGTATCTTCGCGGGTGGTGCTGATAATGCGTGCGGTGCGATTGGTTCAGGAATTTTAGAAGATGGCAAGACACTCTGCAGTATTGGAACATCTGGTGTGGTTTTATCCTATGAAGCAAATGAAGACAAGGATTTTCAAGGAAAAGTTCATTATTTTAACCACGGTGCCCCAGAGGTATTTTATACAATGGGCGTTACTTTATCGGCGGGATATAGTTTGACATGGTTCAAGGAAACATTTGCACCCAATGAATCTTATGACGACTTATTGTCAGATATAAATTCAGTTCCAGCCGGTTCGAATGGGCTACTTTTCACCCCTTATTTAGTTGGCGAGAGAACTCCACATGCAGATTCTGCGATAAGGGGGAGTTTCATTGGAATGGACAGTTCACATGAACGCAAACATTTTGTACGTTCTATCCTGGAAGGAATCACCTTTTCATTGAATGAATCGATTCAGATTTTTCGCGATAACGGAAAAACAATTGATACGATTGTTTCTATTGGTGGTGGTGCTAAAAATGAAGAGTGGCTTCAAATTCAAGCAGACATTTTTGATGCAAAAATAATAAGACTTTCAAGTGAGCAAGGGCCAGGCATGGGAGCAGCAATGTTAGCTGCCTATGGATGTGGGTGGTTTGATTCATTGAAAGAATGTGCAGATAAATTTTTAACTGTGGAAAAGGAATTCATTCCTGATAAAGAAAATGTAGAAACATATAAGAAATTGTTTACCATTTACCAAGATATATATGGACAAACCAAGAAAATAAACAAAAAACTGTTAGACTTTCGTGAATAAATAACAAAATAAGTAGAGGTCATCTGTGAGTATTTATAAAAAAATGGGTGACCTCTTTAATTAGGTACTGCACCCCTAAAGTTAGAGTGAAAAATCTAACTTTAGGGGTGTTTTGGATGACGAAATATAGTTTTGAATTCAAATTAAGAGATGTGTTACACATCGTAGAAATACCAGAGGCAACCTATCACTATCACATCAAGCAAATGCAGAAAGAAGATCCAGACAAAGAATGGAAAGAAAAGATATACGAAATTTTTCACAAAAACAAAGGTAGATATGGCTATCGCCGTATCATGGGAGAAATAGATTTAAAGTGTGGGAAATTCCAACGTAAATCACGTTATAAGTCATATAAAGGGACTGTTGGAAAGGTAGCGAAAAATCGTTTAAATAGAAGATTTGATACAAATATCCCACTCCAAAAACTAGTAACAGATGTCACTGAATTTAAATGTAGAGATGATCGGGAACTATATTTAAGTCCTATTATGGGCCTATATAATAGCGAAGTTATTTCTTATGGTATATCGAACAGACCGACATTAGATTTCGTCAAAGAACCATTAAATCAAGCAATAGAGATTATTAAAAATGAAGCAGAATATCGCACAACGATTCATTCAGACCAGGGATGGCATTATCAACACAACACGTAGGTGAAGACATATAAAACAAATAAAGTTATCCAAAGTATGTCTAGAAAAGCAGCTTGTGCAGATAACGCATCAATGGAGAATTTCTTTGGGATTCTCAAACAAGAAATCTATTATGGGGAAAAGTTAATGGCATATGAAGAGTTAAAGCAAGAAATTGAGGAGTACATTGATTACTATAATAATGAACGTATAAAAACAAAATTGGCCGGTTTAAGTCCAGTGCAATACCGGACTCAAACCAGCCAAACAGCTGCATAATTAAAACTCTAGCTTTATGGGGCACGTCAATACCGGAATGACTGTTTATTTTAGTTAAGAAACGACTTGCGCTTCTTTTAAGATGTCTTGTGCAGGGCCAAATAATTCGTATCTTATCTGGTCTTTATGAACATTTAATGTTGCTAACAGACTTGCAACATGCTCCATGAAGGGAACAGGACCGACAATATAGTAAATAGCATCTGGCTTCATTGCTTTTGTTAAAACGGCTTCACTAACATACCCGGTAAAATCGTGTTTACCTTCTTTATTAACAGGCTTATCATATCCATAGATATAACGCGCACGTGGTAAATCCTTGATTAGTTCACTGACTGTTGGATGGAAAGCATGGACTGATTCATTTTGAGCGGCGTGAACAAAGGTGATCTCACGGTCCGATTTATCTTTAGCTAATGTTTCCAACATGCTGATCATCGGTGTGATTCCAACACCACCACTAATAAAGGTGATTGGATTTGACTCCTCATTTAAAGTGAAGTTTCCTGCTGGCACACTTGCTTCAAATATATCATTGATCTCAACGTGATCATGTAGAAAGGTTGATACTTTTCCGTGTGGCTCATTGTCTGCTTCTTTTTTGACAGAGATGCGAAATTGCTTCGTATTTGATGTAGCTGATAACGTATAATGTCTAATGTGCATATATTCTTCACCGGGAATGGTAACGCGAATCGTGAGATATTGCCCAGATTGGTATGCTGGTAGGACTTTTCCATCTTTAGGCTCTAGGTAAAAAGATGTGACCGCATCACTCTCTCTGACTTTATCGACAACAACAAAGTCTTTAAACCCATCCCAACCACCGACTTGATCTTTAGCTTCTTGATACATTTCAGTTTCAAGATCAATAAATAACTGGGCAATCACACCATATGCTTGTTCCCAAGCTGTCATAATTTCATCTGTTGCTGCCTCACCTAAAACCTCTTTAATAGCGAGTAATAGATATTTCCCGACAATTGGATAATGTTCAGGTTTAATCTGTAAACCACGGTGTTTTTCTGCAATAAGTTTGACCTCATCTAAAAGAACTTCAAGTTGATCAATGTTTTTGGCTGCTTCATACACCATATTGGCAAGTGCTTGTTGTTGTTTTCCACGCTTTTGGTTTACTTCATTAAAGATATTTAATAATTCAGGATGATTGTTGAACATGTTTTTATAAAATACAGTTGTAATGTTCTCACCGTGTTCCTCAAGAACGGGTACGGTTGCTTTAATTGTCTGAATTGTATGGGCTGATAATGTCATTTATTTCCCTCTCCTTTTAAACATGCATTTATAATGTACCTTTACTGTAACGTGGATTGATTAAAGGTACAAGGGCTAGGGAGGAAGCTTCATAAAGCCTTCACATTCACGCCATTGTTTGGACATAAGTGGATGGTTGAAACATGTTATAATGAAAAGGGTGATGAAAATGAAACTAACCAATTATACAGATTATTCGTTACGCGTTTTAATATATTTAGCGATTAAAGGTCCAGAGACAAAGTCGACCATTACAGAAATTACAGAGGCCTATCAGATATCACGAAATCATTTAACAAAAGTCATTCATCAACTGGGACAAATTGGGGTGATCACAACGACACGTGGTCGGGGTGGTGGAATAACATTGGCCCAAAATCCAAAAGAAGTGACGATCGGTTCGATTGTGAGAGAAACGGAAGAAAACTTCCATATGGTGGAATGTTTTAATAGCGAGAATAATAACTGTGTACTCACACCGGTTTGTGGATTAAAACATGTGCTTCATGAAGCATTAGCAGCCTATTTAACGGTATTGGATAAGTATACGATTGCCGATCTTGTGAAAGAGCCGGAGATGTATCGCATATTACTCGGTATAAAAGAGTAAAAATAATAGGGCCGATTCATTTGTGGTCGGTCACTACAGTACATAATACTTTAGTTTTCATATGGCTAGCTTTATACTTAAGGTTAGACGAAATAATGAAGATGACATAAAGGTAGGCGATAAAGAAAGGAAGATTGTCATGAATGTTCCTGATGCAGGGTCTGAGATCATTGTTCAAAGCTATAAACATGATGGATTGTTGCACCGAGTGTGGCGACAAAATTATGTATTAAAAGGAACAAATAAAATCTTTATCGGGGCGAATGATAAGGCAGAAGTAATGGAAAGTGATGGCAGAGTATGGATCACTCGAGAACCTGCTATTTCGTACTTTAGTTCTGAAGCGTGGTTTAATGTGATCGGGATGATACGAAGTGATGGCATCCATTACTATTGTAATCTTGCATCGCCTTTTTTATATGAGCATAATATGTTGAAATATATCGATTATGACCTCGATTTAAAAGTATATCCGGATATGACCTATACATTATTAGATGAAGATGAATATGCCGTACACAAAGATGAAATGAATTATCCACCCGCACTCGATCAGATCTTATATCAGCATGTTGACCAACTCATCAGCATGGTCAGACAACGGGAAGGTCCGTTTGCACCGGGGTTTATTGATAAGTGGTATGAACAATTTTTAACCTATCGTCAAGAATCGCATTTCAATGAAGATTAAATATAGTATCGAGAGATAACTTTAGCAAGGAAGATTAGGTAATGAAGCCAATTAAGCAGTATATGAAATTTGTAAAACCGTATAAATGGAAGATTTTATGGACCATTCTAATCGGTATATTAAAGTTTGCTATTCCTTTATTAATACCGTTGATTTTAAAATATGTGATTGATAATATAATTAATGCCGAAAACTTAGTTGATGCAGCAAAAATTAGTAAGTTGTTCTGGTTAATGGGAATATCCTTTATTATCTTTCTCGTTTTACGTCCACCGATTGAATACGCAAGACAATACCTAGCCCAGTGGGTTGCCAGCCATATTTTATTCGATATTCGTGAGAAACTATTTGACCATATTCAAAAATTAAGTTTAAAATACTACTCCGATACGAAAACAGGCGAGATTATTTCTAGGGTTGTACATGATGTGGAGCAGACGAAGAACTTTGTTATCACAGGTTTGATGAATCTATGGTTGGATTTAGTTACGATTCTAATCGCCATTACGATTATGTTAACGATGGATCCGTGGCTGACGCTCGCATCCATTATTCTCTTTCCGCTATATGGCTTCGCAGTGAAATATTTTTATGCGAAGTTAAGAGTGCTAACACGTGACCGCTCACAGGCACTCGCGGAAGTTCAAGGACATTTGCATGAACGTGTACAAGGCATGCCGGTCACCAGAAGTTTTGCTTTGGAAGATCATGAACAAGAGTTATTTACCAAACGGAATAAGAATTTCTTAAATAAAGCAATATCCCATACAAGTTGGAACGCGAAAACATTCGCAGTAACGAATACCATTACTGATTTAGCGCCATTAATCGTCATTGCATTTGCGGGTTATCAAGTAATTACAGGTAATCTAACATTGGGAACGATGGTTGCTTTCGTCGGATATATGGAAAGAGTATATAGTCCATTACGGAGACTCGTCAATGCATCAACCGAATTGACACAGTCGATTGCCTCGATTGATCGGGTATTTGAGTTTTACAATGAAGACTATGATATTACGGATAAAGAGGAAGCAACCGATTTAGGACGGATTGAAGGATCGGTTGAATTTGAGAATGTCGCATTCCACTATGATGAAGGGGTTCCCGTCTTAAGGGGAATCAATTTACAAGTGGAAAAGGGCGAAACCATCGCCTTAGTCGGCATGAGTGGTGGCGGTAAATCGACCTTTATCAGCTTACTTCCACGCTTTTATGATGTAACAGGTGGGGCAATCAAAGTTGATGGTATCGATATTCGAGATGTTAAAGCACGCTCATTACGGGATAATATTGGCATGGTTTTACAAGACAATATCTTATTCAGTGAATCCATCGCAACGAATATTCGCATGGGGAATCCAGAAGCATCAGATGCTGAAGTACGAGCAGCTGCACAAGCGGCGAATGCAGATGAATTTATTACAGACTTACCCTATGGATATGATACGTTAGTTGGGGAACGCGGTGTTAAATTATCAGGTGGGCAACAACAACGTGTGGCGATTGCCAGGGTATTCTTGAAAAATCCACCCATTCTTATCTTTGATGAAGCGACATCAGCATTGGATCTTGAAAGTGAACAAAGCATCCAACATGCGATGGAAAACTTAGCCTCTGAGCGAACAACATTTATTGTCGCTCACCGGTTAGCAACCATTACGCATGCTGATAAAATTGTCGTTATTGAACACGGTGAAATTAAAGAAGTAGGATCACATCAAGAACTTATGCGTCAACAAGGCAGTTATTATGATCTCTATCAAGTACAAGACTTTGATCAATTGCCAATTATATGAATTTCATTAAATTATAAAAATAGGATACCCGGATCAAGATGCTTTACGCATGTTGGTCCGGGTATTTTAATGGGAAGTTTTCATATACGGGATTCAATCGCCTCTTCTGCTACTTATATTTTTATAAAAAAGGGAATCATTAGAGGGACGAGCATAAGCATAGTAAGAGATACAATGCGCTAAAAAAGGCATTGGTCTTCTAAAATCTTAAAAAGAAGGGGATTATATGAACCTTTTTTTATGCATTGTTGTCGTCATCATCTGTATCATTATGTGGAAAAGCTTAATTGGATTTATTCAAGGTAACAAGACAGAACATGATCGAAAGATGGGGGCGAGTAGCTTTTCTAGTGAAATGTTTTACACTTTGCTCGTCATTTATACGATTGTCATGCTAGGATTTGGTTTAATCTATTTTATTTTGTCCTTCGAAGGAATCCTTCTTGTCGAACATGGTGAATTAAGACAAGTGAGTATACTTGGATCACTCATCCATTCTTTTTATTTTAGTGGGGTCACGTTGTTAACGATCGGCTATGGGGATATTATCCCGATAGGAATCGGTCGGTTCATCGCATTAATTGAGGCGTTAATTGGCTATGTTTTACCAACTGCCTTTATGCTTCGACTTGTTATACAAAAGAGCGAGTAAGCGAAAAGGAAGGGTATGTATGAGTAAAGCGGAACATGCTTGATTATGCTATACTTATGGCTAGAAGATTAGTATGGAGGGATTATTAATGGCAGTAGAAGTAGGAGAAAAAGTACCTGATTTCACCTTAGAAAATGAACAAGGGGAAGCCGTCAGTTTGTCTGATTTTTCCGGGAAACATGTTGTGCTCTATTTTTACCCGAAAGATATGACCCCAGGTTGTACGACACAGGCCTGTGATTTTCGTGATGCATATGAGAACTTTAGTGATTTAAATGCAGTCATCTTGGGTGTTAGTCCAGATGGGGAAGATAGTCACCAAAAGTTTATCAAGAAACATGATCTTCCATTTAGCTTATTGGTAGATGAGGAACATAAACTAGCAGATGAGTTTGGCGTCTGGAAATTAAAGAAGAACTTCGGGAAAGAATATTATGGAATTGAACGCTCAACATTTATTATCGATCCAGAAGGTAACTTACAAAAAGAATATCGCAAAGTACGAGTAAAAGGCCATGTTGAAGAAGCCTTACAAGATATTAAAGATAACCAATAACCATTATATATTGATTTAACGATCATCAGACAATTCCTATGTGAGGGGTTGTCTGATTTTTTTGCTTGCTTAGGAATAGATTCTTGATTTTTGAATACGTATCGTAGTAGTGGTGAGATGTAATTATCTTAGGATAATCGAGTGAGGTGAAACGATGTTGGTTGAATCAAATTTAAAATCCAGAGCAATGATGCGGACAAGAAAGGGCATTAAAAATAAAGTCTATTTAATCGGGAAGCGGCTGCTTGATCTGATTATCAGTTTTATATTACTTCTATTCGCCATGCCTGCTCTATTATTCATTAGTTATTGGGTTTATAAACGAGAAGGGGCACCGATTTTACACAAGCAACAGCAAATGGGTAAACATCATCAACCGTTTATAATGTGGAGTTTTCGGACATTGACAAATACGTCGCAGATGATTCGGTCACTGCCACCTTATCCTGTTCCCGCATCCTGGGAAGAAGGGGTGTCGGATAATTTCACCATCATTCCAAATCAACAACAAACGATCACACAGACAGGTCAGACATTACGGAAGTACCATATTGATAAACTACCTCAGCTCTTCAATGTGCTCAAAGGGGAGATGAGTTTAGTCGGACCAGAAGCGGAAACACCTGAAGTGACGATGTATTATAATGATGATCAAATGAAGCGATTGGCTGTAAGGCCTGGTGTAATCGGGTATGCTCAACTTAAGAACAAGTACAATGATCAACATGATGAAAAGATTATTCACGATTTATATTATATCAAACATGGTACGTTTAAACTCGATTTAAAAATAATGATGCATACAATTAAAAAACAGCTTCCACAAAGAAGACGGGATTAAATCTGATCTACTATTGAACGGATCTCCTACCTTTAGATTGTTCATTGCGGTGAAAACGTTTATGATAAATATAGAGAATGCAACATAAAGGGAGGGGTTTTTTTGACGATACTTTTTTCGGGAGCGGTTTCAACGAGACATCAAGATCGATTGCAAGCCGATTTTCCAACCGAGACTTTTATATTTCGGGACACGATGACAGAAGCGCAACCATTTCTATCAGAAGCTAAAGTCTTAGTGACCTATGGGGAGGATTTGACCCCGGAATTAATGGGACAAGCTGTTCAGCTCGAATGGATTATGGTCATGTCAGCGGGATTGGAACGGATGCCATTTAAGGCAATCGAGGAGAAGCAGGTACGTGTCACAAATGCGCGTGGCATTCACAAAGTACCAATGGGTGAATATACGATATCCATGTTGCTGCAAACGTATCGCCAGGAAAAGCTGATCAGCGAAAATGAAGGGAATCAGATCTGGGATAAGACTGTACGTGTGAAGGAGATCACCGGAAAGACGATCTTAATTGTTGGAGCAGGTGCCATTGGCGAAGAAATTGCCCGTCTTGCTAAAGCATTCCAAATGAAAACATGGGGCATCTCAAGAAGTGGTCGGTCTGTAAAACACTTTGATGTCAATGAGCCGATGGAAAATTTGCACACGCTCTTACCTGATGCTGACTTTATCGTATCTGTTTTACCGAGTACAGTAGAAACACAGCATGTATTCACAGAGAAAGAGTTCAAACTCATGTCTGAGCAGGCTGTTTTTATGAATATTGGTCGTGGTCAAGCTGTGAAGAGCGAGGATTTACTCATAGCTATTCAACAGGAAGAAATCGCCCATGCGATTCTAGATGTGTTTGAAACGGAACCATTGCCAGCGGAACATCCATTTTGGCTAGAGAAGAATATTACCGTGACACCGCATATTTCCGGTGTGTCTTCAGAATATGTCACACGTGCACTTGAGATATTTACAGAGAACTTACGCGTCTATCAAGCTGAAGAAAATACATATTTGAATGAGATCGACACAAATAGGGGGTATTAAAAATGCGGATTTATACAAGATCAGGTGATAAAGGGACAACATCTTTAGTTTATGGATCACGGGTACCAAAAACAGACTTACGTGTGGAAGCTTACGGAACATGTGATGAAACAAATTCCATGATTGGGTTAGCTTTAAGTTTTCTAGATGGGGAAGAGTGGGAGCTGAAAACCGACTTTCTTCAACAAATGCACCGGGTACAAACGATTTTATTCCATGTTGGCTCGGAAATTGCAACACCGAATGACCGGGAAGTGAGCTGGAAATTAAAGCAAAGCCACATTGATGAACTAGAAGAACAAATTGATGCATGGGATGAGGTACTGACACCACTGCAGACATTTATTTTGCCATCTGGGCATCGTGCTTCAAGTGCATTACATACAGCACGAACGGTCGCAAGAAGAGCGGAACGATTAGCGATTGGAATTAATGAAGAGACCGTGAACCCACTCGTTATCTCCTATCTCAACCGTTTATCAGATTATTTATTTGTCGCAGCCCGGTATGTGAATCAGAGTTTAGGGGGCGAAGAAATACCCTTACAGGCTGATGTATAAAGAGCTGAAGGAACAGTGCATGGATGATCTGTGCACTGTTTTAATGCCGATTAAAATAAAATGGTTATAATTAGTTACCGATTATAATATAATTTGATTGACAGGACATCATCCAGGGCTGTACACTAATTATAAAGATTATAATCTAACAATGTAAATTAGGTATGAAAAAATATAGAAAGCGAGGTGCATAACGATGTCAGATGACAAGTTAAAGCAGGCAATTGAAACATTAAAAGGATCTGGCGTCCGTATAACACCACAACGTCATGCGGTTCTTGAGTATCTTTTAACATCAATGGCTCATCCAACAGCAGACGAAATTTATCGGGCTCTTGAAGGGAAATTCCCTAATATGAGTGTGGCAACAGTTTATAATAATCTACGAGTACTCCGTAAGATTGGCCTTGTTAGTGAATTGACGTATGGCGATAGTTCCAGTCGGTTTGACTGTAATATGACGGATCACTATCATATTTCTTGTACAACATGTGGAAAGATCGTTGATTTTCATTATCCACCACTAGATGAAGTGGAATCACTGGCTGAGAAAGTGACAGGATTTGAAGTGACACATCACCGTTTAGAGCTTTATGGAAAATGTGAAGACTGTCAGCAAATCGATACTCCCAACCATTAAAAATCGGTATTCGTGCAAACTTCTATTAAACAACTCATATTTTCAATTAGATCGTGTCCGTAAGTTCAAACGAATACCAATCTTTTATTCTTCTGTAGACAGGGTGACAGGGATCCATTCCCTCACACTGTTAATAAACCAGAGATGATCAAACTGAGCAAGTTCATTCACCATAACCTTCTGTTCGATAACACTTCCATTACGGACTAATTCTTTACGGTACGTACCTGGCAACAATCCACATGAAACAGGTGGAGTTATGAATACACCATCTCTTTCGACTACGATATTACCCGATGTAAATTCGGTCACTTCCTGCTCCTCATTCCAGAGGAGAACATCAAAATAATGGAGCGCAGTCTCCTTATGATACTCGTAAACGGCTCGATTCGTTGTTTTATGATATAGGAATAAGTTGTCCTTATTGATCGGCCCTTTCGCCAGGGAGACATCTACCGTTGTAGTGGTCGGCAATAATTTATCTATATCGATCGTTAGCCCCCCATTCATATGAACGAGCAATCTGACTTTCCATTGACCCGAACGATACGTACGGGCTTTTTTTTGCAATGCACTTTTAATGGCTTCTACATCAATGGCGAAATCAAAATAAGCTGCCGAATTTTGCAATCGTTTAAGATGATTGTCAAAAACAAGATAGTGGCCATCCATGAGCCCAAATGTTTCGAGTAATTGAAAATCCACGGGTTGCTTAGTTAACAGCTTCGCTTTGGTCAGGACTTCTTCATATTCTTCCTTTTTATTTGAATCCTTTGTTATCGCACCACCAACACCAAATTGCATATGTTGATCTTTGTTGTTAATAAGTACGGTTCGGATCGGAACATTAAAGACAGCCTCTTTTTGCGGAGTGATGAACCCAACCGTTCCACAATAAACATCCCGCGGTTCCATTTCTAATTTGGTAATCATATTGATTGTCGTTTTTCGTGGGAGCCCTGTGATCGATCCACTTGGAAATAAAGCCGTGAAAATATCAAGTAAGTTTGTGTCCGCTGAAAGATCTGCGGTTACGGTTGACGTCATTTGATAGACTGTCGGGTACTTTTCAATCTCAAACAATCTAGGAACTCGGATTGAATCTGGCGTCGCTAACTTTTTTAAATCCTCGCACATCAGATCAACGATTAATTGGTTCTCGGTTCGATTTTTCTGCGAGTTTTGTAGCCAGGCGGCCTGTTGTAAGTCATCTTCATATGTTAGTCCACGATTGATGGTCCCTTTCATTGGTTTGGTGATGATTTTTTCATCCTTTACTCGGAAGAACAACTCTGGTGAAGCGGATAAAATAGTGAAATCACCTGTATGAAGATAGGCGGCATAATTGGCAGATTGAGCTTGTTCAAGTTGTTTATAATAAGCAAATGAATCCCCATAAAATGAAGAGTGTAGACGGAATGTGTAATTAACCTGTTTGGTGAGTCCTTCTGAAATGAACTGTTGTATGGTATCGATCTTTTTATTATATGTATCAACAGATACAGAAGGTTGCCAATCACCAACATGAAAAGCTTCCTTTTTATGAAGAGCTTTCTGTATCGGTTCCTTAAAAATACCGAACCAAAGCAAGGGCATATTATTCTTCTCGTTAACTTGATACTGTTGATTAAATGCTGGTGCGGCTTCATAACTCATATAACCGGCAGCATAATAGCCGTCATCAACAGCCCGCTGAACCTGTTGCAAACAAGAAATGACTTCATCGACTGAATGAGCAACAAGTTGTTTTAGAGGATTCGAAAATTGGAGCGGTTGAATGACACCCTGATCATTTGTAAAATTAAAGTGTAAAAAAGGCTCGCTTTCTTGAGTCATCTTCATGACCTCCCTATCCTATTTCCTATGATCAACAATGGAACACCTGAAAGAAAGAACTCGCGATACGGACGAGTTCGCTACATCCCTTCTGTAATGAACCCATAAAACTTAAATAAAAAATGTGAGCAGTGGAATAAAAGAGTATACAAATAGGTTTTGGTCTACTGTATGATCTTGTTAACCTGCTCACATTTTATAAAAGAAGCGTTTTTCACTTTTCTTCGTTTACTTCAGTTTCCCTTTGATAACGTCGAGTATTATATTTTTCATCAAATTCTTTTCCTTCAAGGTCTTTATCAAGTGTTAATGATTGTTTACAATGCATGCAAGCATCAACACGGCCCATCATTTTTGTTGGTCGCTCACAGTTCGGGCATACAATAGGAATTGCCTTTGTTGATAATAACCCGATCCAAAAGTATACGACCGCACTTAAAAGAATGAATAATACACCAATAATAAATAAAGTAAGCATTAACCATTCAATTTTCTTTGCCAACAGACCACCATACATAATAGCGATCCCGACGAAAACTAAAATTAATGCAAATGAGCGGATTTTATTAATTTTACTAGAATAGACTAACTTTTGCTCTTGCTCTGCCATGTCTGTCCTCCTTAAAGATTCAATCGTATTATAACATAGTTGATTTAGTTTTCGCATTAAATGATGTTGCAGCACGATTAATTTCGCAAGGAAAGGACATAATGAAAACACGGTTAAATCCAGCTGAAAAATAGTAGGAAAACAACTTCTTCATTATAAGGAGTTATTTCTTACAACAGATAACAGATAAACGAGGTGGTTTTTGTACGAGTGGCAGGATCGATTTAATGGGAGTGCTTTAAACATGTGTGTTTAACAGTTCTTGAAGTAAATAAAGATTTAGTTGACAATGTTAATCATGCGTGGTATATTTAATTGCGTTGCCGATCACGAGAGTTAGGCAACAGAAAGTAATTTAAATAGTTCTTGACAAGCACGACACACTCGTGTTATTGTTAAGAGGTCGCCTAATCCAAACGGTGACAAACGATTTGTTCCTTGAAAACTGAACAGAACAACCAGTATGTTAGAAAGAACATGAATTTGTTCTTTATACATCAGTATGATCATTACATGAATTCTCATTCAACTTTGTTGTTTGATATTCGGTAACTGAACAGCTGATTTTAATACAAGTACGAAACAAGCTAAGATTATTTCATATCATGAAAATGATATGTCGAACTTATCTATTATGGAGAGTTTGATCTTGGCTCAGGACGAACGCTGGCGGCGTGCCTAATACATGCAAGTCGAGCGCAGGAAGCAAACGGAAGCCTTCGGGTGGAAGTTTGTGGAATGAGC
>Ga0209487_1000945_pt1 | contig 25131 bp, 20 predicted proteins | sample Poulit2012_FD_187524 | JGI IMG/M metagenome (GOLD analysis project Ga0209487, IMG submission 187524) | Agricultural soil microbial communities from Georgia to study Nitrogen management - Poultry litter 2012 (SPAdes) (version 2) | ecosystem: Environmental > Terrestrial > Soil > Agricultural land...
CGCGGCCCCAGTTCCGGATCGACATGAAGTTCATGTACTGCACCCCGCCGACCGAGGTGCCCGCGGTGGGGATCACCCCGTTCTCCGTCTGCGCCCACCGGATGCTGTTGACGACCTGTTTGGCGATCCCCGAGCGGTACACCGGGGCCCCGGAGAAGCGGTTGCCGGGCACGCCTTGGGGCACCGACAATCCGCCGGAGAGATCGCGCGCCTGGGTGCGGAACAGCACGTTGTAGCGCCACTGCTTGCCCTGCACCCGGCAGAACCCGAAGGTGTCGCCGAACGCCATCAGCACCTGGCGGTTACCCGGATTGCCGTTGTCCCACATGATGCCCAGGTCGGTGCCGGAGATGCCGAACCGCTGCAGGGTGCTGTTGGGGCTGTGCGGCCCGCTGACCCAGTTGATGATCGACGTGCGTGCTCCCGCCATCGCCGCGCCGGGATCCGGTGTCGCCGGCGCCGGTTGGGCGGCCTGCGGTTGCGGGGCGGCGCCGGGGTCGGCCGGCTGTGGTTCCGGGGCGGGGGCAGGCGGCACGACCCCGGCCTGCTGGTGCACGGTGTTCTGCGCTCCCGCCAGCAGCGCACCGACATCCGGCAGCGGCGCATTGTCGTTGGTGCCCGGCGGACGGTGCCCGGTCGGCGGCTGGACCGCGGGGCCCGGGGAGGGGATGGCCGGCGCCGTACCGGGCACCGCGTTGGCGGCCGGATCCGAGCACGGCTCGGCCACCGCATGCGGGGCGAGTCCGACCGCGACGACGAGTTCGAGCGCGGTCACCACCGCCACCGACATCGACGCGATCCGGATAATCGGCGACATGTCACACCTTTCCACGGCCGGACGCCGTGGGACGCCCATCATTGGCCCGTGTGACGTTAGCGGTAATTGTTACCCATGTGAGTAGTGATGCGTAAACGGATGCGCGTTCGTGATCGTGTCGCAACCCGCCGACCCCGCCGTCACCTCACCGGGAATCGTTCAGGGCGGTGACCACGTCGGCGGCGCGCTGCAGCTGCGCGACGTCGTCGCTGGTCGGGATGAGATACACCTCGTCGGTCCCGGCGGCGGCGAAACCGCGCAGCACGGCCGCCAGTTCGTCCTCGGTTCCGGCGAATCCGGTGTGGGGGGCGAGCGCGTCGACCGCGTCGCGCGGTATCCAGTTCATGTAATGGCGCAGATGCCGGTGCACCTGGGCGCGGGCGGTGTCGGGCTCGCCGAGGGCGAACCAGAACGAGGTCGCCAGGTGGGGCGCCGCCCTGCCGGCCGCCGACCAGGCGCTGCGCGCCACCTCGAACAGCGTGCGCTGGCTCTCCACGTCGAGGTCCAGGGTGATCCCGGCCAGCCCGTCGGCCCAGCCGGCCGCGCTGCGCAGGGTTTTCGGACCGATCGTGCCGACCAGCAGCGGTGGGCCGCCGGGCTGGACCGGCGCCGGGCCGACCGGCTCGATGGCGTCGGTGACCCGCCGGCCCGCCCAGACCGCCTTGAGCACGGCGACCCGCTCGGCCATCACCGCCCTGGTCTGGGTGGCCGGATCGGCGCCGACCGCGCGGTAGTCCTCGTGGCGTCCGCCCACGCCGAGTCCCACGGTCAGCCGGCCGCCGCAGAGCTGGTCGGCGGTGGCCAGCGCCTTGGCCAGCAGCACCGGGTCGTGTAGCTGCGGCACGACGACGGTCGCGACGAGCCGCACGCGGTCGGTCCACGCCGACAGCGCCCCGAGCAGCGTCAGGCTGTCGGGGTTGGCGAACGCGATGCGCTCCCCCCAGCACAGCGACGAGAACGGGCCGTCGTCGACCGCCGCGGCCCAGCGCCGCAGGGTCGACGTCGACACCCGGGGCTCCATCACCGGAAGCGTCATACCGACCCGCATGACACTGATTTTGGCACGGACACGGTGGCACCATGGAGATATGCCGATCACCAGCACCTCCATCGCCCACGTCCGGCTGACCGTCACCGATATCGAACGGTCGCGGCGGTTTTACGAGTCGGTGTTCGGCTGGTCGGTGCTGCTGGAGGTGCCCACCGACGCCGACACCGCGACCCGCCAGCAGCTGAGTTTCCTGTTCGGCGGCGTCATCTACGACCTCGGCGGCGCGCTGCTCGGGTTGCGCCCGGTGGCCACCGACACCTTCGACGAGAACCGGGTGGGGCTCGACCACCTGGCGTTGCGACTGACCAGCAAGGCTGAGATCGATTCGGCCGCCACCCATCTCGATGACCTGGGCATCGAACACGGACCGGTCAAGGACATCGGACCGTCCTACATCCTGGAGTTCCGCGACCCGGACAACATCGCCCTGGAACTCACCGCACCCAAATAACCCGAGCCGGGAGGCCGCCATGTCGATCAGTTTCAACCACACCATCGTCGCCGCTCGCGACAAGGCGCACTCGGCCCGCTTCCTCACCGAGCTGTTCGGTCTGCCCGACCCGCAGCCCTACGGTCGTTTCCAGGTCGTCACGCTGGCCCACGAGGCCAGCCTGGACTACGCCGACGTCGACCCCGACGAGCCGATTCACCCGCAGCACTACGCGTTTCTGGTCTCCGAGGCGGAGTTCGACACCATCTACGGGCGGATCACCGCCGACGGGATCGAGCACTGGGCCGATCCGCACCACCAGCGCCCCGGCGAGATCAACCGCCGCGACAACGGCCGCGGGGTGTATTTTTGCGACCCGGTCGGCCACAACCTGGAGATCCTCACCCGCCCCTACGGCTCGGGCGGATAGCCGCCGGGTGCGCGCTCAGCCGCGGCGGGTGCGCTCCTGGGCGCGGTAGTCGTCGGCGAGGCGCCCGACGTGTGCGGGCAGCGCCCCGGCGGCCACCGCCGCCAGCGTGGTCTCCTCGAGCACCGAGCGCATGCTGGCGCGCAGGGCCCGCCAGACATCGGTGAGCGCGGCGGTCGGCCCCGAATACGGCAGATCGCCCAGGCCGATGTCGCGCACGCTGGCCAGCGGGCCGTCGATACAGCGCAGCACGTCGGCCACACTGATCTCGGTGGCCGGCCGTGCCAGCGCATACCCGCCGTCGCGGCCGCGGTGGCTGCGCACCAACCGATCGGAGCGCAGGGCGGCGAGGATGTCGACCAGAAACTGCGCCGGGATGCCCTGGGCGTGCGCCAGGTCGTCGGTTTTCACCACGGTGCCGGTCTCGACGGTGGCCAGCTGCACCATCGCGCGCACCGCGTACTCCGCCTTGGCCGACATCCGCATGCCGCGAATTCTGCCACCCGGCCCGCCGGAAGACCGCGGTGTCGGGCGGCTCAGCGCAGCGCGGCGCAGACCGCCGCGGCGTACTCGGGCCGGCACACCACGACGTCGGGCAGCAGCGGGTCGGCCCGGTTGTACCGCAGCGCCGACCCGTCGAGGCGCGAGGTGTGCAGCCCGGCGGCCCGGGCCACCGCGACCGGCGCGGCCGAATCCCACTCGTACTGCCCGCCGGCGTGCACGTACACGTCGGCCTCACCGGCCACCACCGCGGCGACCTTCGCCCCCGCCGACCCCATGCCCACCTGCACCGCGCCCAGCCGGTCGCAGACCGTGAGCGCCGCCGCCGGCGGCCGGGTGCGCGACACCACCACCCGGGGGGTGCCCGACGCCGGCGGTGGCGCGGCGACCTGCGGGGTGGCCAGCGTGCGCCGCTGGGCGGGCAGGGCGACCGCCCCGGCCACCAGGTCGCCGTCGGACCAGAGCGCCACGTGCACCGCCCAGTCCACCCGGGCCGGCTCGGCGAACTCGCGGGTGCCGTCGAGCGGGTCGACGATCCACACCCGGGACGCGGCGAGCCGGGCGGGATCGTCGGCACCCTCCTCGGAGAGCACCGCGTCGTCGGGGCGCGCCGCGGCCAGTTCCGCCATGAGGAACCGGTGGGCGCGCCGGTCGCCGGCCGCGCGCCGGTCCGCCGGGTCGGCCTCGGCCAACTCGGCGCGCACCCCCAGCAGCAGCTCACCGGCCTCGGTGGCCAGCCGCGCGGCCAGCCGGTGGTCGTTCATCGCGGGATGTCGAGCAGCGCGATGACCTGCTCGGCGAGCTCGTCGACGCCGCGGTCGGGCACCAGCCGCAGGTCCGGGTTCCTGGGCCGCTGATACGGGCTGTCGATCCCGGTGAAGTGCGTGATCTCCCCGGCCCGGGCCTTGGCGTAGAGCCCCTTGGGGTCACGACGTTCGCAGTCTTCCAGCGGGGTGTCGCAGAACACCTCGTAGAACTCCACGCCGGCGTCGAGGTGGACCCCTCGGGCCAGTTGGCGGTGCTCGGTCAGCGGACTGATCGCGGGGACCAGCACGATCTGGCCCGAGTCGGCCATCAGGGTGGCGACGTGGGCCAGCCGGCGCAGGTTCTCGGCGCGGTCGGCCATCGAGAACCCGAGGTCGGCGTTGAGTCCGTGGCGCAGGTTGTCGCCGTCGAGCACGTAGGCGGCGATCCCGAGTTCGAGCAGCCGGCGCTCGACGTGCACCGCCACCGACGACTTGCCGGAGCCGGACAGCCCGGTGAACCACACGGTGCGTCCCCGGGTCAGCCGGTCCTCGGCGCCGACCAGCGAGGCGTGCCGGACCGCGTTGGGGCTCGCGGTGCGCGCCGAGGTGTCGCGCAGCACCATCCCGGCGGCCACCGTGGCGTTGGTCTCCGGGTCGATGAGGATGAACGACCCGGTGGCGGTGTTGCGGGAGTACTCGTCGAGCAGCAGCGGCACCTGAGCGCGCAACGCGATGCGGCCGAGTTCGTTGAGCTTGAGCGCGGTGGCGCTCTTGTCGCGGTGCAGCGTGTTGACGTCGAGGCGGTAGTCCAGCGCGGCCACCCGCACCCGGGTGGTCTTGGTGGTGTGTTTGATGACGTAGCTGCGCCCGGGCTCCAACGCCGAGGAGTCCGACATCCAGCAGACGGTGGCGTCGAAATCCTGGGTGATGCGCGGCTGGTTGTTGGCCCGGGCGATCATGTCGCCGCGGGAGATGTCGATGTCGTCGGCGAGGCTGACCGAGACCGCCATCGGCGGGAACGCCTCGGCCACCGGCCCGGTGGATCCGTCGATCGCGGTGATCCGGCTGGGTTTGCCGGCCGGCAACACCACCACTTCGTCGCCGGGGCGCATCACCCCGCTGGCGACGGTCCCGGCGTAGCTGCGATGGTCCCAGTGTTCACGGGTCTGCGGCCGGATCACGTACTGCACCGGGAACCGGACGTCGACGAGGTTGCGGTCACCGCCGATGTAGACCTCCTCCAGATGCGACAGCAGCGAGGTCCCCTCGTACCAGGGCGCCCGGTCGGATTTGGTGACGACGTTGTCGCCGTGCAGCGCCGAGAGCGGAATGGTGGTGACGTCGTGGACGTCCAGGCGGGTCGCGAACGCGTGGAAGTCGTCGCGGATCGCTTCGAAACGCTGCTGGTCCCAGTCGATGAGGTCCATCTTGTTGACGGCGAGCACGATGTGGCGAATCCCCAGCAGCGCGGCCAGAAACGCGTGGCGGCGGGACTGTTCCTGCAACCCGTGGCGCGCGTCGACCAACACGATCGCCAGCTGCGCGGTCGAGGTGCCGGTCACCATGTTGCGGGTGTACTGGATGTGGCCGGGGGTGTCGGCGATGATGAATTTGCGTTTGGGCGTGGCGAAGTAGCGGTAGGCGACGTCGATGGTGATGCCCTGTTCACGCTCGGCGCGCAGCCCGTCGGTGACCAGAGCCAGATCGGTGTAGTCGTTGCCGCGCTCGGCGGAGGTGCGTTCCACCGCCGCCCACTGGTCTTCCATCACCGCCTTGGAGTCGAAGAGCAACCGGCCGATCAACGTGGATTTGCCGTCGTCGACGCTGCCGGCGGTGGCGATGCGCAGCAACGTGGTGGGGGTGCTCATCAGAAGTAGCCCTGCCGTTTGCGGTCTTCCATCCCGGCCTCGGAGATGCGGTCGTCGGCGCGGGTGGCGCCCCGTTCGGTGAGCCGCGAGACCGCGGTCTCGGCGATCACGTCCTCGACGGTGGTCGCGGCCGACTCCACGCAGCCGGTGCAGGTGACGTCGCCGACCGTGCGGAAGCGCACCGTCGCCTCGAACACCTCTTCCTCGGGGTGGGGCTGCAGGTGCCGGTGCACCGCCAGCAGCATTCCGTCGCGGCGGAACACCCGACGGCGATGCGCGTAGTAGATCGGCGGCAACGTGATGTTCTCGGCGCCGATGTAGGACCAGATGTCGAACTCGGTCCAGTTCGACAGCGGGAACACCCGGATGTGCTCGCCCTTGCGGTGCCGGCCGTTGTACAGCGTCCACAGTTCGGGGCGCTGCGCCTTGGGATCCCACTGGCCGAACTCGTCGCGGAAGCTGAACACCCGCTCCTTGGCGCGGGCCTTCTCCTCGTCGCGGCGGGCCCCACCGAAGGCGGCGTCGAAGCGGTTCTCCCGGATGGCGCGCAGCAGCGTGACGGTCTGGATCGGGTTGCGCGACGGGAACGTCTCGGCGACCCGGCCGGCGTCGATGTCGTCTTGCACCGAGGCCACCACCAGCCGGATGCCGGTCTCGGCGACCAACTGGTCGCGGGTGGCGAGCACCTCGTCGAAGTTGTGCCCGGTGTCGACGTGCATGACCGGGAACGGCAACCGGCCGGGGTGGAACGCCTTGAGCGCCAGGTGCAGCATCACGATCGAGTCCTTGCCGCCGGAGAACAGCAGCACCGGACGCTCGAACTCGGCGGCCACCTCGCGGATGACGTGGATGGCCTCGGCCTCCAGGGCGCGCAGCTGGCTCAGCTCGTACTGCCCGGGCATCGGCCGGGTCGCGGTCGGCGCGCTCACGATTCCCCGGTTAAGTTGGTTGATTTGACCAGAATTATCCGCATAATCGACCATGCAACCAAGGGCGGCGGCGAATGTCAAAACACGTCGTCACCCGACCCGCCGCACAGGCGCCGCGCGGGCCGGCGGCCCCGGTGCGAGCCGGCTCTACAGGGTGATCTCGGTCAGTTTGCCGGTGGCCACGTCGAAGACGAACCCGCGCAGCGACGCGTGCGACACGAACGGGCTGGCCTGCACCCGGCGGATCGACTGCCGGACGTCCTCGGCGGGGTCAGGGAACGCCTCGCCCGCCCAGCCGGGCCGGATGCCGGTGTCGGCGGCGATGTCGCGTTTGAACTCGTCGTCGGTGAAGGTCAGCATCCCGCAGTCGGTGTGGTGGATCAGGATGATTTCGCGGGTGCCCAGCAACCGTTGGCTGATCGCCAGCGACCGGATCACGTCCTCGGTGATGACCCCGCCGGCGTTGCGGATGCTGTGCGCCTCCCCCTCGGCGAGGCCCAACAGCCGGTAGACGTCCATCCGCGCGTCCATACACGCCACGATCGCGACCTGTTTGCTCGGCGGCATCGGCAGCGGCCCGGAGAAACCCCGGGCGTACTCGTCGTTGTTGGCCAGATAGTCGTCGGTGACGGTCACGCCGTTCTCCTGAATCCTCTCGTGGCGCCCGGTGGCACCGCGGACCGCAGTCTAACAAGGCGCACCGCGGGAACGGGGGCCGGAAATCGCGTCGGGGCTCCGGCGACATTGCGGGCGCCACGCGCAGCCACCCTGCGCCCGATCTTCGGACCATCTCCTACCCTGAGCCCATGCAACGCGGACAGACCTGGGCATGACGCGTTTCTTGGCGGGCCGGATCCTCAACTATCTGGTGCTGTTGGCGCTGGCCTCGTTTCTGACCTTCTGTCTGACGTCGGTGACCTTCGCCCCGCTGGATGCCCTGATGCAGCGCAACCCCCGCCCGCCGCAGGCGGTGATCGACGCCAAGGCCGCCGAGCTCGGCCTGGACATGCCGATCCCGCAGCGCTATGCGCACTGGGCGAGCAACGCGGTGCGCGGTGATTTCGGGGTCACCGTCACCGGTCAGCCGGTCTCCGAGGAGCTGTGGCGCCGCGTCGGGGTGAGCCTGCGGCTGCTGATCATCGGCTCGGTGGCCGGCACCGTGCTCGGCGTCGTCGCCGGCGCCTGGGGCGCGGTGCGCCAGTACCGGCTCAGCGACCGGGTCATCACCATGGCGTCGCTGCTGGTGCTGTCGATCCCGACGTTCGTGCTGGCGAACCTGCTCATCCAGGTGGGCCTGCACACCAACTGGCTGCTCGGTGCACAGCTGTTCGAGTACGTCGGCGAGACCACGCCGGGCATGCTCGACGGCGGCTGGGCCGCCCTGCTCGACCGCCTGCAACACCTGTTCCTGCCCACGTTGACGTTGGCGCTGGCCGCCGCCGCCGGTTTCAGCCGCTATCAACGCAACGCCATGCTCGACGTGCTCGGCCAGGACTTCATCCGCACCGCGCGCGCCAAGGGCCTGACCCGGCGCCGGGCGTTGTTCAAACACGGCCTGCGCACCGCGTTGATCCCGATGGCCACCCTGTTCGCCTACGGGGTGGCCGGGCTGGTCACCGGCGCGGTGTTCGTGGAGAAGATCTTCGGCTGGCACGGCATGGGTGAATGGGTGGTGTCGGGCATCGCCACCCAGGACACCAACATCGTCGCGGCGATCACGGTGTTCTCCGGCGCGGCGGTGCTGGCGGCCGGGCTGCTCTCCGACGTCATCTACGCGCTGCTGGACCCGCGGGTGCGGGCCTCGTGAGCGCCGCGCAGACCGGCCCGCACGGCAACGACCCCGCCGACCCGGTCGACGGTGTCGATGATGTGCCGGTGTTCGCCTCCCGGCGCACGCTGGTGGCGCGCCGGTTTCTGCGCAACCGCACCGCGGTCGGCTCCCTGGCGGTGCTGGTGCTGCTGTTCGCCGGCGCCTATCTGGCACCCGGGCTGCTGCCGTACTCCTACACCGACCTCGATTACGACGCGCTGCTGCACCCGCCGAGCGCGCGGCATTGGCTGGGCACCAACGCGCTGGGCCAGGACCTGTTGGCCCAGACCCTGCGCGGCATGCAGAAATCGATGTTGATCGGGGTCTGCGTGGCGCTGATCTCCACCGTCATCGCCGCCACCGTCGGCGCGGTCTCGGGGTATTTCGGGGGCTGGCGCGACCGGGTGTTGATGTGGCTGGTCGATCTGCTGCTGGTGGTGCCCAGCTTCATCCTGATCGCGATCGTCACCCCGCGGACCAAGAACTCCGGCAACATCGGCGCCCTGATCGTGCTGTTGGCGGCGTTCAGTTGGATGATCAGCTCCCGGATGGTGCGCGGGTTGACGATGAGCCTGCGCGACCGCGAATTCGTCAGGGCCGCCCGCTATATGGGTGTGCCCAATTATCAGATCATCACCCGTCACATCATCCCCAACGTCGCGTCGATCCTGATCATCGACACCGCCTTGAACGTGGCGGTGGCGATCCTGGCCGAGACCGGTCTGAGCTTCCTCGGGTTCGGGATCCAGCCGCCGGACGTCTCGCTGGGCACGCTGATCGCCGACGGCACCGCCTCGGCGATCACGTTCCCGTGGGTGTTCCTGTTCCCGGCCGGGGTGCTGGTGTTGATTCTGGTCTGCGCCAACCTGGCCGGCGACGGCCTGCGCGACGCGCTGGACCCGGCGAGCCTGACCCTGCGCCGGAGCCGCCGATGACCCCGCTGCTGCAGGTGCGCGACCTCGCCGTCACCTTCCCCACCGACACCGAGAAGGTGCAGGCGGTGCGCGCCGTGAGCTATCGGATCGACCCCGGCGAGGTGGTCGCGATGGTCGGCGAATCGGGGTCGGGCAAATCGGCCGCGGCGATGGCGGTGATGGGGCTGCTGCCGGAGTACGCCGCTGTCTCCGGGTCGGTGCGCCTCCACGACACCGAACTGCTCGGCATGGGTGACAAGTCACTGTCGGCGTTGCGGGGCAACACCATCGGGATGGTGTTCCAGGACCCGATGTCGGCGCTGACCCCGGTCTACACCGTCGGCGACCAGATCGCCGAGGCGATCCGTATCCATAACCCGCGGGTCGGTCGCCGGGCGGCCCGGCACCGCGCGGTGGAGCTGCTGGAGTTGGTCGGCATCGCCCGACCCGGCCAGCGGGCGCGGGCGTTTCCCCACGAGCTCTCCGGCGGTGAGCGCCAGCGGGTGGTGATCGCGATCGCGATCGCCAACGACCCGGACCTGCTGATCTGCGACGAGCCGACCACCGCGCTCGACGTCACCGTGCAGGCCCAGATCCTCGATGTGCTCAAGACCGCGCGTGACGCCACCGGCGCGGGGGTGTTGATCATCACCCACGATCTCGGGGTGGTCGCCGAGTTCGCCGACCGGGCGCTGGTCATGTACGCCGGGCGGGTGGTGGAGTCCGCGCCGGTCGACGTGCTCTACTCCGATCGTCAAATGCCCTACACCGCCGGCCTGCTGGGCTCGGTGCCGCGACTGGACGCCGCGCAGGGGACCCGGCTGGTCCCGATCCCCGGGGCACCGCCGTCGCTGGCCGATCTGCGTCCCGGCTGCCCGTTCGCGCCGCGCTGTCCGCTGGCGACCGACGAGTGCCTCAGCGACGAGCCGGCCCTGCGTGAGGTGGCCCCCGCCCACCGGGTGGCCTGCATCCACACCGACCGGGTCGTCGGCCGCAGCGCCGCCGAGGTCTACGGGGTCAGCGCCCCGCCCACGCCGCCGCCGCCCGCCGACTCCCCCACCGTGGTGCGGGTGCGCGACCTGGTGCGCACCTACCCGCTGACCAAGGGAGTGGTGTTCCGCCGCACCGTCGGGGAGGTGCGTGCGGTCGACGGGGTCGATTTCGAGTTGGCCGAGGGCCGCACGTTGGGGATCGTCGGCGAATCCGGGTCGGGTAAGTCGACCACACTGCGCCAGATCTTGGAACTGCGTGCCCCGCAGTCGGGATCGATCGAGGTGTTGGGCACCGACGTGGCGACGTTGTCGTCCCGCTCCCGCCGCGCCCTGCGCCGGGATCTGCAGGTCGTCTTCCAAGATCCGGTCGCCTCCTTGGATCCGCGCCTGCCGATCTTCGAGGTGTTGGCTCAGCCGCTGCGGGCCAACCGATTCGACGATCGTTCCCTGCGGTCCCGCGTGGCGGAGTTGTTGGACATCGTGGGTCTGCGCCGCGCCGACGCGACCCGCTACCCCGCGGAGTTCTCCGGCGGACAGAAGCAGCGCGTCGGCATCGCCCGCGCGCTGGCGCTGCATCCGAAGATCCTCGCCCTCGACGAACCGGTCTCCGCACTCGACGTCTCCATTCAGGCCGGCATCATCAATCTGCTGCTCGATCTGCAACAGCAGTTCGGTTTGTCGTATCTGTTCGTCTCCCACGACCTCTCGGTGGTCAAACATCTGGCCCACGACGTGGTGGTCATGCACGGCGGTCGGGTCGTCGAACACGGCCCCGCCGACACGGTGCTCGCCGATCCCCGCGAGGAATACACTCGCCGCCTGCTGGCGGCGGTCCCCCACCCCGACCCGGCGGCAAGGAGGTAACCCGGTGCGCACCAACCGCCACCTCATCCGGCTGGGCAGCGTGTTGTTGACCGCGCTGGTGTTCGCCGGCGGCTGCGCTGTGCCCGACGAGGCCGCGCTGCCGGAGACGTCGGCGACGATCGGCACCAGCAGCGACATCAACCCGCACGATCCGGCCACCCTGCGCGACGGCGGGGATCTGCGGTTGTCGCTGGCGCAGTTCCCGCCCAACTTCAACCCGCTGCACATCGACGGCAACATCGCCGACAACGCCGCCATGCTCAAGGCGACCATGCCGCGGGCGTTCGTCATCGGCGCCGACGGCTCGGCCACCGTCGACACCGACTATTTCACCGCCGTCGAGCTGACCGGAACCGACCCGCAGGAGGTCACCTACACCATCAACCCGCAGGCCGTCTGGTCCGACGGCACCCCGATCACCTGGGAGGACATCGCCAGCCAGATCCACGCCATCAGCGGCGCCGACCCCGAGTTCGCGATCGCGAGCACCAGCGGCGCCGAGCGGGTGGCCTCGGTGACGCGCGGGGCCGATGACCGGCAGGCGGTGGTGACCTTCGCCAAGCCCTACGCGGAGTGGCGCGGCATGTTCGCCGGCAACGGCATGCTGCTGCCGAAATCGATGACCGCCACCCCGGAGGCGTTCAACAAGGCCCAGTTGGACCGGCCGGGGCCGTCGGCCGGTCCGTTCATCCTCTCCTCCCTGGATCGCACCACGCAGCGCATCGTGTTGACCCGTAACCCGCGCTGGTGGGGGCGCACCCCGCGGCTGGACTCGATCACCTACCTGGTGCTCGACGAGGCGGCCCGCATGCCCGCGCTGCAGAACCACACCATCGACGCCGCCGGGGTCGCCACCCTCGACCAGCTGACGATCGCACGGCGCACCGACGGGATCGCGATCCGGCGCGCCCCCACCCCCACGTGGACCCACTTCACGTTCAACGGGGCGCCCGGGTCGATTCTGGCCGACAAGAGGTTGCGGTTGGCGATCATGCGCGGCATCGACCGGGCCACGATCGCCAAGGTCACCCAGCGCGGCCTGACCGCCGACCCGGTGGCGTTGAACAACCACGTCTATGTGGCGGGCCAGGAAGGCTACCGGGACAACAGCGCCGTGGTCGCCTACGACCCGCAGCGCGCCGGCCGCGAACTCGACGAACTCGGCTGGGTCCGCCGCGGGGCGTACCGGGAGAAGGACGGCCGCCGGCTGGTGCTGCGCCATCTGCTCTATGACGCCCAGAGCACCCGGATGTTCGGTCAGGTCGCCCAGCACAGCCTGGCCCAGATCGGGGTGAAACTGGAATTGGAGGCCAAATCCGGCGGCGGGTTCTTCCGCGACTATGTGGTGCCCGGCGATTTCGACATCGCCCAATTCGGCTGGGTCGGCGACGCGTTCCCGCTGGCCGGGCTCACCCAGATCTACGCCTCCTACGGCGAATCCAACTTCGGCCGGATCGGCAGCCCCGCCATCGACGCCAAGATCGAACAGACCCTGGCGGCACTGGATCCACACGCCGCCCGCGAGCGCGCCAACGAGGTCGACGCGTTGCTGTGGGCCGAAGGGTTCAGCCTGCCGCTGATCCAGACCCCCGGCAACGTCGCGGTCCGCAGCACGCTGGCCAACTTCGGGGCGCCGGGGCTGGCCGACCTGGACTACACCGCGATCGGGTTTTTGCCGCAGTGAGGGTTTCACGGGGGCTTTTCGGCCGGCGCTCGCTACGCCTGTGCGCGCACCAGCTCCGCGTCCAGCGGATCGTCGATGCGGGCGGCCTCGGGTAGCTCCGACACCGTGATCCGGTCGATGTCGGCGGCGGCCTCGGCGACATGGCGGTGATGGGTGAACACGATCACCTGCAGCCGCGGCGCCAGGTCGACCAGGATGTTCAGCGCGCCGATCATCCGCGTCTCGTCGAAGGCCATGAGGACGTCGTCGAGCACCAGCGGCAGCGCCGGCTCGCCGGCCTCGACGCGCTCGTTGTGGAGTTCGGCCACGGCGGCCAGCCGCAGGGCGAGGAAGACCTGGTCGCGGGTGCCCTCCGACAGCGCCGAGGTGCCGAAGCGTTGCGCGTCGGCCCGGATCACCTTCAGCTGCCGCGAGCCGCCGTCGTCGTGTGCGTGCAGGGCGACCCACCGGCCTTCGGTGAGCCGCTCCAACATTCGGCCCGCATGGTCGAGCAACGGTCTGGTGTCGTCGCAACCCATCCCGGCCAGCACGGCCTCCAGCAGGTGTCGTTGCAGGGTCAGGATCGCCCAGGACTCGGCGAGTTGGGCAACGTTCGCCTGGTGCGCGGCCACCTCGGCCTCCGCATCGGCGGCGCCGCCGGCGTCCTCCAACACGGCGAGCCGGTCTCGGGCGATCGTGTACTGCTCGCCGATGGATTCGGCGACGTCGCGGGCCTGCTCATGGTCGGCGGCGGCCTCATCGACGGCGTGGTCGACGCTGACCCGATCGTCGTCGGCCAGCCTGTCGAGCACCCCGGCGAGGTCGCTGCCCGGATCCAGGCCGTGCTCGATGCCTCGGCGGGCGGCGGCCTCGCGCTCAGCGGGATCGGCCGCTCGCGCAGCCCGTTCGGCCAACACGTCGAGGTCCGGGCCGACGCCGACCGAATAGGTCTCGGCCAGCTGCCGCAACGACTCGGTCGCGCGGTGGTGGGCCTGCTGCGCGTCGGTGCGCTCGGCGTCCTTCTGCTCGATCTGCTCCTGGTAGGTCGTGCGTTTGGCTGCTGCCGCCGTTGCGGTCGTCAGTCTCCCGGCCAGCGTGGTCAGTCCCTGTTCGACCGAGCCGGCAGACGACGGTGTTTCGTCGAGCACACCGTGGCGCTCCATGAGCGTGACGGCCTCGGTCAGGAAGGTCTCCCACCGTCGACGCGCCTGCGCGTCGCGGTCTCGGGCCTCCACCCGGCGTGACTGCACCACCTCGATCTCTTCGAACACCGTCGACTGGGTGCGCCAGGACGCGGTGGTGCACGCAGCGGACAACCCGACCAGCTCGGCGGCGGCGGCCCAGGCCCCGGCGAGCTCGGCCAGCTCCTCGCCGGCGGCGCGCTGCGCGGCGTGCTCGGCGTGCGCGGTGGCGAGCAGACCGGCCACCGCGGGACCCTCGTTGACACCGGGGGCCTCAACAAGCCCGATGCGCGCCCACACCGCTGCCCACTCGTCGGCCACCCGGAGGCGGTGGTCGGCGGCGGCCACGACATCCTTCTCCGCGGCGAGCTCCTCCCGGCGGGCCGCATCGAGGCCCTCGACGTGCGCCTCGATCCGGGCGTCGTGGGCGGCGACCCGGGATCGCTGGACCGCCTCGTCGTCAGCGACGGTGTCGGCCCGGGCCAGGCTGGTGTCCAGATCGGCGGCCAGAACGGCGCGATCGGCCCGGTCGGTCGCCTTCTCGGACAGCCACAACTCCCGAACCGCGGCCCATCGCGCATCGCGGTCACGACGCGCGGCGACCACATCGGTTCGGGTCAGCGTGGCCTCGACACGCGGCGCGGGCGCCGCGTCACGAAGCGTGATCACCGCATCGCGCGCCTTGGCCAGCAGCGTCTCCGCGGTGGCCTCGGCGCCGTGGGCCGTGTCGAGCTCCTCACACAGCCTGGTGACCGCGTCCACGCTGGGCGCGGTCGACTCGGTGATGTCCACACCGATACCTTTGGCCGCTAAATCCTCAAGCGCCTTGTCGCGCAGGGATTTAGCGTTGTGGCGCCGCTCCTCCAAGGCTTCGATCCGGTCGGCGAGGTCATCGAGGGTCGCCGCGTGGTCGACCCGGACCCTGGCTCGATCCAGGGCCTGGTCCACGTCGCCGTCGACGGCGACACCGATGCTGTGGAGCAACTCCTGCAACCTCGCGGTCTGGGTCGTCGCATCCGGACCGAACTCCTGGTCGGCGCGATGGAGTTCTTCGATGCGGGCCCGGACCTCGGACTGCAGGCGATCGAGGGTCGCCCGGTCGGCCAGCAGCCGGTCATCGACGGCCAGCTCGGCGATGTCGTTGGCTCGCGCCTCGATCTCGGTGTCGAGCTCGACAAGGCGCCGCCGGGCGTCGTCCCCGGCTTCGGTGGCCTCGAGGTAGCCGGCCAGTTCGGCGGGCGACAGGCGTTCACCCTCGGCGGCGATGGCCTGCAGGTCGGTCTGCGCCTGGCCCAGATCCAGGACGCTGTCGATGACGCGCCGATTCTCCTCGGCCCGCTTGAGCCGGCGGGCGGCTTCGGTCACCGCCGCCTTGGCGTCGCGGCGACGGCGTTGCAGCTTGTCCACCAGAACGCGTTGCTCGACAACGACATCGGCACGGGTGAGCCGGTCGTCACGTTCTTTGACGGCCTTGCTGTACTCGGCTTTGGCCAGACGCAGTTCGACGTTCCGCGCGCGGCCGTCGGCCTTGAACAGTTTTGCGGCCTCGTCGGTGATCTCGGCGAGGAGCTCCCGGGCGCTGCGGCCCTGGCGTGCGGCGAAGATGAGTTCGGCGATGTCTCCGGTGCCGGCGAACACCTCCTGACCGCCCCGGCGCAAATCGGCGTGGTCGATGCCCAGGCGCGTACGCCACCACTGCGCGGTCAGCTGATTCGCCGGATCCCAGGGCGGCGGGATCGGCGTCGCCGGGTCGCCGGCGACGAGCCCATCGGATTTGCGGACCACCGTCTGGGCTGTGCCGTCGACGTCGAGCTCGGCGTCGATCCGCAGTTTGGACCGCACCACCTCCGAGGCCCGTGCGGTCGGCCGGGGGATGCCCCACAGCAGATCGTTGAGCGCATCGAGTGCCGTCGACTTGCCGGCCTCGTTGGCGCCGAGGACGACGGTCACGGTCTCGCCGATCTCGATGGCGACGTCGGTGCAGCGGCCGTAGGCGGCCAGTGTCAGCCGTTGCAGGCGCATCAGGCCTGCCTCTGCGCGAGGCGGGCGTCCAGTCCGCGCCGGGCGCGGTCGAGCAGGTCTGCGCGGCCCGCCGGATCGGCCAGGTTCACCCCGGCGCCCCCGGCGATCTCGCGGATCTCGCGGTCCAGCTCGTGCAGCGCGGCCGCCAGCTGCTCGTCGGGGAGCGCCACCGCCGCCTCGGCCACGGCGTCGCGGAGCCGCTGGGCCTCCGGATCCGGTGGTGCCGGCGGTTGCACGCGCGCGGTCACCTTGTCCAGGACCGCCCCGGCCTGCGTCGCGATGTTGGCCATGTCGGCGCGCAGCCACTCGTCGTCGGTCAGCCGGGCGGCCAGTGCCGTCGTCCCGGTGATCTCCAGCCGCGCGACGAGGGTGCGGCCGTCGGCCGCCGCGACCGTCTGCCGCAGCCGGTCCCGGGTGAGGGTGGCGACCTCGTCATGGTCGGCACAGTCGGAGATATCGACCTCGACGCGTTCCCACCGGGCGACGTCGAGCGCCTCGAAACCGACCCGCGCCGGGGCACCGTGTTCCAATTCCACCAGCAGCGCGCCCTTGGCGCCGGTCTCTCTGGGGTTTCTGCCCTGCAGGTTGCCGCTGAAATGCGCCGGGAATTCCCCGGTCACGACCGGACCGCGCTGGTGAATGTGGCCCAGCGCCAGGTAGTCGTAGCGCAGCGCCGCCAGATCGGCGACCGAGCACGGTGCGTAGGTGTCGTGGTCGGGGGAGCCGGTCGCGGCGGTGTGCAGGACCCCGATGTTGACCAGATCGGCGACCCGGCTGGGGTAGGCGGCCGCCAGGTTGGTCTGCACATCGCGTTGGGCGTATCCCTGCCCGTGCACCACCGCACCGAGATCATCGAAGACGATGCTCTGCGGTTGGTGGGTGTCGAGCAGGTGGACGCCGGGCGGCAGGGTCAGTGATCGGGTGATCTGGCTTTCGGCGTCGTGGTTGCCCGACGCGATGACGACCGGGATCCCCTCGTCGTTGAGCCTGCTCATCTGCTCGATGAAGAACTGTCCGGTGCCGAAGTCGTGCCAGCCGCCGTCGTAGAGGTCCCCGGCGATGACCAGCAGATCCGCCCCGCGGTCCACCACCATCGCGACCAGGTTCTCCAGGGCGCGCCGCGTGCTGCGCCGCAGTTCCTGCGCGCGGTCATCGCCGATGCGGCTCAGACCGCGTAGCGGACTGTCCAGGTGGATATCCGCCGCGTGAACGACAAGCAAGCCGCCCTCCTCCGTAGCTGCCGGGTACGACGTCGGTGCCTTCCAGTCGTGTCAAAACCGGGCCGACCCCGGCACCGCAAAGTGTAGGACCGGGCCCCGACACGTCGGGGCGTGCCGCGCCCGCGGCATCCGAGCCGACGAGCGGTCCGTCCCGCGGTGGCCTCCACGGCGCGGATCTAGTCTGGGCGGATGAGTCAGCACTTTCGCACCCTCGTCCTGCTGCGGCACGCCAAATCGGACTACCCGGCCGGGGTCGACGACCACAGCCGACCGTTGGCGCCGCGCGGGCGGCGCGAGGCCCCGCTGGCCGGCCGGTGGCTGGGCGCCGAGGTCCCGACGATCGACGCGGTGCTCTGTTCGACCGCGGTGCGTACCCGCCAGACTCTCGCCCGCACCGGGCTCGACCTGCCCGGCGCCGCGGTGCGCTACGTGGAGCGGCTCTACAACGCCACCGCCGGCACCGTCATCGCCGAGATCAACTCGGTGGCCGAGACCGTGGCCACGCTGCTGGTCGTCGGCCACGAGCCGGCGATCTCCCAGGTGACGCTCGGGTTGGCCGGTCCCGGCGGCAGCGACCGGGCCGCCGTGCAACGGGTCGCCGCCAAGTTCCCCACCTCGGGGATCGCGGTGCTGCGGGTTCCGTGCCGCTGGGATCACCTGGAACTCGGCGGTGCGGCGTTGACCCGGTTCCACGTGCCGCGTTGACCCGCCGCGCGGTCAGTAGTTGCGCGCCAGGGTCATCTGCATCAGTTTGATCGCCTGATCGCAGGCGTCCACCCCCGGTGACTGCGGGTTGACCCACCATCCCACCGCGCCTTCGGCCGCGCTGGCGACCCCGCAGGCCCCGTTGGGGTCGGCGGTGCGCAGCACGATCGACTCGATGCCCTCGATCCGGCGTTCCTCGATCCGGTAGTCCAACTGCTGGGCCACGTCCCGCTCGTTGTCGAGGCTGCCCTGCTCGAACCAGAACCGGGTGATGTCGATCAGCCCCGACGGGGTGCCGGCCTGCCACCGGCAGATCGCCCCGACGAAGGTGCCCTGGATGTCCAGCGGGTCCGCACCGACGGTTTTGGCCAGAATGTCCTCGCCGAGCACGTCGCACTCCTTGAGCAGGTTCGGGAACTGCTGGCGGGAATCGTCGTTGCGGTTCACGCCGGGGCTGCCGGGTTTGACCGCGGTGCCCCCGACCGTCCGGGCGCAGCCGGCGAGCAGGCCCAGCGCGGCCAGCAGCGCCAGCAGCACCGCCGCCGCGGTGCGCCGCCTCGCGGTGATCTCGTCGCTCATCGCGCGTTCGCAATCGATCGGCTGGTCAGTTCGGTGGCCACCTCGCACGGGTCGGGAAAAGGCTCGCGGTCGAAGCTGATCGACCATTCGATGAAGTCGTCGTCGAACTGGATGCCGATCTCACACAGCGAGTCGCCGAGCATCGGCACGGTGCCGACCGCGATGAACCCGTCGTGGCCGTCGATGGTGATGTCCTCGACGCTGGTGCGGGTCAGCTCCTCGGTTTTGCGTTCGCGGCCGATCGGGCTGCCCCGATACCAGGAGAACGAGAAGTGCGGGCCCATGATGCCGCCCCCGGCCAGCCACTGGCAGCCCACCGAGTTCTGGGCGGTGTTGACCAGCCCGCTGACCCGGGTCAGCTCGGCGATCTCCTGGTCGCTGATCCCGCCGCACTGCGGAAACGTCGGACCGTGCTGAGCGCTGCTGGGCTCGCTGGTGGGGGCCTGGCCCGGCGCCGTCGGCTCGGGGCTCGACGTGCTGCAGGAAGCGGCCAACGGAAGCGCCATCGTCGCCGCCAGTGTCGGAAGAATCAGGTTCCGCCGCACCGTCACGCACACCTACCGCTTGTCACATCTTGCACTGTAGCCGCACCGTGGCCGTCGGTCGCCGTGGCCGCGGCGACACCGCACGTGACCAGGGCGAGTCGCAGCGGGGTGTATGCGACAGTTACCTGATGCTGCTGGCGCTGCTGCGGTGTTACCTCCGGCCGTACCGCGCACCGGTGGCGGTGTTGCTGGCGGTGCAGGCGGTGAGCTCGCTGGCCTCGCTGGCCCTGCCGACGATCAACGCGCGCATCATCGACGACGGCATCGCGGTGGGCGACACCGCGGTCATCGTCCGTTTCGGCGCGGTGATGCTGGCGGTCGCCGCGCTGCAGGTGCTCTGTGCGCTCGCGGCGGTCTACCTCGGGGCCCGCTCGGCGACCGGGTTCGGCCGTGACCTGCGTGCGGCCGTCTTCGACCGGGTGATCGGCTTCTCCGAGCCGGAGACGCTGCGGTTCGGGACGCCGTCGTTGCTGACCCGCAGCACCAACGATGTGCGTCAGATCCAGGTGCTGGTGCAGCTGATCGCGACGGTGTTGATCGCCGCGCCGATCATGAGCGTCGGCGGGATCGTGATGGCGGTGCGCCTCGACGCGAAACTGTCCTGGCTGCTGGTGGTCAGCGTGCCGCTGCTGGCGGTGGCGAACTACGCGATCGCCGCCCGGATGCTGCCGATCGTGCGGCGCCTGCAGCGGCTGATCGACGGCGTCAACCGGGTGCTGCGCGACCAGCTGAGCGGGGTGCGGGTGGTGCGCGCCTTGGCCCGCGAGGACGCCGAACGGGCCCGGTTCGCCGAGGCGAACCGGGCCCTGACCGCCACCACGGTCGCCGCCGGCAACTGGCAGGCGCTGCTGTTGCCAGCCACCACGCTGATCATCAACGGCTCCAGCGTCGCGTTGATCTGGTTCGGCGCGCTGCGCATCGACTCCGCTCAGATGCAGATCGGTGCGCTGGTGGCGTTCCTGTCCTATTTCACCCAGATCCTGATGGCGGTGGTGATGGCCACGATGGTGGTGATGGTCCTGCCGCGCGCCACGGTCTGCGCCGAACGGATCCGTGCGGTGCTCGACACCCGCACGGCGATCACCAGCCCGGCGCGCCCGCGCGCCCCGCAGGTCGCGCCCGCCCCGCAGGCCGGGGTGGTGGAGTTCCGCGACGTCGACTTCCGTTACCCGGGAGCCGAGCGCCCGGTGCTCGATCAGGTGTGCTGGACCGCGCGTCCGGGCACCAGCACCGCGATCGTGGGGGGCACCGGATCGGGCAAGTCGACGTTGGTGTCGCTGATCTGCCGGCTCTACGACGTGACCGGCGGGTCGGTGCGCGTCGGCGGCGTCGACGTGCGCGAGCAGGACCTCGAGCGGTTGTGGGCGATGATCGGGCTGGTCCCCCAGCGCGGCTATCTGTTCTCCGGCACGGTGGCCGACAACCTGCGCTACGGTGCGCGCCCCGGCCAGCAGGTCAGCGACACCCAGATGTGGGAGGCGCTGACGGTGGCCGCCGCCGACGATTTCGTGGCCGACCACCCCGACGGGCTGGCGATGCCGGTCGCCCAGGGCGGGATCAATCTCTCCGGCGGCCAGCGCCAGCGGCTGGCGATCGCCCGGGCGGTCGTGGCCGACCCGGCGATCTATCTGTTCGACGACGCCTTCTCCGCGCTCGACGTGCACACCGACGCCCGGGTGCGCCGGTCGGTGGCGCAGGTGGCGGCCTCGGCGACGACGGTGATCGTCTCCCAGCGCATCGCCACGATCAGCCACGCCGATCAGATCGTCGTACTCGACGGCGGGCGGGTGGCCGGCGTCGGCACCCACGCGGCGCTGCTCGACACCTGTCGCAGCTACACCGAACTGGTCGACTCGCAGACGCTGCCGTCGGAGGCCCGGCGGTGACCGCACAGACCTCGGCGTTGCGCCAGACGCTGGCGACCCCACCGGCGCGGTCGCGTGACGTGGTGGCGACCGCGGTGCGGGTGCTGCGCCGACTGGCCCCGCAGCGGCGGCTGGTCGCGGTCTCGGTGGTGCTGTCGCTGGGCAGCATCGCCGCCGGGGTGGCCGCGCCCCGGATCCTCGGCCATGCCACCGATGTGGTGTTCAACGGGGTGATCGGGCGGCGGCTGGATGCCGGGATCAGCCGCGAGCAGGCGATCGCGGCCGCCCGGGCCCGCGGCGACACCACGTTCGCCGATCTGCTGTCGGGCATGGCGGTGACCCCCGGCCACGGGGTGGACTTCGCCGCGGTGGCGCGCACCCTGATGGTGGCGCTCGCGGTGTATCTGCTCAGCGCGGCGATGGTGTGGCTGCAGGCCCGGGTGTTGAACGTGACGGTGCAGCGCACCATGTATGCGCTGCGCCGCGACATCGAGGACAAACTGCACCGGTTGCCGGTGTCCTACTTCGATTCCCGTCAGCGCGGGGAGCTGCTCAGCCGGGTCACCAACGATGTCGACAACATCTCGGGGTCGGTGTCGATGACGATCAGTCAGCTGCTCACCTCGGTGCTCACCGTGGTGGCGGTGGTGGCGATGATGGTGTCGATCTCACCTCTGCTGGCGGGCATCACGTTGCTGGCGGTGCCGCTGTCGGTGCTGACGGTGCGCGCGGTCACCCGGCGTTCCCAGCGGCTGTTCGCCGCGCAGTGGGCCGCCACCGGCGCTCTGGGCGCCCACATCGAGGAGACCTACAGCGGGTTCACCGTGGTGCGCACGTTCGGCCACCGGGATCGGGCGCGCCGGGAGTTCCACCGGCGCAACGACGAGCTGCACCGCGCCAGCTTCGGCGCGCAACTGTACTCCGGCCTGATCTCTCCGGCGGCCGGGTTCATCGGCAACCTCGCCTACGTCGCGGTGGCGGTGATCGGCGGGCTGCAGGTCGCCACCGGCCAGGTCAGCCTGGGCGCCATCCAGGCGTTCATCGTCTATGTGCGCCAGTTCAATCAACCGTTGACCCAGCTGGCCTCCATGTACAACACACTGCAGTCCGGAATGGCCAGCGCGGAAAGGGTTTTCGAATTCCTCGACGAAACCGACGCCGAACCCGACGCCGAACCCGACGAGGCACCCGGCGAGGCCCCCGGCGAGGCCCCCGGGGAGACACCCGAGCAGCCGGCGCCGCGGGTGGAGTTTCGCCGCGTCGGTTTCGGCTACCGGCCGGACCGACCGGTGCTCGCCGACGTGTCGCTGACCATCGAGCCCGGCAGCACGGTGGCGCTGGTCGGACCGACCGGGGCCGGAAAGACGACCCTGGTCAACGTGTTGCTGCGTTTCTACGAACCCGACGAGGGCCAGATCGCGCTCGACGGGGTCGATACCGCCACCCTCGAGCGCCGGGCGCTGCGCTCCCAGATCGGAGTGGTCTCCCAAGACACCTGGTTGTTCGACGGCACCATCGAGGAGAACATCGCCTACGGCCGGCCCGGTGCCGGCCACCAGCAGGTGGTGGCCGCCGCCCGGGCAGCCCAGGTCGACCACGTCGTGCGCGCCCTTCCCGCGGGCTACCAGACCCGGGTCGGCAACGACGGCGGCGCGTTGAGCGCCGGGGAGAAACAGCTGATCACGATCGCCCGCACCATCATGAGCCGGCCGCGGATGCTGGTTCTCGACGAGGCGACCAGTTCGGTCGACACCCGTACCGAACTGCTGATCCAGCGGGCGATCACCGAGCTGCGCCGGGGCCGAACCACTCTCATCATCGCCCACCGGCTCTCCACCATCCGCAACGCCGACCGCATCGCGGTCCTCGAGCGGGGCCGCATCGTCGAGCAGGGCAGCCCCGCGGAGCTGCTGGCCCGCCGGGGCGCCTACTACGCGATGACGGTCACGGGATGACGCCGGTCCGTGCGCACGGTGTCACGCCACCTCGATCGCCAGAACCTCGCTGACCGGGTGCCGCGGTGTGGGCGGCGGCGGGTTCTCGATGGCCGGTGCGGTGCCGACCCGGATGAGGACCTGCGGCACAACGTCGTCGCCGTCGCCGATCAGCGCGGCCACCATCGCCCGGCTGGTCGCCACCTCGGTGACGTGGGTCAACGGGCAGGTGGCCAGCCCGGCGGCGGCGCACTGCAGCAGCACCGTCGAGAGCGCCTCCCCGCAGCCCAACGCGTCGGTCGGCCGGTCCCCGGGGGTGGACAGCACCAGGATGGCGGCTTGGTCCTCGCCGAGGTCGGCACGTCGCTGCCCGGCGCGGGTCACCGGGAACACCCGCCCCACGTCGACCCGGTCGCTCTCGGAGGCCGAGATCAGCGCACTCTGCGGTATCCCGTCGGCCACCTCGAACGGCGCGGTCCACCAGTCGAGTTCGGCGTGGTATTCGCCGTCGTAGAGCCGCAACGCCTCACTGAACTGCGACACCTCGGCCAGCCGGGAGCGCGCGGCGCTGGGCAGCGTGTGCAGCCGCACCGGTCCCGACGCCAACTCCGCGGCCAGCAGCGCCTCGACGGCGGCCCAGTTCCGCGGCGCGGCCAGCGGCAGCCGATCGGTGCGCCGCAACAGAATCGAGTCGGCGCGGCGGCGCTGCGCCCCGGTGACCGCGGCACCGCGCTCGAAGGTGATGCAGGCCAGGTGCGCAGGGTTGTGCGGGTCGGGGAAGCGCTCGATCACCGCCCGCCACCCGGCGGCGGCCAACGCCACCCGCAGATGATCCAGCGCGGCGCCGCACGAGATCAGCGCCTCCCGGGAGGTGTCGTCGGTGTGGACCGCGCGACTGGGGTCGACCAACAGCTGCAGCCCGGCACGGTCGCGCACCCACCGCCAGGGCTGGCTGTTGTGCAGCGACGGCGCCCGGCACGCCAGCGAGACCGCATCCTTGATGATTTCGACATCCAGCATCGGCGCCGACGTTGCGGTCACGACGCACCTCCCTTTCACCGTTGGTGGCTCAGCTCCAGGGTGGCGCGGCACCGCCGACACCGACAGGGCCGTTAGACCCTGGTTGGCGCCCGAGACATGCGGCGCTCAGCCCGGTGAATCGCTGTGGCGGGCGCGGAACAGTTTCACCTCACCGCCGATGCCCTTGAGGCGGCGTCCCCCGGCAAACGACCACCGGAACGTCTCGTCGTCGGCGCCGATGGCATCGCGGACCTCCTCGGTGACCAGCACCGAACCCGGGCGAGCCACACCGGTGACCCGGCTGGCCAAGTTCACCGGGCTGCCGAACCAGTCGCCGGCGCGCCCGACCGCCGGCCCGGCGGCCACCCCGGCCCGCAGGCGCAGCAGATCGTCGTCGGCGTCGGCGAGCCTCACCAACCGCAGCACCGCGCCGACCAGCGGCGCCGGTTCCGGGCAGACCAGCATCACCGCGTCGCCGATGGTCTTGATCATCCGCACCGGCGGGACCGCCACCTCGTGACCGAGGTCGGCGAGCCGGTTGGCCAGGCGTTCGAGCTGTTCGGGCGGCACCGTCTCGCCCAGCCGAGTGAAGCCGACCAGGTCGGCGAAGGCCACCGCGATCTGGCGGGCGCCGGGCAGCGGGGTGCCGGCGGCCCGCTCACTGGCGGTGACGGCCTCGGTCTCCATCAGTTGGCGCAGCTGCACCAGCAGCAGGTCCGCGACGGCCGGGCCCAGAAGCGGCGCCGCTTGTTCCAGCAGCGCCGCGGACCGTTGCGCGGTCTCCAGTTCGGTGGCCCCGGGGGTCAGCACCGCCCCCAGCGCGGCGTGGCGCATCACCTCGGCGGCGTCGGCCAGCCCGTCGGCGAGCACTCGGGACGCCAACACCAGATCATCGGGGTCCAATCCGAGGTCGACGAAACGCTGCAGCCCGGCGGCCGCCTCGGCGTCGGCGCGGGTGAACACCGCCGCGTCCGGGTCGTCGACGCGCGCCAGACCGATGGCGCGCTGCACCCGCTGCAGAAGCGCCAGGTCCATCCGGTGTTGCTCG